>OGGC01002116.1_pt1 | contig 11400 bp, 9 predicted proteins | sample 1571181 | NCBI WGS metagenome assembly OGGC01 (sample SAMEA2581930, study PRJEB24529) | metagenome | biome: Human gut stool | place: China | collected 2011 | reverse complement strand
ACGGCGACCACCGAGATCTACACTCTTTCCCTACACGACGCTCTTCCGATCTCTTGAAGACTTCCTGCAGCCACGGGTTGACGTGCTGCTTCTTCGCGCGGTACATGATGTAGCCGAGTGCGAGCACGTTGGCCACGAGCGCGATGATCGACACGGTCAGGTTCACGTTCGGATTGTTCACCGACTGCACGGCGAACTTGGACTCATCCTGGAACATGGGGAACACCTGCGCGAACATGCACCAGATGGCGAGCGTGTTGGCGCGGTTCTGAATCCAGCCGCCCTTGTTCCAGAAGAAGTTCGCCACGGTCGGGGCGAGCAGCAGCGCGAGGCCGCAATACCAGGAGTGGGTCGGCAGGCAGTTGTAGGTGTAGCAGAAGTTCCAAATATCGTATGCGACGATGAATACCCAAGTCATGTCAGGCCACAGCATGTCCTGCTTCTTCTTTGACACGTAAATGCCGAACCAGCCGGTCATGCAGGCGATGTTGATCAGGCCGGCAACGCCGTTGAACACATTGTGCCAGCCGCCATACAGCGTCACGCCTTCGGTGGAAACCCATGTGGTGCCCCAAGCGCGAATGGCCGATTCGAAGTCGGAGGCCACGGCGATAAGAATGTTGATGGCCACGATCACGAACGGGAAGCACTTGAACCATTCGGATTTGCCGATCTTGCCCCACTTGTATTTGAGTGCCATGAAGCCGATGCAGCCTGCGGTGGCCGCATATAGCTTGGCATAGTGGAACCAGCTGGTCATATGCACGTAGGTCGGATTGCTGAGCGCCCATTCGGCACCCATCGCGGCGGCCACGTAAATGGTGATGAAGTAGATGGTCAGAATGGCCGGCACGATCAGGAACGCGATCACGCCACCGGTCTTGGTGCGACGGGCCAGCTCATTGGCGCCGATCAGGCAGCAGAATACGAGGATCCATCCGATCCACTGGTATATGGCGGTGTCGCCATAGACTTGGAACAACATCGCTCTTCCTTTCTCTCAACACGTATGCGCGCGGGGTGAGCTGCGTTTACATGTATTCGTTCAGGTGCAGCGTCTGTGCCGCGACCTGTCTGATGACGGTGTCTTCAATGTCGGGATGCAGTCTGATCAGCGAAATCAGGCCAACGATGAGCGTATAGAACGTCTCATGCTCGTTGGTGATGGGCATGCCATGCAATTTCTCGAAATCGCGCACTGTCGAATTGCAGATGTATTCCGCAATGCGATCGGCCACGCGGTCGATGAATTTGATGTACAGTCCCGCGTTGCCGTCTTCGATCATGCGTTGGCTGAACGGGCCCTCATCGGCGATGAGGGAACGGGTCAGTCGCACCACGTCATCGAGCGCTTTCGAGATGTTGCCGACTTCTCGATTGGCGTTCCACTCCTCCAATTGCGAGATGACTTCGTCGATGACGTCGTCGAGCACGGCGTCCGCAACTTGGTCTTTGTCTTGGAAATAGTGGTAGAAGAGAGATCTGGTCATGCCTACGCGACCTGCGATATCGCTGATCGTGATTTTCGAAAAGCCCTTTTCCAGGCAGATTGCGCGGGCTGCATGCACGATTTGCGCGCGGCGTGCGTCTCCGACTGTTGTTGCGGAGGCGTTGTGCTGTCCGTCCATGGCTTTCTCTCCTTCGTTCGAGTGGCGTCTCTCACCTGCGCGACACGTTGACACTCTGTCAATTTCTTGACTGCCCTCAGTCTAAACCGTACATTGACACAATGTCAATTTCGTAGTGTCGATGTCGTCACTCCCAGCTTAAACGTTGCCGCGGCGCTTGTCTTTGGGGACACGCGCTTCACCGTTACGGGCAGGCTGTGCGGCCGGTCTTTGAGAAAAAACGTGTCGTAATTAATCGGTAGCCTAGTGACACCACAGCGGAAGGAATTGCGATGGCACTGGCACTCTATAGAAGGTATCGTCCCGACACGTTCGACGGCGTGATCGGGCAGGATCAGGTCACGATTCCGCTGATGCGAGCGCTTGATGAGAACAAACTTACGCACGCTTACCTGTTTTCCGGTCCGCGCGGCTGCGGCAAAACCAGTTCCGCACGCATTCTCGCGCGTTGCGTCAACTGCGCGAAAGGCCCGACCTCGCACCCGTGCGGCGAATGCGAAAGCTGCAAGGACCTCGCCACAGGCGGCCCCGGTTCCATCGACGTGGTGGAAATCGACGCCGCTTCGCACAACGGTGTGGACGATGCCCGCGAACTGCGCGAACGTGCCGGATTCGCCCCCGCCCGCGACCGCTACAAGATTTTCATTCTCGACGAAGCCCACATGGTCACGCCGCAAGGCTTCAACGCGCTGCTGAAAATCGTGGAGGAGCCGCCGGAGCATGTGATGTTCATCTTCGCCACCACCGAGCCAGACAAGGTGATCGGCACCATCCGTTCGCGCACCCACCATTACCCGTTCCGCCTAGTGCCGCAGGAGGTTATGGGCCCGTACCTCGAGCAGATCTGCGAAGACGAGCATATCGAAGCCGAGCCGGGCGTGCTGCGCCTTGCCATGCGTGCCGGCGGCGGCTCCGTGCGAGACACCCTTTCCGTGCTTGACCAGCTCATGGTTGGTGCGGTCGATGGCAGCATCGCATACGACTCCGCGGTTGCGTTGCTCGGTTTCACGCCTGACGCTCTGATCGGCGAGGCCGTCGACGCCGTTGCCGACAAAAATGGCGAAGCACTGTATGGCGTGATTCAGAAGGTCGTGGTCGGTGGTTTCGATCCCCGTCGATTTGTTGAGGATTTGCTTGCCCGCGTACGCGATTTGCTGGTGCTCACGTTGGGTGGAGAGCGTGCGGAAAGCGAATCCTCAACAAATCGACGATGCGGCCGCCGAGAACATGGATGATTTGCGTCGTCAGGCTTCCGCTCTGGGATTGTCTGCGCTGACGCAGATGGCTGACACGATCAATGCGACGCTTGCCAATATGACCGGTGCGATTTCGCCGCGCATGCGATTGGAATTGCTTGCCGCGCGCTTGTTGGCCGGGCGTGAGGAAGGGATGGCTGCCGTTGCGTCATCTTCCGGTATGCCCGATTTTGCTGGCGATTCCGGGGCTTCCGCCGCTGCAGAATCGCTGCGTGGATCCATGGCTGGCTCGCGCCGCGGTACGACGAGACGTGCAGACGGTGTTCGGCCACAGGATTCCGCGTCGGCAATTGATGCTCCTTCCGCGCCTGTGAAACCGGCTGTGCAGCCGTCTGTGGCGCCGATGAATCCTGCCGACGCCGTCGCTTCCGGTGTGGCTTCCATGCTTGCGGATGTTCAGCAGGCGATGAATGCGACGTCTTCCGTCGCTTCCGCTGCGCCTGCCGCAACTTCCGTACCAGCTCCCATTCATGACGATCGCACCCCCGACCAGAAGTGGGATGCGCTGGTCGCAGCCCTTCCGGAAGACGTGCAACGTTACGTAAGCCGTGAAAAAGTGCCTCGCGTGCTACTGAGCGGCGACCGTCTGTGGATCAAATTCGACAAGGCGCTCAGCAAATACGCGTTTGCCAAAGCGGTGGCAAAGGAATCGGTGGACGGCAATACCGAAGTGGTGAAAATCGTCCGCGCCGAAGTGCATAAGGCGTTCGGACCGAGCGTCACGCTCGCGCCTGCCAAAAAGCTGGCGGACGGGTCCGAATCGGTGCCGTGGAGCAAACTCAGCCCGGAAGAGCAGAGCAAGATCAATGCGCAACTCGTGCAGGAACAGCTTAAAGCGGCCACGCTGCTGACGGCCAATCTTGGTACTGCTGCAGGTCTCGAATCCTCCGGCAAGGAGCCGGCCGGCACAAGCGCGAAGAGCGCCGAAGACGGTGGCAATGCCGGAGATTCCGGCGATGAGGAGGGCCATCGAGCTGCTGCCGGTGGAGCCGAGGAAGTCGATCCATGGGCGGTCCCGACGCAGGAAGTCCATCATCCGGAACGGCCTGTTCCGGATGATGACCCTTGGGTTGCATCTGCACAGCCGATGCAACCGCAATCGGTGGTCGCAAGCGGCGTCAACGATGTGAAAGCGCCGGAACAACATGCGAAACATGTGGCTGTTCCCGATGTCAGCGATAACGTTGATCCTTGGGCGGCACCGATGCCTGTACCGCAGCAAGCGCCGGTGGACGACGATCCTTGGGATAACCCCATGCCGATTCAGGCAGGACCGGTGGATCCCATGCCTGCTCCAACGGAACCTGAGGTGGCTCCGAAGCACGCCAATCACCAGCATCGCGCACCGCGGCAGGACGCGGCACCGCAGCAAGGCCAGCCGAATGCCGATCCGTGGAGCCAGCAGTTCTCCGCGCCGGCGCAGCCAATGCCGCAGGTCGCCGCGGAAGATGACGAATATTCCATGAGCGACGAGTCGATCGGGGCGTCAACCGCGTTAAGCGTGGACGATCTGACCCGACTGTTCGAGGTGAAAAAAGTCGAGGATTTCGGGCCGGACGATGCAAAAAACCCGCGCAACATGCAGCAGAAGAAGAATCTCGACGACTGATGGCGGTGCAGTCGCAAGCAAAAATGCGAAACCGAGCAAAATCGACGAATCAACGCAATCGTAAGCACTGCATAATCGCGAATCTTATGGAAACCAAGGAGAGGTGAACCATGGCACTGGCCTATGACGGCGCCATCCAACGACTGATCGACGCGTTCGCGCACCTGCCCGGCATCGGACCGAAGGGCGCGCAACGCATCGCCTTCTACCTGCTCAACGCATCCGACGAGGAATCACAGGGGCTGATCGACGCCATCGCCGAAGTCAAAGAGAAAATACGATTCTGTGACATTTGCGGCAACGTGTGCGAAACCAGCCCATGCCCGGTCTGCGCCGATCCGCGTCGCGACCACAGCGTGATCTGCGTGGTCGAAGAGCCGAAAGACGTGATGAGCATCGAGCGCACGCGCGAATACCGCGGCCTGTACCACGTGCTCGGCGGCGTCATCAACCCGATGGCCAACGTGCAGCCCAGCGACCTCAACATCGCCAAACTTATCGAACGGCTCAAAGACAGCGAAGTCGCCGAAGTGATCCTCGCGCTCAACCCGAATGTGGAAGGCGAAGCGACCACCAGCTTCCTGTCGCAGCTGCTTTCGCAAACCGACATTAAAGTCACGCGATTGGCGAGCGGCCTGCCGGTCGGTGGCGACCTTGAATATGCCGACGAAATCACGCTCGGACGCGCGTTGGCGGGGCGTCGCGCGGTCTGACGCTACATTGCCTGCGCGTTGCTTATGCTGGCTTGCGCTGGCATGTATTGGATTGCGCAGGCGTCGTACGGGCGATCTGCGGAAGATTTGACGGAACGTACGCCGAAAAAAATGTGTGGATCCCATATATTGTTCCGCATGTTGGGCGTGCAGGGGCTTGACAAATCGGATTTTTCCTATAATTGACCAGCCTGCTTAGTATGTTGGCGGGCAACACATTGAAGAAGATTGGATAAGTTGTGGCTCTCATCGTGCAGAAATTTGGCGGCTCTTCCGTAGCCGACCCAGAATCGATCAAGCGCGTGGCCCGACGCATCATCGAAACGAAGAACGCCGGCAATGACGTGGCCGTGGTGGTCTCCGCAATGGGAGACACCACCGACGACCTGATCGATCAGGCGCTCAGCATCGACTCCAACCCGCCGGCGCGCGAGATGGACATGCTGATGACCGCAGGCGAGCGTATTTCGATGAGTTTGCTCGCAATGGCAATTCATGCGGCCGGCTCTCACGCCTACTCCTTCACCGGCTCCCAGGCTGGTTTCATGACCGACGCCCAGTTCGGTACCGCGCATATCAAGGCCGTGAAGCCTGACCGCGTGCGTCGTGCGCTCGACAAGGGTTCCGTGGCCATCGTGGCCGGCTTCCAGGGCGTGAATGAGGGTGGCGACGCCACCACGCTCGGACGAGGTGGATCCGATACCTCCGCAGTGGCTTTGGCAGTGGCGCTGGACGCCGACGTATGCGAGATCTACACCGACGTCGATGGCGTGTTCACCGCCGATCCGCGCATTGTGCCGACTGCACGCCGTATCCCCGTCATCGACTACGAGTCGATGCTGGAAATGTCTTCCTGCGGCTCCAAGGTGCTTGCCCTGCGTTGCGTGGAATACGCGCAGCGATTCGACATGCCGTTGCATGTGCGCAGCTCCTTCTCCCACCGTCGCGGCACGCTGATCGTGCCGGAAGACGTCGATCCGCGCACATTGCCGAACATCTGAGATATCTGAGATTCGCATTCGGCAATCGCGAGACATCGCAGGCAATCGCAAGAAAACCAAGACTTTACGAACAAAGGTAAGAACATGAGCGAAAACAACAACCAGTCCTTGGGAGATCTGTTCCCCGATCTGGGGCCGGAAGTCCCGATCATTTCCGGCGTTGCGCACGACAACACCGAATCGCTGGCCACCGTGCGCCGCGTGCCGAACGAGCCGGGCATGGCCGCCAAGGTGTTCACGCTGCTGGCCGAGGCCGGCGTGAACGTCGATATGATCGTGCAGGCTTCCGCTTCCACCGGCACCGCCGATATTTCCTTCACCGTGCCGGGTTCCGCCGCTGCCAAGGTGCGGGATGTGTTGCAGGAGAAGCAGGACGAGCTGGGCTACCAGTCCTTCGACATCGACGCCAACGTGGGCAAGGTGGCCGTGGTGGGCGTGGGTATGAAGACCCACTCCGGCTTGGCTGCCAAGTTCTTCAACGCGCTGAGCGACGAGGGCGTGAATGTGCTGATGATCTCCACGTCCGAAATCCGCATCGCCGCGCTGGTCCCGCTCGAGCAGCTGCAGGACGCCGTCCGCGCGCTGCACACTGCCTACGGCTTGGATGCCGAGCAGGTGGAAGCCGTGGTGTATGGCGGTACTGGTCGCTGACGCAATACCGCGCAATAACAATCGAAAAAAGACTTGACTGGATTGCTTGAGGCGTCTCAGCCAAGTCTTTTTTATTCCCATATCTGTTTTACAGATATTTTTTCAGATAATCTGCAAATGAAAAAGCGGAGGATTGCTGAATAATCGACAATCCTCCGCAATATTATGTTCTGCAGAAATCAGATATCACCATGTACAATCATGCATGATCATGCGTAACTGCAGAACATATGCAGATCGTTATCACTTCTTGGTGATGTAGCCGAGTGCCTTCAGCATTTCGGCGCTTTCCAAAGCGCCGCCGGCAGCGCCGCGCAAAGTATTGTGAGCGAGCCCCACGAACTTCCAATCGAAAATGGAATCCTCGCGCAGACGGCCGATGGAAACACCCATGCCACCCTCGTAGTCCACGTCCTTCTTGACCTGCGGGCGATCGTCGTCGGTCAGGTACTGGATGAACTGCTTCGGCGCATGCGGCAATCCAAGCTCGGAAGCCTTGCTCGTGTAGTTGACCAGGCGATCGACGAGCTCTTCCTTGGTCGGGTTCTTGCCGAAGTTGATGAACACGGTGGCGGTGTGGCCGTTGAGCACAGGCACGCGAATACACTGCGAGGTGATCTTCAGCGGGCCGTCGAACGGCACGATCTCGCCCTTTTCCTCATCGACGCGGCCGAACACCTTCAGCGGTTCCTTCTCGGACTTCTCCTCTTCGCCGGAGATGAACGGAATGATGTTGCCCACCATTTCCGGCCAGTCGTTGAACGTCTTTCCCGCGCCGGAGATGGCCTGATAGGTGCTCACGATAACCTCGCGCGGCTCGAATTCCTTCCAAGCGGCGAGCGCCGGGGTGTAGGCCTGGATGGAGCAGTTCGGCTTGACGGCGATGAAGCCGTGCGTGGTGCCGAGGCGCTTGCGCTGGTGCTCGATCACCTCATAATGCTCCGGGTTGATCTCCGGCACGACCATCGGCACGTCCGGAGTCCAACGGTGGGCGCTGTTGTTCGACACGACCGGCGTTTCGGTCTTCGCGTATTCCTCTTCGATGGTGCGAATCTCAGCCTTCGGCATGTTCACTGCGGAGAACACGAAATCGACGTTTTTGACCACGTCTTCCACGTCGGCCACGTTCTTGACGACCATGTTCTTCACGAATTCCGGCATCGGCGTTTCCATCTTCCAGCGACCGCCGATGGCCTCTTCGTAGGTCTTGCCGGCGCTGTGCGCGGATGCGGCAAGGGTGACCAATTCGAACCACGGATGGTTTTCGAGCAGCGTGACGAAGCGCTGTCCGACCATGCCCGTAGCTCCGAGAATGCCGACCTTAATCTTTTCGGACATAACAACCTCTCGCTTATGCTGGAACGGTTTCGTATGATTTCACGCTTGAGGTCGACCAGCCGGCCCCAAACGACGTCGTGGGCGGCCACATGCGTTGTTCAATCTTACGAAATCCGCGGAACAAGCAGGTTCCCCTATCCGTATGCTGGTCTGCTTCGAGTATGAGTTTGGCGATTGTTATGTGTGGCAAAATGACGTACGCTATTGGTATGGCTACAGTAACAAGTAACAGGACATCGCGGTTGGATATTCGTTTAACAGCGGAGCAGCGTTCGTTGATTGAGCGCGCTGTCTCGCTGAAGGGGTCCACGATAACACAATGGACGGCGCAGCATCTACTAGATGCCGCACGACGGGAAATAGAGGAGGCTTCCTCACTCAAACTTGAGAATGAATCGTTTGATGCGTTTCTTCGTGCGCTCGATGAGCCTATTCCGGCTGAGACGAAGGAACTTATGCGGAGGGAACCTCAATGGGCGTAACTGAAGTGAGGTTTCTCGAGCCGCGAAGATTGAATCCTGGCGAGACGCTTGAAGGTTTCTCGTGTGGTGTCGAACTGATCGACAATTGGGCGAATCGCCATGCCCCTTATGCGGCGAAGCGGGGTACGGCGGTTCCATACGTGTGTTTCACAACAAGTGGGGAAGTTGCGGGCTTCTATGCGATTAGTGCGTATTCAATTGATCGTGATGCCGTGAGAGGTGGATGGCTTAAACGGAATGCCCCTGCCAAAATACCTGTGATTCTGTTAGGAATGCTGGGCGTGGATTCACGTTTTCAGCATCAGGGGCTGGGATGGATGTTGCTGCAGGATGCAATCAAGCGAGCTCTTGCAGTAGGCCGCCAAATCGGGTCCCGCGCACTTGTTGTTGATCCTTATGATGATGTCTCGCGTGGCTTTTACCAGCATTTTGGCTTCCGCGACGTCCCTGGTTCCAACAGTATGTTTGTCAGATTGGTTTGAACGCAGGACGCTTCCTGCCTCACAGGAACGCTGCATAGCCTTTCGTCTGCGCGTGGAGCAATAACAAATACCGGCGCTGAATAGTGCAACGAATGTTTTTGCGGAGCATGTTTGCCGTTGCTGTGCATAATATGAAAAACGGAAATCATTCTGCTTCCGGAGCGCGCAAGTCTACTTCGCGCACTTTTTGGTATATGGCCCCGATGTCTTTGAGGTTGATGCGGAACTGGCTGCGCGGGCTGCGAGGCTTTTCGCACTTTGGGCGTATCGCTCGCGTACACTGGAAGCCATGTCGAAGGCATCAGAAGAAGCGCAGAAGCAATTGGACCGTATCGTGGCGTTGGGATATCCGGATGTGGCCGATATGTCGGCCGCCGCGTTCCGTGCTTTGGCGCGCCCGCTCATCCGTGCGTTGGAGGATTCCGATTTGGGTACGCAGATTCTGTTGGTGCCTACGCGCGAGTTGGTTTCCCCGGAATCGTTGATCGCGCGTACGTCGATCAATCGCATGGCTGGTTTCACCACGATGCCGCCACGCGATATCGCCAGTTTCCTTCCGCAGGATGGTTTCGAACCTCCGGAAGGTCCGTTTTACCTGGTGGTCGAACCGCATACCGGCACCTGCTACATCAATCGCGAACCCGATGTGGCGCGCAAGCTGATCGATTCCGACGAGCGTTTGCCGCTTACGTTGGAAGAGGGTCTTGCGATTGCCACGCAGCATCCGGAATGGTTGTTGGAGAAGAACGGTTTCAATTTGTTGGGATCGCGTTCCGCGGATGGTCGCGTCCCAAGTATTTGGATGAGCCAGAACGCGCCACGATTGGGTGCGGTATGGCCGAATTCCCGTCATACTTGGCTTGGCAACGCGTTTTGCGTGTCTCGTCGCGGCGTCAGTTTGTTCCACTGACGTTCTGCTGATATTTCGCAGATTTTCCACAGATTTTCCGCATTCCACAGATTGGCGATTATCCGACTGTTGCGACGGCCACGCCTTGCGTCGCCGCACCTAGCGCTTGAATAGTTTGGCGATGGCGTGGCCGGCTGCGGCGCACATTACCGATCCGATGCCCAGCAGTGTGGCGGTGACCTGCGGGCGGCGCAATTCGTTGCGGATGCCGATCAGATCGGTCACGCAATGGTCTTCGAAGAACACGCGCAATTCGTTGCTGGAGTAGCGCCCGATCAAGTCGCCCCACGTGAGCATGCGCGTCACGTAGCTGACCGGATTGTTTTCGCGGAATTCGAACAGTCGAATGCCTCGCAGCCGCGATTTCGGACCATAGCATTCAAAGCCGCAGGTCGGCGCGTAGCCAAGATCAATGTCATGCACGTGCCCGACGAACGCGTTCTTATGGTCATGCCCGCAGAACAGCGCGAAATAGCCGCCCGCATCGCGCAATGCCTGCACTTCGCCAACGTTCTCATCCGCACAGCCGATCGCCTCGCCAAGCCTCGAGCCAGGTCTGCACACGTCACGATTCAACACATAGCAATGCCCCGCGAACGTTCGCGCACCCTCCACCGCATTCGGCGTGTATGCGGGCACTTCGCGCAGGCAATCGTAGAACTCCTGCGGCGGAATATGCTGGAACGCGATCGCCGGAACCGCCAAACCGTCGCCATTGCGCTCGCCCAACTCGCGTTGCACTTGCTTCAGCCATTCGATCGCTTCCGGCGAAGGCGTGCCATAGCCGTCGGAATCGGCCAAATCCCATCCGCGCGAATTCGACGCGTATTTTGCGTAGGATGTCAGCGATTCCCGTCCTCCTGCAGCATTGCCAACAGTATTGCCGGATTTACCAGTATCTCCAGCATGCTCGCGATCGCCGGAATTACTGCGATCGCCGTCAAACGCATTATCCGCATAATCGCCGGAATTCACCATCATCACGCTCATCGCAATGCGCCCAGACCCGTCGGAAGCCTCGATCGGAATCGCAAACGTGCCTGGTTCGAGCGCCAAAGGAGACGACCCGGCAACGGGATTCATGCAACCGGAAAACTCTCGGTAGAGGTCATCCTGTTCGTCGGCGAGAATGCCGCACTGGAAATCGTGGTTGCCGTAGGTTGCGGCAAAGGGGATTCGCGCTTCCAATGCAGGTCCAAGGAATGCTGCGAACGTGTCTCGTACTTTCTGCCGCGTGCTGTCGAGTATGGTCGCGGCGGTCGCGCGATTGATGGATTGCGCCCATGATTCAAGCTTGTTGGCGGATCCGTTGCGTCCGTCGCGTTTGTTG
>OGGC01002110.1_pt1 | contig 11433 bp, 10 predicted proteins | sample 1571181 | NCBI WGS metagenome assembly OGGC01 (sample SAMEA2581930, study PRJEB24529) | metagenome | biome: Human gut stool | place: China | collected 2011 | reverse complement strand
TTATATGGGTTAATAGACTTACAAGCCCCCCCCCTAATTAACAAATAGTTAACGTTTCTGAATGCTACTTTTTTCATTGGAAGGGCCTCCTTTCCTATTGATTTGCGAATTATTTGGTATTTTCTCTATAGTTAACCATATGCAAATCATATCTATTACCTTACATATAAAATAATACCATAAGTAATTATATTTTACAATAAGTATTTACAAAATAAATAAATTTTCATAAGTGAGATTATAAGCTCACTTATGCTTTTTAAGACTTATTTATAAGGCTTAAAAAGAAATAGCATCAAACTATTTCTTTAGTAAATTATTTATTCTTTCAATAATTCTATCTTTTCCTAATAATTTCATTATTTCATATAAATCAGGAGTCATACTCTTACTAGTTAAAGCCACTCTTAGTACTGTAGAAATATCAGCAACTGATCCTTTATAATTATCTGGATTTTCTTTATATTCTTTCATATTACTACAATAGCCTAAACTATCAGTTAATAGTTTAATATTATTAAACCATACTTCTTTATCAGTTACATCATAATATTTATCTATATAAGTATTTAATATAGTACTTATTTCTTCTTTATCAGTAATACTACCCCATTCATAAGTATCAGGATTATATAACTCATCATACATATAGAATATTTGTCCTTTTACTTCACTAAAACTAGCATAATCTTTTCTAGGTTTCTTTTGTTCTCTTTCTATATTTAATATATTTTTAGTATATTCTTCATACTTAGTAATTAATTCATAAAAGTCTTTATCATATTCTTTGGACCATTTAGATAATTCATTATATACCTCATCTTTAGTCATTTTACTAATATAATTTCTAGATATATTATTTAATTTCTCTAAGTCATATAATGCTCCTGATGGAGACATCTTTTTAGGTGAGAAAGTAAAATCTAAGAAAGTCTTATCTGGATTAGCATTATGCCATTCTTCATAATTAGAATTAATAATTGTCATTAATGATTCTATTACTGCAATAATAGGATAACCTTTTTCACTATAGAAGCTCATTGAAGCTTCAGGGTCTTTTCTCTTACTTATTTTTCTCTTAATATCACCATCTTGTTTCATAATAAGTGGTGTATGAATATATTTAGGAGGTTTTAATCCTAATGCTTTAAACATCTCAATATGTTTAGTAACGCTAGGTAACCACTCTTCTCCTCTTACGACATGAGTAGTATGCATTAAATGGTCATCTACTACATGAGCGAAATGATAAGTAGGAAGCATACTATCACTTTTCATTATTACATCATCAGTATCATTTTCACTCAAACTAAGTTTACCTTTAGTTAAATCTTCAAAAATAATCTTATTATTAAAATCTCCTTCAGATTTAAATCTTATAACATAAGGTTCACCATTCTTAATTCTTTCAATAGCAGTATCTACACTAATATTTCTACATCTAGCATATCTTCCATAATATCCAGTTCGCATTTTCTTTTCTTCTTGATTTTTTCTTAATTCATCTAATTCTTCTCTAGTACAAAAACATGGATATGCTCTTCCTATTTCAATTAATTTCTTAATATAAGCATGATATATATCTTTTCTTTCACTTTGAATATAAGGACCATAATTACCTACTATTTCGCCTTTATATTCATATTCATCAGGTACTATTCCATATTCTCTTAAAGTAGCCATTATTAGTTCTACTGCTGAATCTACCTCTCTTAACTTATCGGTATCTTCATTTCTAAGATAGAATATTCCACCAGAGTTTTTAGCAAGTACATAATCAGTAAGTGCTTGATAAAATCCTCCAATATGCATATACCCTGTTGGACTAGGAGCAAATCTTGTTACTTTTTCTCCTTCTTTTAATTCTCTTTCTGGATATAAGCTCTCATAATAATCTACATCGTGCTCTAAGTTAGGAAATATTAAATCTGCTAAATCTTTATTTGTCATAAAATCACATCCTTTGGTTATTTTTATTATTTATATTAGGTATACATTATACCCACTTCTTTTTTAGATAAATATAATATCTATGAAAGGAGAATGGTATTATGTACGGATATGGATGTCCAGGCTATGGTTATGGTTATAACAATAGTGGATACTGGATAATTATAGTTGTTCTAATTATATTCTTTGTTTTATTCTGGGGTAATGGTTCTTGCGGATGTAGAAGAAATAATTGTTGCAACTAATTTAAATAAAGCCCTTTAACTTAAGGGCTATTTTTTTATTTGGTTGCCCTGGTTAGATTCGAACTAACGCATGTCAGAGTCAGAGTCTGATGCCTTACCGCTTGGCTACAGGGCAGTAACAACAATATAATTATAGCATTATCTTTATTGTTATTCAAGTACTTTTTTCACAAAAATAAAAGACCATTATTCATGATCTTTTATACTAATAGTCTTCTTAGTTTCAATTTCTTTCTTTTTAGGAGCACTAACTACTAGAACACCATTCTTGAAACTAGCATCTATCTTATCTTCGCTTACATCTCCTAGATAGAAGGTTCTAGTTACTTTGCTATAACTCTTTCTTTCACGATGTAAGTATTTTTTATTTTCTTCTTTCTCATTTTCTTTTTCGAAAGTAACTGATAATTCACCTTTATCGATAGATAAGCTTATATCATCTTTTGTATATCCTGGTGCTTCCATCTCAACAAAGATTTTACCATCTTTCTCAAAAACATCACACTTTACTGTTTCTTCTCCTTTGAAGAAACTATCATCAAAAAATAATCTACTTGGCAACATAATAATCACATTCCTTTCTTAATTTTTATTTATCTGCCATTATATCACACATAAGATTACTCATTTCAGTAGGATTATCGATAGGTAATCCTTCAATTAATCTTGCTTCAAAGTAAATAACCTTTGTGTATTTCTCAAATTCTTCTTTGTTATCTTTATATAACTCTTTTAATTTATCCGCTATTTTATGATTAGAATTTATCTCTAATACTTCACTAGCCTTAATCTTTTCACCAGTAGGCATAGAGTTAATTACTTTTTCCATTGAAGTAGATACTTCTCCTTCAGTAGTTAAGCATACAGGATGATTCTTTAACTTACTAGTAAATTTTACTTCTTTAACAGAATCTCCTAATAAGTCTTTCATACTAGATAACATATCTTTATTATTATCATTTATTTCATTTATATGCTTCTTTTCTTCTTCAGTAGAAATATCAGTATTTTCACTAGATACATTAACAAATTTCTTACTATTGTATTCTGCTAATGTTATAATAGTAAACTCATCAACATATTCAGTTAAATATAATACCTCGTACTTATCTTTAACACTTTCTACTTGAGGCATCATATCTATTTTATCTACTGATTCACCGCAAGCATAATAAATAGATTCTTGACCCTCTTTCATTCTTTCAGTGTATTCTTTTAAAGTAGTTAATTTCTTATCTTTAGAAGAATAGAACATAACTAAATCAGATAACTTATCTTTATTTATTCCATAATCATTATAAATACCAAATTTTAGACCCATACCAAAGGCTTTATAGAACTCTTCATATTTATCTCTTTCATCACTTAACATAGATAATAGTTCTTTCTTTATCTTTGACTCAATGCTTTTAGCAATTAACTTAATATTCTTATTATCTTGAAGTGTTTCTCTTGATATATTAAGAGGAATATCTTCAGTATCAATAACTCCCTTGACAAAACTAAAGTAGTCTGGTAATAAATCACTACATTTATCCATTATTAATACACCATTAGTATATAGGGCTAAACCTTTTTCATATTCCTTGCTATAGAAGTCATATGGAGCATGACTTGGTATAAATAGTAATGCTGTAAAATTAACATTTCCTTCCATATTGAAATGTAATACTTTTAAAGGTTCTTCATAATCATGGAATCTATCTTGATAAAAGTTATTATATTCTTCATTCTTAATATTCTTTTTATCCTTCTTCCATAATGGTACCATACTATTTAAGGTAGCCTCTTCAGTATATGTTTCATATTCATCAGAATCTTCTTTCTTTCTAGTATTCTCTACCATCATTTTAATAGGATAACTAATATAGTCAGAATATTTCTTAATAATACTTCTAATCTTATATTCAGTTAAGAAATCACTATAATTATAATCTTCAGTATCTTTCTTTAGATATAAAGTTATCTTAGTACCAGTAGTTTCTTTCTTACCTTTAGAAATAGTATAGCCATCTACGCCAGTACTCTCCCAAATATGTGAATCTTCTTCTTTATATGACTTAGACTCTACAACTACTTTATCACTTACCATAAAGGCTGAATAGAAACCTACACCAAACTGACCAATGATATTAACATCATCTTTACCATCATTTTCTTCTTTAAAATGAAGTGAACCTGACTCTGCGATTACACCAAGATTATTTTCTAGTTCATCTTCAGTCATACCACAGCCATTATCAGTAATAGTAAGTGTTCTGGCTTCTTTATCTAAGTCTATCTTAATTTCCAAATCATTCTTCTTAACTTTTATATCTTTATTAGTTAATGATAGATAATATAATTTATCTAAAGCATCACTAGCATTAGAAATTAATTCTCTTAAGAATATTTCTTTATTAGTATAAATACTATTTATCATTAGGTCTAATACTCTTTTACTTTCTGTCTTAAATTCTCTTTTTTTCATTGTATACATCTCCTAAATCTTACATATATAATTATAGCACTAAATTAGCAATTGTCAATAGTAATTGCTAATTTTATATTAAATTATATTCAGTATATAGATACGGCTTATATATAATAGACTTTATTTTGAGACTACAGGCTCAAAATACCCTCTAAGACTATGACTTAGAGGGAATAAATAAAATAACTAGAAGTAAACTCCTAGTTATTTCTTATTTTTTCAATATAATTATTAACTTTAGATGCCCACATAGGGTCTTCAGCATACTTAGGATTCATTTCTTCCGCAGTATATAGACCATAGTCGACATATTTATTTTTAATGTTTGCTATAAAACCATATATACCTTCTTCAAGAGTATCATAGGCTCTATAACTACCACATCCTTCACCTTTTTGTCCTCCGACATTATTACATGCCTTTAAAAGATAAGAACAATTCCAAGTACATCCTGTCTCGTGCATTGATATAGCCACCGCTAGATAAGGGTCTACTCCAAGTTCTAGTGAATATGTAGCATAAGCATAACCCATGTTTGTTAAATCAGAAGATAAAGTTCTATTTAACTTTTCAACTAACTCATCATAAGTCATACCTTCATATACTTCTATTCTTTCTTCCTTTACTTCTACTTCAGGAGTAGAAGTAATCTCATTATCAACCATTTTATCATTCATAGTAGCAGGATCCATTAAAGACTCCGCTAATACAATCTCATTCTTTTTATTAATGTTATCATAGTACACTATGGCACTAGTAATTCCTAAAGTTAATATTGAAGCCATTAACACTCCTAAGAGCTTACTTGGTTTCATTTCATTCACTTCTTTCCGTCTTTTTGAAAAGACGTTCTCTATTATAGCAGATTTCGCTATTCTTGTCAAATTAGATAACTCTTCTGACATCTATAATAGGCATTATATACAAACTTGTTACTACTATTCCAACGTTTGAATTTAGTGCATGTACTAATTTTCCATCGCCAATATATAATGCGGCATGGCATACTACTCCATCATATCCAGACACTATTATATCACCAGGCATAATATCCTCAAGACTTATATGTCTTCCAGCATAAGCCTGCTCTGGAGCACTTCTAGGAAGATATACTCCATAATTTGCAAATACTAATTTAGTAAATCCTGAACAATCAGTTCCACTAGTTAATGAATTACCTCCATAAACATAAGGATTTCCAACGAACTGAAGAGCATAGTTTACAACCTGATTAGAAATTATTTCGTTATAAGGAATAGTTTCTTCTTCTACCGCTAAAGTCACACTATATGCACTATTCTCTAAACTAATTAATTTTTCATCAGCCTTTTGTTCTTTTACTTCTTCTTTATTTTCTTCTTCTTTCTTTTTATCTTGTTCTTTCTTTAACTCTTCACCAGGAATAGATAACATTTCCATGGTAATGTCTTCTTTATTCTTAATCTCACTCATGGTGAATAATTCATTAGTAAGAACAATTTCTTGTTCGCTCCCCTTAATATTGCTATCGTAAAATGCATAACATAAAACTCCTAAGATAAGAGTCAGTGCTGCAATTTCCATTTTATGTTTTTTCACTTCTACACCTCATTATTTTTTTAGCGGACGTTTTATATCTTATCATAAATTAATAGTACTTGTCAAACGTAAATTTATAAACACTTATAAAATAAGGAAAAAATAGGAATTGTAAAATTCCTATTTATTAACTAGTAGTTAATATCTAGCTAGTTTTATTCTTTCTAAATATTGGTAATAATCTTCTCTTTTTTGACTCATTTATTGGTATATTAAATCTATTATTTTTACTGCGAAAGTAGGTATAAATATTCTCTTTAAAGATATTTTCTTCACAGTAGGATATTTCTTCTTTAGTTCCTGATAGAGTGTCCTCTATAAAAGTATTTTTAAGATTTAATTTTATAATTCTCTCTGAATTTGGAGTTGTAATAATTAAACTTTGATACTCTGCTCCTACGGTATGACCATCATAATTATTTATATTAGTATTAACTTTTAACATGAGAGCATTATCCTTATATACTTCCATTTTAGTTAGTACATAATATGGATATGACGTTCTCTCAAGAGTATAATAGATGGTATATTTATCTATTATTTCACTACATATTTTTAAACTTTTAGTATCTAGTATAGTTTCCATATTTTCCTCCGGTAAGTAGTATAATACCATATTATTTTATATTTATCAATTACCAAATATAAGTGTTACAATAACTACTGATAAAATTATACTTATTAAATCTGAAAGTAGACCTACTATTAGAGAATATTTTATTTTTTTTACTCCTATACTAGCAAAATATAAACTTATTATATATATGGTTGTATCGGTACTACCTTGCATTACTGAGGCTACTCTTCCTATAAATGAATCAGGTCCATAGTTATTTAATATTTCACTTAACATACTTAGAGAAGCACTACCAGATATTGGTCTTAATATAGCTAAAGATAATACCTCTACTGGAAAAGATATCTTATTAAATAAAGGTTTTAATGTATTAGATAAATCTAAAATAAAACCACTATTAGTAAGTAAATTAATGGCTATTATCATAGCAAATATGGTAGGAAATAAGTTAATACTACTCTTTAATCCTTCTTTTACTCCTAGTAAGAAAGTATCAAATATATCTACTTTTTTATATAGACCATAAATTAGTATTATGATAACTATTATTGGTATTAAATAATTAAACATAATGTCTTCTCCAAATAAAATAGAATAATCTATCTATTAATAAACCAATAAATGATGATAAAAAAGTAGTAATGATACAGGCTGTCATTATTTCAGTAGGATTATTTGATCCTGAGGCTATTCTGAGTGATATTACAGTAGTAGGAATTATAGTTACTGAAGAAGTATTAATTACTAAAAATGTTATCATACTACGTGAAGCAATATCACTATTATTATTTAACTCTTTTAATCTAGTCATAGCCTTTATACCAAAGGGAGTAGCAGCATTACCTAGTCCAAGCATATTCATAACTATATTTGATGATATATATGCAATAGCTGGGTCTCCCTTAGGTATCTCAGGAAATACTACTCTAATAATCTTAGATAATTTATTAGATATAATATTTAGTAGTCCAGAAGAGTCCGCTATTTTCATAGTACCAAGCCACAAACACATAAGAGGTACTAAATTAATAATTATATCTATTCCTTTAGTACCTGATGTTATTAAATTATTAGTAAGATTATTGTCTCCTTTTATAATGCTAATTATTACTCCTAGTAATATAAATACTCCCCATATATAGTTAATCATTAAACCACTTCTTTATTTTAGTAAAGATACTTTCTTTCTTATATTTAGCATTATTCTTTATTATATAGATATCTTCTTCATAAAGAAGAGTATCTCCTAGTAGAATTCTATTCTTACCTATCTTTTCATAGCTATGGTAATCTTTCTTCTTTTCTAAAACTATATGACTAGTAAGAGATTTTGTCTCACTCTTTAATAGGGGTATATATAAATCATTCTTTATATAGAAGGTACTATCTTTATAATAAGTATCTCCATATACTTTAAATTTATTTTTATTTAATACTTTATAGGGATAATATTTGTCTTTAGCATAATTATATAACTCTATATGAGTATTCCAATCATCAGAGTCTCTTATTGTTACAACAATTAATTTCATATTATCAATATCTGCTGTACTAACTAGTGTTCTACCTGACTCTTCAGTATAACCTGTTTTACCTCCGGTTATATAGTCATATCTAAGTAATTTATTCTTATTATTCCAGACATAAGTCTTCTTATTAGTAGTTACCTTATATTTCTTAGTACCAACTATTTCTCTATAGGCATCATTTTTCATCGCATATCTAGTAAGAAGAGCCATGTCATAGACTGAAGAATAGTTACCATGAGGTGTAGGAAGTCCGCTGGGATTATAAAAGATAGTATTCTTCATACCTAGTTCTTTGGCCTTGTTATTCATTAAATTTACAAACTCTTCATCGCTACCACTGACATAGTTTGCAATCATTGTCGCGGCATCATTACCGCTACGAAGCATTAATCCATATACTAAATCTTTTAATTTTATTTCTTCCCCTACTTCTATATAGATACCAGAGCCATAGGCCTTTAAAACAGATTCATCTACAGTTACTATATCATCTAGTTTACCACTTTCTATTGCTATAGTAGCAGTCATTATCTTAGTAATTGAGGCTATTAATCTTTTACTATGCATATCTTTAGATAATAATACTCTTCCTGTAGTTTCATCCATTAATATATAGGAAGATGCACTACTAGTACTTGCCTTTACTCTAGGAATTAATAACATAAATAAACAACATAATACTACAAATATTTTTTTCATATACTCACCTATAAAATAGTATGAAAAAAGGACTTTGTTTAGTCCTTTTAATTGGTAAAGTTATTGATCATTGTGCCGTTTAATGTCAAATAAATTGTTTTTTGATTTATAAACTAAGACAAGGAAGACAATAAGGCTTCCTTGTTCCTCTTAAGACCTTAGGCTTAAGAGGCATTATTTAATTCTTTTACTTTAATATTATTATCAATAGATTTAACTATATCTCTATATTTAGTATATACTTCTTTATAATTAGATAAATAATTAGAATCAATCATAGAAAAAGGTATTACCTTAAAATCAGTATAATTACTAGTATAATAAGTATATAATAGTTCACTCTCTAAATTATTAATAGATATCTTACTAGTAGTACTATCCTTCTCTATATCTAAACTAACCATAAGTCCTACTCTATTAGCAGTATTAACAACTTCGTGAGCAGATATAAAATTACCCAGAGAATATATAACTAAAGTATTATTAATATAAGTAATAGGTTGTATTACATGAGGATGTGTACCAATAATAATATCTACTCCATTATCACTTAAAAATTTAGCCATATCTTCTTGATATTTATTTGGAGTAAATTCATATTCAGTACCCCAATGCATAGCCACAATTAAAACATCTACTTTATCTCTTACTCTATTTATATCTTCTTTTACTATATTTTTATATTCTTGATATTTAGTATCAGGATCAGGATTATTACCAGTACAAGGCCATACATTAACTAGGTATTCCTTACCACTGGGAACCTTAATACCATTAGTACCATAAGTATAATTAAGCATTGTATAAGTAATATTATTCTTCTTAAGTATATGTACTTCATTTCTTTCTTCAGCACTAGAGTATGATCCTACCGCCAGAACATTAGATTTATTATTCCAATAATTTCTTGAACTAAGTACTGCCTTTTCACCTCTATCAAGAGTATGATTAGTGGCTAAACTTACTAAATTAAATCCAGCATCAATCATATCATTTCCTACTTCGTATGGTGAATTAAAAGCAGGATAACTACTTACGCCAATATCACTTCCACCAAGTATTGTTTCTTGATTGTAATAGCCAATATCATAATTACTAACTATCTTTTTGATGTTTTCATACATAGGTTTAAAATCATAACCATTATAATTAGCATTCTTTCTTGCTTCTTTATATATCTTATCATGAATAAGATTATCTCCAACCATAATAAGAGATATCTTATCATTTTCTTTTACTTCTTCTTTAATATCTTCTTTAACATTATTATTCTTATTACCAAATTTATATATAATAATACCACTAAGTAAAATTATTAAGGCTATGATAAATATAAATCTTAATAATTTCTTTTTATTTATTCTTCTTTTTCTACTCATATAACCTCGCATTCCTACTGAAAGATTTTTCTATATTTTGTAAAATCTTTCAGTACGTTTTATTCTTTAAAAGGAAGACATAGTCTTCCTAATATATTATTTACTATTCATATGCTGGAACCACATACATATTGCTATCATACTTTTGTATAACTGTCTTATAAGTTTCATAAGTTTTCATATAACTTGGTAAATAATCTTTAATCTTTTCATTAGAGAATGGTACTACTTTAAAGTTTCTCCAATTCTTATAATAAGTATAAATAAGTTCGGTACTAACATCACTAATTTTAATGGTTTTATCATTACCTTTAACAGTTTTAATAATCTTAAAACCAGTCATAGCACCAACCATACATTTATAATTAGTACAAGTATCTTGATTTTGGTATTGAGCGGATATTAAGTTACCTAAAGAATATATAACTAAGGTATCATTGATATAAGTAACTGGCTGAATAACATGCGGATGTGTACCAATTATCACATCTACGCCATTATCACTTAAGAACTGAGCCATATCTTTTTCATATCGTGTAGGTTCATGAGTATATTCAACACCCCAGTGCATAGCCACGATTAGAACATCTACTTTATCTCTTACTCTATCTATATCTTCTTTTACTGTATTTTTATATTCTTGATACTTAGTATCAACATCAGGATTATTAATATTATCAGTATCTGTAGGCCATACATTAACTAAGTATTCTTTACCGCTGGGAACTCTAATACCATTAGTACCATAAGTATAATTAAGCATAGTATAAGTAATACCGTTAGCTTCTTCTACATGTACTTCATTTCTCTCTTCAGTACTAGAGTATGATCCTACCGCTAGAACATTAGATTTACTATTCCAATAGTTTCTCGAATTAAGTACTGCCCTCTCACCACTATCAAGAGTATGATTAGTGGCTAAACTTACTAAATTAAATCCTGCATCTATCATTGCATCTCCTACTTCATATGGAGAATTAAATACTGGATAACTCTTTAATCC
>OGGC01002109.1_pt1 | contig 11438 bp, 8 predicted proteins | sample 1571181 | NCBI WGS metagenome assembly OGGC01 (sample SAMEA2581930, study PRJEB24529) | metagenome | biome: Human gut stool | place: China | collected 2011 | reverse complement strand
GTAATGTACACCGGGCATGGGCAGCCAACGAAAAGACGGCCATGGAATCGGCTTTAGGCATGTCTTACGCCGGCAAAAGAGCCTTGGTATGTATGAAACACGTCGGTATGAATGTGGCAGCCGATTGCTTCATGAATGCAGCTATTACCGGAGCTAACGGTGGACTGGTAGTTACCGCAGCCGACGATCCTTCGATGCATTCCTCGCAAAATGAGCAGGATTCCCGGGTATATGGTAAATTTGCCTTTGTACCGGTACTCGAACCTTCGAACCAGCAAGAAGCTTACGAAATGACCCGTTACGGTTTCGCTCTCTCCGAAACGGTAGGTTCTCCCGTATTGATGCGGATTACCACCCGTCTGGCCCACTCCCGTGCCGGAGTCGAAACGCACGATAGCCTGCCGGAAAATCACTTGCACTTGCCGGAGGATAAACGCCAGTTCGTACTGCTCCCGGCTATCGCCCGTAAACGCTATAAACTCTTACTTGAGAAACAGGCGGATTTTGTAAAAGCATCCGAACAATCTCCCTTCAATCAATATATCGACGGTAGTGATAAATCACTCGGAATCATCGCTTGCGGAATTACCTACAATTATCTGTTGGAAAATTTTGACGGTGGCTGTATCTATCCGGTAGTAAAAGTCAGCCAATATCCGTTACCCCGTAAGATGATCAAACGTCTATTGCGCGAGTGTAAACAGATTCTGGTACTCGAAGAAGGTTATCCCGTTGTAGAAGAAATGCTGAAAGGGTACCCCGGCCAAGACAACATCATGGGACGCCTGGACGGCACCCTGCCCCGGGATGGCGAATTAAATCCGGACTTAGTAGGCAAAGCCCTTTGTTTCAAAACCAAAGAAGGAGCCCCTGTACCTGAGATCGTCGCTCCCCGTCCACCTGCACTCTGTACGGGTTGCAGCCATCGCGATGTCTATAAAGCCCTCAACGAAGTCATCGCGACCTATGGCGAAGGACGGGTATTTTCAGATATCGGCTGTTATACTTTAGGTGCACTTCCTCCTTTCCAGTCCATCAACTCTTGTGTCGACATGGGAGCTTCTATCACGATGGCCAAAGGAGCCTGTGACGCCGGATTATTCCCAACGGTAGCGGTTATCGGCGACTCGACTTTCACCCATTCCGGTATGACCGGTTTATTGGATGCCGTCAACGAAAAAACGCCGATCACAGTGATCATCTCCGACAACGAATCGATTTCTATGACCGGAGGTCAGGAATCCTCGGCCCTGGGAAAAATAGAATCGATCTGCCAGGGTATCGGAGTAGAACCCGAACACATCCGGGTATTGCTGCCGGTACCCAAGAACCATGAGGAACTGTGCCGAATTATCCGGGAAGAACTGGAATACAAAGGAGTATCGGTCATCATCCCCCGGAGAGTATGCATCCAGAAAGCAGCCAGGGACAATAAGAAAAAATAGAATAAGTAATAAGCTACAGGCTAAAGGCTAAAAAGTTAAAGGTAAAAAATTATGAAAACAGATATTATATTAGCAGGCGTAGGAGGGCAGGGTATTTTGTCTATCGCAGCGGCTTTGGGCTCGGCTGCACTGACTAACAATCTATATATGAAACAAGCCGAGACTCACGGTATGAGCCAGCGAGGCGGTGATGTACAATCTTTCATGCGTATTTCAGACCGCCCGATCTATTCGGACCTGATCGCCAAAGGACGTGCCGACATCATCTTATCCGTAGAGCCGATGGAAGCTCTTCGTTACCTCCCCTATCTACGGGAAGGCGGATTTGTGGTGACCAACTCCACACCTTTTATCAATATCCCCAACTACCCCGAAGTAGAAAAAGTGATGAGTACACTCAAAAGCCTTCCCCATCAGGTGATTATAGATGCCGATACCATTGCTAAAGAATCTGCCGGTAACGTCAGAGCCAGCAATTTCGTCATGTTGGGAGCAGCTTCTCCCTTCATCGAAATTCCGTTCGAATACCTGGAAGAAGGCATCCGTGCCATCTTCAGCCGCAAAGGCGCTGAAATCGTAGAGATGAACCTCAAAGCCCTACGTGCGGGCCGCGAATTCGCTCAGAATTACAAGTAACGGACGAAACGGTAAAAGCGGCTAAAACGGGAACAACGGCAAAAATGCCTCCTTCCTCCCTGCCGCTTTTACCGTTCCCTTTTTCTTTTCCACCACTTCCACCGTTTCATCCCTTCACTTCCTACTTTTTTCACTTTTTACCTTTTACTTTTCACCTTTTACCTTTATTGTATTATCTTTGCTCACCAAATAGTTACAAGTTTCCGGTACTGCCGGAAGTGATCGGAATCGCTTCAAAGTGTTTGGAAAACCTGTACTAAACGGTGTAATTCAGCAAATATTAATCTTAAAATCCTTTCGACTTTTTCAATCGTTTGAAGGGATGATAACTTAAATAATGTAACATGAAAGGACTGAAAATTGTTGTTCTTGCGAAGCAGGTTCCCGATACCAGAAATGTGGGAAAAGATGCTATGAAAGCGGATGGAACTGTAAACAGAGCAGCCTTACCTGCTATTTTTAACCCTGAAGATTTAAATGCCCTGGAACAGGCATTACGGATAAAAGATAAAATTGAAGGGACTACAGTGCACATTCTGACGATGGGCCCCGGCCGTGCTGCAGAAATCATACGTGAAGCCATGTACAGAGGCGCAGATGGCGGATATTTGTTATCCGACCGTGCTTTTGCCGGTTCCGATACCCTGGCCACTTCTTATGCGTTAGCTTGTGCGCTCCGGAACTTGCAGACCGACCTGCTGATCTGCGGCCGTCAGGCTATCGACGGAGATACGGCTCAAGTGGGGCCTCAGGTAGCTGAAAAACTGGGGCTGCCACAAGTCACTTATGCAGAAGATATTCTGGATATTACAGCCGGCAAGATCACGATCAAACGTCGTCTCGAAAGAGGTATAGAAGTGGTAGAATGTCCGGTACCCTGCGTCGTGACCGTTAACGGTTCTGCTGCCCCCTGCCGCCCCCGTAACGCACGCTATGTGATGAAATATAAATACGCCCGGGCTACCCAGGAAATGCAGGATGCCGATGAAGATTACCTCAACCTGCTCCAGGAACGTCCTTACCTGAAAATTACCGAATGGAGTGTCAACGACATCACTTGCGAAGCCCAGGAACTGGGATTGAGCGGTTCTCCGACGAAAGTGAAAAACATTGAAAGCGTCGTATTTCAGGCCAAAGAAGCCAAAGTACTCGAGCCTAGCGACACAGCCATCGATGAAATGATGAAAGAACTGATCGTTAACCATACCGTGGGGTAAGGTAAAAAGTAAAAGGTAAAAAAGTAAAAAGTAAAAGGCGAAAGGCTATAAGCTTAAGCTATAAAAGCTAAATATTTATGAACAGTGTATTTGTATATTGCGAAATAGAAGAGGGTATTATTGCAGATGTAAGCCTCGAGCTACTGACCAAAGGACGTACCCTTGCCACTGAATTAGGCGTAAAACTCGAAGCTATCGTATTGGGTAGCGACCTCAAAGGAGTTGAAAAACAAGTCTTCCCTTATGGAGTAGACGTACTTTGGCTGGGCGATGACAAACGTCTGGCTCCTTACACCACTCTCCCTCATACCTCCATTTTAGTCAACCTGTTTAAACAGGAAAAACCTCAGATCGCTTTTATGGGAGCTTCCAGTATCGGCCGTGACCTGGGTCCCCCCTGCGCAGCCCGTCTGCACACCGGCCTGACCGCCGATGCTACCCATCTGGATATCGACACTGCAAAGTATGTCGAATTCCTGAAGGAAAGCTCCACCATCGACCTGTCCAAGCAGAAGTTCGATTATGAGGATCGCAACCTGAAGATGACCCGTCCCGCATTCGGCGGCCATCTGATGGCTACCATCATCTGCCCCCGCTTCCGTCCGCAGATGTCCACCGTCCGCCCCGGCGTTATGAAGAAGGCTCCCTTCGATCAGGCCAAGGCTGATGCCTGCCAGATCGTGAAGCCCGCCTTCAGCCTGACCGCTGACGACGTTAAGACCGAAGTGCTGAGCGTTGAGAAGGCAGCTGAAAAGCTGGTCGATCTGATCGGCGCAGACGTGATCGTCTCTGTTGGCCGCGGCATCAGCAAGGATGTCAACAAGGGCATTGAGCTGGCTGAGCAGCTGGCTGCCGCTTTGGGCGGCGGCGTTGTGGGCGCTTCCCGTGCCGTCACCGATGCAGGCTGGATGACTGCTGACCATCAGGTTGGCCAGACCGGCAAGACCGTGCATCCCAAGATCTATGTTGCTCTGGGCATCTCCGGCGCTATCCAGCACACCGCTGGTATGCAGGACTCCGAGTGCATCATCGCTGTCAACAAGAATGAGGGCGCACCCATCTTCGGTGTTGCTGACTACGGCATTGTGGGCGACCTGTTCAAGGTAGTTCCCGAACTGATCAAGCAGATCGAGGCAGCAAAGGCTGCTCAGTGATCGACTGACGCGAGATCTTTTTATAGCATAGCCTGAATTGTGGGAGGGCGGCTCTTCGGAGCCGCTCTTCTTTTTATATAATTTTTAAATAAGAAATACGGCACAGCACAGATGGCCCTGAAAAGGCTGCCTGTGCTGTTTTTTGTTGCAGAAAGTACAGCCAAAGGCCGGCTGCAGCCCAGAAAAGGGCTGCGGGAGGGGAGTGGAACGGAAAAAGCGCACACAAAAGTCTGTTATACTTTGAAATATGCATGTAAGCGAATAAACATACGGAAAAATGCATGAAAAACACTGCAGAAAAAGTGTAGAAAATAAAATGCAACACGTAAAGTGTGACGAAACAATCCCGAAAACGGTGAAGTGCAACACAGGCGTAACAAATTTACGGGATCCTGGTTGAGCCTGTTGCACTTGTGAAACGCTTTTGGAACAGGGAATTTTGATTTTTTTGCATTTTTTCTCAAAAAAATCGACAGAAATCCCTTGACGATGAGATGTTCTTGTGATACTCTTGTTGCACAAGAGTGACACGTTTGAAACGAAAGCGTTGCGAATATGTTGCGGCACGCATTCGCAGGAATGCAAAAAAGCTTTTATATACAAAGGCTTACGGAGGATGTCTTATGAAACTCGAGATGCGCACCCTGAAGAATATCGCAGCAGCAGTTATGACTCTGGCTGTAGTTTTTGGTGCTGCATCTCTCAAGCCCGTTACTGCAAACGCAGCTGAGGCTTCGGTTTCTGTCTCCATCGAAGAAGAAAATTCCTACATCAGCTTTCAGGACGAAGCTTATCAGAACGAGTTCCTGCGCCGCGTAAACAACGAGCGTGCAAAGGCTGGCCTGAAGCCCGTTCAGCTGGGCGACAGCAGCCACAACAATGCCGCTCAGGAGCGCGCTGAAGAGCTGGCTGTTTCTTACTCTTACGTTCGTCCCAACGGTCAGCGCGATTTCACCATCTTCGCCGAGAATGGTATCGACGATGTGTCTGTTGGTGAAAACTACATAGCTGGCGTTTCTACCCCCGATGCAGCGGTGGATCAGTGGATGAACATTGATTTCGCACGTGAGCGCATGCTGAATGCGGATGTGACCACCATGAGTGTGGGCCACTACGAAGGCGGCGTTTACAACAACTACTGGGTGCTGATCTTCTCTTACCCCGAAAACTCTTACACCAGCAACTACCGTCAGGAAGTTCTGGATCTGGTCAATGCCGAGCGTGCAAAGTACGGCCTGCAGCCCCTGGTCATGGGCAATGCAAAGCTCACCGCAGCTGCTCAGCAGCGCGCCGAAGAGATCGCAACCGTCAATTCTCACGTTCGTCCCAATGGTACCAAGTGGTACACTGTTCTCAGCGAGTACGGCGTGACGGATGCCGCTGCTGGCGAGAATGCCGCATGGGGCAGCGTTTCTCCTGAAGAAGTCGTGAATGCCTGGATGAACTCCGAAGGCCATCGCGCAAACATTCTGGATCCCGAAGCTCGTGCAATGGGTGTGGGCTACTACTACAATAGCTCCAGCACTTGGGGCCATCAGTGGATCCAGCTTTTTACGAAGTGATCATCTGCTTTCTTCTAATAAAAGATCGGCTGAGCTGCAAGGCTTGGCCGATTTTTTGTTGCGCTTTTTTTCTGGCAGAGAACATGCGGGCAGCAGTACAGGGAGCTGCCCTTGACACAAAAACGTATGCGGCAGTGGTTGCACAACGGACGATTTATGTTATACTTGATTTGAATAACATGCAGGAGGAACCACAGTGGAGGATTACCGCACCATCCGTGGCACGGCCACAGGAGAATACGAGGAAAAGAAGAGCCGCTTCATTGCGTCGCTGTCATTTGCGGACAGCGAGGAAGCTGCCGTTGCATTTCTGGAACAGGTGCGTGCGGCCAACCGCACCGCCCGCCACAATGTGTATGCCTACCGCCTGCGGGAAGGCAACCGGGAACGCTATTCGGATGATGGTGAACCGGCCAAGACGGCGGGCACACCAGCACTGGAGGTGCTGCAATACAGCGGCCTGACGGATCTGATCGTGGTGGTGACCCGTTACTTTGGCGGTGTGCTGCTGGGCACCGGTGGTTTGGTGCGTGCATACACCACGGCTACGGCCCGTGCACTGGAAAATGCCGAGGTGGTCACGGTGCGCAGCGTGGTGGAGCTGAGCGTGACGGTGGATTACTCCCTTTATGAGCGGGCATCGCTGCTGATCGATGCGGCAGGTGCCAAGCAGGCAGCGCCGCAATTCACGGACCGCGTGACCCTGTGCTGGCAGATGCCGGAACACACCGAAGGCCCGCTGCTGGAACAGCTGCGGGAGCTGACGCGCGGCGGCGCGCAGGTGACGGTATCCGACCCGTTCTATGCACCGTTCTGAACCCGGCAGCGGCAAAAATAAAAAAGCAAGCATTATTTTGCGAACCGACAGGCTTTTTCCCCCTTCGACAAAGCGGGTGTGCTACAATTGCCGCAGACGCAGCAATTGGGATCGGCTGTGCCGAAACAGAGAGGGGGAATGGCGACAAAAAGGGAGGGCGACTTTGTATGGATGTACGTCAGCGCACAGAAGAGATCGAACATATGACCTTCGCGTCGTGGGCTACTTTCAGTGACGCCAGCCGGGGGCGGGTCGTGCCGGAAGAGCAGGACCCGATCCGGCCGGTATTCCAGCGTGACCGTGACCGGGTGCTGCACTGCAAGGCGTTCCGACGGCTCAAACAAAAGACGCAGGTGTTCCTCTCGCCGGAGGGAGACCTGTACCGCACCCGACTGACCCATACGCTGGAGGTCTCGCAGATCGCGCGGACCATTGCCCGCGCCCTGCGACTGAACGAAGATCTGACCGAAGCGATCAGCCTTGCCCATGATCTGGGCCACACGCCGTTTGGCCATGCCGGGGAGCGCGCGCTGAATGAGCTGTGCCCGGACGGCTTCAAGCACTACATGCAGAGCCTGCGTGTGGTGGACAAGCTGGAAAAGGACGGCCGGGGCCTGAACCTGACGTGGGAGGTGCGCAACGGCATCGTGACCCACACAAAGGGCACCTGGGCGGCAACGCCGGAAGGGCGCATCGTGCGCATGGCGGATCAGATCGCCTATGTGAACCACGACATTGAGGACGCGGTGCGCGCCGGTGTGCTGGACCCAGCCACCCTGCCGAAGGAATGCACCGCCGTGCTGGGCCAGACAAAATCTGCCCGCATCACCACCATGATCAACAGTATTCTTGCCAACAGCGATGGGGATGTGAAGGTGGGCGCAGAGGAAAACGAAGCCTTCCTTGCGCTGCGGGATTTCATGTACGCCACCGTGTACGTAGACAAGACCGCCAAGCGGGAAGAGCAGAAGGTGGACAAGGTGATCGGGGAACTGTACGATTACTACCTGAACCATGTGGACCGGATGTCCAATTTCTACATCCAGCTGGCTTATCAGGAGGGCAGAGAACGCGCAGTGACTGATTACATCAGTGGCATGAGCGATGAATTTGCCATCCGCACGTTTGAGGAATTGTTTGTGCCCCGGAAGTGGCATGTCCTATAAATCCGAAAGGTCGTTTGAAAGATCCATGATCCCACACGAATACATTGAGGAACTGACCCGCCGCACCGACATTGTGGAGCTGGTGGGCAGCTATGTGCAGCTCAAGCGCAAGGGACGTTTGTATGGCGGCCTGTGCCCCTTCCACAGCGAAAAATCGCCCTCATTCTACGTCTACCCGGACACCCAGAGCTTTTACTGCTTTGGCTGCGGCGCAGGCGGCGATGCCATTACCTTTACGAAAAAGATCAACAGCATCGATTACCCGGAGGCCGTTAAGCTGCTGGCAGCGCGGGCCGGTATGCCGGAGCCGCAGGAGGACGACAAAACAGGCCGGATGCGCAGCCGCATCCTCTCCATGAACAAGGAGGCGGCACGGTTTTTCCACGCCTGCCTGAACTCCACCGTGGAGGAAGCCCGTCAGGCCCGTGCCTACTGGCGGCGGCGCGGTCTGGACGACAAGACAATCGTCCGGTTTGGGCTGGGCTATGCGCCCAACGACGGACAGGCGCTGTATCAGTTCCTGCGCGATAAGGGCTACAATCAGCAGGAGCTGGATGCCAGCGGCCTGTTCAAGCGCAGTGCGTCCGGCCGCATCTACTGCCTGTTCTGGAAGCGGGTGATGACCCCCATCTTTGACCTGCGCGGCAACATCATTGCGTTTGGTGGGCGCGTGCTGGACGATTCCAAACCGAAATATGTCAACAGCCCGGAAACGCTGGTGTACCACAAATCAGAGACGGTGTTTGCGCTGCAGATCGCAAAGCGCAGCGCGGTGCGCCGGTTCGTGCTGTGCGAGGGCTACATGGACGTGATCAGTATGCATCAGGCAGGCATCGACACAGCAGTGTGCGCCTGCGGCACGGCCCTGACCCCGGAGCAGGTGCGGCTTATCAGCGAGTATGCTGACGAGGTGATCCTGAGCTACGATTCGGACGAAGCAGGCCAGAAGGCCACGCTGCGCTCGCTGGAACTGTTCCGCAACAGCCCGGTAAAGGTGGGTGTGCTGCAGATCCCCGGTGCAAAGGACCCGGACGAGTACATCAAAAAGTATGGCGCAGAGCGGTTCAAGGCTCTGCTGGATGGTGTGGGCAATGCACTGGACTTCCGGCTGGGCCGTCTGCGCAGCCAGTATGATCTGGCACAGGATGCCCAGCGGCTGGAATACGTGAAGGAAGCTGTGAATATGCTGGCAGAGCGCTCCAACCCTACCGAGCAGGAAGTGTATGCGGGGCGTCTGGCTGAGGAGACCAACATCTCCAAAACAGCTATCATGACCCAGCTGGAGACCGCCGTGAAGAGGGCGGGCAGCAAGCACCGCTGGGAGAAAAAGCAGCAGGCGCTCAAGTCCGGTGAGATGAATCAGATCAACGTGCCGTACAGTGCGGGCGGCAGTCAGGCGCTGGGCATTGCCAGCGCACAGCAGCGACTGTTGGCGGCCATGCTGCGGGAGCCGCACTATATCGATCTGGTGCAGGGGCAGCTGACCGCAGAGCAGTTCGTGCTGCCGCAGCAGAAGGAGCTGTTTGAAGCCATGCTGCGCTGCCGACAGGAGGGCATTGAGATCAGCCTGACCACGCTGCGCGCTTTTGTAAGCGAAGAAGCGCTGAATGAACTGAGCCATCTTGCGGCACAATACAGCGATGTGAATTGTACGCCGGATGATATCCGGCTGTATCTGGACCGCATTGCCCGGGGGATGCCCATGGCAGGCAAGGCGGCGCATATGTCCAATGAGGAACTGAGTCATTACTTCCAGTCGATGCGCGAAAAGAAGCAGGGAAATGTGCCTGTAGAAGAATGATCCCCGCTTTCCCCTCCGGCTGGAGCAGGAGAGGAAAGGAGCAGGAACCATGCAGAAATTGTCGCAAACGGAGGAATTGGCCAGAACACTGGCCGCGCGGGCACGCCGCCATGCCCTGACACCGGAGCAGATCAGCCGTGCCATGGACGAACAGGATTACGATGTGGCACAGCTGGACGAGCTGTATACGGCACTGGAGGCCCGCGGCGTGCACCTGACCGAAGAGGAAGCGGACCTGCCTGCGTTGGATGAAACGCAGATCGGCAGGCTGGAACATGAGCTTTCGGCAGATGGGGTGGCGCTGGACGACCCGGTAAAGGCCTATTTGAAGGAGATCGGCCGGGTGCCGCTGCTGACGGCAGAACAGGAAACGGAGCTTGCCCGTGCCGCGCAGGCCGGAGACGAGGATGCCCGGCGGAAGCTCAGCGAAGCGAACCTGCGGCTGGTGGTGTCGGTGGCAAAGCGCTATGCAGGGCGAGGCCTGCCGTTTCTGGATCTCATTCAGGAAGGCAATCTCGGCCTGATGAAGGCGGCGGAAAAGTTTGAGCCGGAGCGCGGCTTCAAATTTTCCACCTATGCCACGTGGTGGATCCGTCAGTCCATCACCCGCGCCATTGCAGATCAGGGGAGGACCATCCGCATCCCGGTGCACCTTGTGGAGAGCATCAACCGGGTCAAAAAGACGACGGGTGACCTGCTGCGGAAAAATGGCCGGGAGCCTACCGCGGAAGAGATCGCTGTTCAGCTGGACATGGAGCCGGACCGTGTGCGGGAATTGCTGCAGCTGGCGCAGGACCCCATCAGCTTGGAAACGCCGGTGGGCGAGGAAGAGGATGCCCACCTTGAAGATTTTATCCAGGACGAGGATGCAGGTGTCCCGGTGGATGAAGCCGGGCGGCAGCTGCTGCGGCGGGAACTGTTCAGCGTGCTCAAAAGCCTGACACCGAGGGAAGAGCGGGTGATCGCACTGCGCTTCGGGCTGGAGGATGGCCGGGCGCATACGCTGGAAGAGCTGGGTAAGGAGTTCAATGTGACCCGGGAGCGGGTGCGGCAGATCGAAGCCAAGGCCCTGCGCAAGCTGCGGCATCCCAGCCGTGCAAAGCGCCTGCGGGATTATCTGGATGAGTGAACGATCATAATTGCCGCCGCTTGCGCTCTGGCAATATTAGAGGAAACATTATTTTTATATTTGCAGCTCAGAAAAGCCTGCGAGCTTTTCTGAGCTGCTTTTTCACAAAAAAGGGCCGCAAGGGAAAACGGGCATATCCGACTGTAAAAGTAATACGCCAAAACACAAGGGCAAAGATAGACAAATTGCACAAGGGGATTATGAACAGGAACGTGCAAAATAAAAAAATCAAGCCCTAAAACAGCAAAACGCAACACGCTGCCGGGCGTGCGAAAATGAAAGAAAAAATAAATTTGTTTTGGCAAAAATCTGAAAAATGGCTTGACAGCAAGGCTTTTAGGGTGTATACTGCATTAGTATCACATAATGGACTAGTGCGCCAAAAAGAGGAATACGCAGGCGGTGGCTGGACGGGTCAAACCGAAAAGTTTGTGAAAAACGCCGAAACGTTCCCTTCGACGCGGGTCGAATTATGTGTGTCTGCTCAAATTTGACCCGTGTATACGACATC
>OGGC01002102.1_pt1 | contig 11475 bp, 9 predicted proteins | sample 1571181 | NCBI WGS metagenome assembly OGGC01 (sample SAMEA2581930, study PRJEB24529) | metagenome | biome: Human gut stool | place: China | collected 2011 | reverse complement strand
TTACTCCGGACAATCTGGATTTTTCTCTGGATATTCCGGCTTACAAAGAAAAGCTGGCTGAACTTTCAGATATGTATAAGGATAAAATTCAGGTACGTTTCGGAATTGAACTGGGACTGCAGATGCATCTGGGAGAATATTTTGACTCACTTCTCTCTCAGACACCTTTTGATTTCGTTATCGGTTCATCCCATCTTGTCCATGGGTATGATCCTTATTACCCGGAATTTTTTGAAGGACGTAAGGAATTTTTATGTTATATGGAATATTTTGAATCCATTCTTGCAAATGTACAGACCTTTGATAATTATTCCATATACGGTCATCTGGACTATGCCGTCCGTTATTGCCCATCCGGCGAAGCAGCCTTCTGCTTTTCTGATTATGCAGATGTCTTTGAAGCTATTCTGAAAACGATCATTGAACATGGAAAAGGAATCGAGATCAATACCGGAAGCCTGTATAAAAACATGACTTATGCGCATCCTCATCCATCTATTCTGAAGCTCTATAAGGAGCTGGGTGGTGAGATCATCACCGTCGGAAGTGATGCTCATGTTCCAAAATACATCGGCTATGACTTTGAAACCTATGCCAGAGATATCCTGACCGCCACAGGCTTCCGCTATTACTGCACCTTTAAGCAGATGAAGCCAGTATTTCATAAATTATAAAGTGACGCTGGTGTGGATGCTATTATTTAAAAAATTATTATTGTTCTGCCACATACTCACCTATTATTACGCAAGACGCTTCCGTTCTAGTCCTCGTGCAGCGGTTCTAAGCTCGCCACAAAGTGGTTTGCTAAGTACCGGCCCCGGACAAGGCTTGCTTCATAATAGTGAATATGTGGTAGAACAGCAAGATTTTTTGTAATAACATCCACACCAGCGTCATTTTTATTTCTATCGTATGATCTCTTTTATTGTACCGCCTCCGACAATATGGTCATCTTCATAAAAGACAACCGCCTGTCCTTTGGTCGCTGCCCGGACCGGTTCATCAAATACAACCCGGACCCTGTCAGCATCCAACATGTAGATCCTGCATGGCGCGCCCTTATGTGCATACCGGATCTTTCCGATCACCTGCATCCCATCTTCCGGCCGCTCGACAGACATAAAGTTCGTTTTATCTGCAATCAGTTCTTTTGAAAATGTATCTGCATTTTCTCCGATCACCACTTCATTTGTCTCCGGAATAATATCCACAACAAATACCGGGTGTCCCATTGCAAGTCCAAGTCCCTTCCGTTGTCCGATCGTATAATGGATTATACCTTTATGTGTACCAAGGACTTTTCCATTCATATCTACAAAATTTCCAGGTACTGCCTTTAAGCCCTCTTCCCGTTCCAGATATTCGGCATAATCACCATCCGGTACAAAACAGATATCCTGACTGTCCGGTTTATTTGCTACCTGGATACCGATATCTGCGGCAATCTGCCGGATCTGTGTCTTATTATATTCCCCAACCGGCATCAACGTCTTTGATAACTGATCCTGTGTCAGATTATAAAGTGCATAGGTCTGATCCTTCTCGATTCCTTTTGCCACGCGTAAGGTATATCTGCCACTTGAAAGCTGTTCCACTCTAGCATAATGTCCGGTAGCAATATAGTCTCCACCGATACTTAAAGACCTTCTTAACAGTGACTCCCATTTTACATACCGGTTGCATGCGATACATGGATTCGGAGTTCTTCCATTCCGGTATTCATCTACAAAATAGTCAATGACGTATTTTCGGAAATCCTCTTTAAAGTTCATTACATAATAAGGAATCTCAAGCTGTGCAGCTACTCTCCTCGCATCATCTACCGCCGACAAGCCACAGCAGCCGCCATGCTCACTGATCTGATCTGCATCCTCATCCTGCCAGATCTGCATAGTCACACCGATCACGTTATATCCCTGTTCTTTTAAAAGATATGCGGCTACAGAAGAATCCACGCCTCCTGACATACCGACACATACTGTCTTTTTATCCATCTTATCTTCCTTCCTGCAATTCCTGCTTGCAGTATAGAACCGGATTTCTCCGACTGTCAAGTATCCAAATACTGTTTAATCTTCCAGTTCTCTCACCATCCGGTCTTCAATATCCTGTACCGGTCTTACAAGTCCCGGAATCTTGATTCCATTTTTTTCTGCATAGTCCCACAAAGCTGCATGCAGTGTTTCTTCTGCAAGCAAAGAACAATGTTCTTTTTCCGGCGGAAGCCCATCCAATGCTTCCATAACTGCTTTATTTGTAAGCTTCATTGCCTCGGCAACTGTTTTTCCTTTGATCATCTCCGTTGCCATGGAACTGGATGCTACTGCAGCTCCACACCCATAGGTCTTAAATTTGCAGTCTATGATCACCTGTTCCTCATTAATCTTCAGGTACAACCGCATCATATCCCCGCATTTGGCATTTCCAACCGTACCGACACCGGAGGCATCCTCAATCTCTCCGACATTTCTTGGATTCTGGAAATGATCGATCACTTTATCACTGTACATATCTTTCTCCTTCACACTTGGGGCGTTTTATCTCACGCATTTCACAATTGCATTCTTATATTCACTCCGACCGAATCTGATCTTTCATTTCTAACAATCTTACTGTATATGATTTTTCTTGACAAAATCCTCATATAAAGGTGACATATTCCGAAGATTTGTAATGATCCGTTTCAGATTATCGACAACCATATCCATTTCTTCTTTCGTATTCTCATATCCAAGGGTTAGCCTCAGAGAACCGTGCGCAATCTCATGCGGAAGTCCGATCGCAAGCAACACATGAGAAGGATCAACAGAACCCGATGTGCAGGCAGAGCCACTGGATGCACAGATACCTGCCATGTCTAGCATGATCAGAATGGATTCTCCCTCCACGAACTGAAAGCTGATATTGACATTATTTGGCAGTCGTTTTCTCGAATGTCCATTCAGTCTGGTATACGGAATCTCCTTCAATATCCGTTTGATCAGATAATCTCTGAGTTCTGTCTCTTTCTTCATCCGTTCTTCCATTTCTGCCATTGCGATCTCACACGCTTTTGCGATACCTACAATTCCAGGTACATTTTCTGTACCGGCTCTGCGTCCTCGCTCCTGCTGGCCACCATGAATAAAGCTCTTTAACTTTAAGCCTTTTTTGATATATAAAAAACCAATTCCCTTTGGTCCGTTAAACTTATGTCCGCTCGCACTTAACATATCAATATTCATTTCATCTGCGCGAATCGGGATCTGTCCAAATGCCTGAACTGCATCCGTATGAAACAAAATGCCGTGTCTGTGTGCGATCTCTCCGATTTCTTTTATTGGTTCAATCGTTCCAATCTCATTATTTGCAAACATGATCGAGATCAGAAAGGTGTCCGGCCGGATGGCTGCCTCAAGTATATTCAGATCAACCAATCCATTTTCATCTACATCCAGATACGTTACATCATACCCTCTATTCTCCAGATACTTACAGGTATGCAGGATCGCATGATGCTCAATCTTAGTCGTAATGATATGTCCCCCATGTACTCCATAGGCTTCTGCCGTACATTTTAACGCCCAGTTATCGGACTCAGACCCACCTGCCGTAAAATAAATTTCTTCCGGTTTTGCACCAAGAGCTCCGGCTATCGTCTCTCTTGCCTCTGTCAATTTATTTTTATTATTTGCCGCAAATCCATAAACACTGGACGGATTTCCGAATTTATCTGTAAAATATGGCAGCATTTCTTTTAAAACATCCGGATGAACTGCCGTTGTTGCCGCATGATCAAGATAGATCAAATCACTCATTTCTTTTCCTTCTTTCTGATTCTTTATGTACTATAGCTATATCCCGAACCGTCGTTTTCTATTGATTCTTTATGAAACATTCTGCTATTTTATAGAATATGCCATTTTATGACAAATGTTCTGCTTATTCCTGTACTGCTTTCACGGAATTCTTTAAAGGATCGATAATTTTCTTTTTTGTCTGTAACGCCATAGTGATCGAAAGAATAACACTGACAACCTCCGCAATCGGGAAAGACAACCATACCAGTTCCAGATTCTGAGTTAATTTTGCAAATACATAAGCAACCGGAAGCAAAACAATCAACTGTCTTGCAAGTGATACGATCAGACTGTACACACCTTTACCAAGTGCCTGGAACATACCGGAGCATACAATACAAATTCCTGCAAACAGGAATGAAATACTCATCGTACGAAGTGCCGGAATACCGATCGCCATCATATCTTCCTGCGCATCAAATATCTTAAGGATCAGATCCGGAATCACCTGCATCGCAGTCAGACATAACACCATGAAGCAGATCGCTGCTACCATTGTATATTTGACAGCTTTTAACATACGATCCGGTTGTTTTGCTCCGTAATTATATGATACGATAGGGATCATACCATTATTCAGACCAAATACCGGCATAAATGCCATACTCTGTACTTTATAGAAAATACCAAACACTGAAACTGCGATCGGTGTAAATGTAAATAAAATACGATTAAATCCATATGTCATAACTGAACCTACCGCAACCATCGCGATTGAAGGAACAGCAATGGACAAAATTCTGCCGATCACATCTCCCTCCGGCCGAAAGCTTTTAAATGATAACTGGATATCCGGATTCTTTTTCAGATTATAATAGATTGCAAGTGATGCCGCAATACACTGTCCGATAACTGTTGCTATTGCCGCACCTGCAGCACCCATTGCCGGAAGTCCGAAATATCCAAAGATCATAATCGGATCAAGTATAATATTAATAACGGCTCCAAGTGCCTGTGTCTTCATTGTGTAAAGCGTCCGTCCTGTTGACTGCAGCATACGTTCAAATGTCATCTGTGCAAAGATACCAAAGGAACAGATACAGCAGATACGTCCATAATCCACTCCATAATCAATGATCTTTGCAACATCCGTCTGACTCTTCATAAATGCTTCGATCCCAAATAAACCGATCAATAAGAAAATTGCAAATCCAATAAGTTCCAGAAAGATTCCCTGTCTGGCTGCATCATTTGCTTTTTTCTGATTTTTTTCACCAAGTGACTTGGATATCAATGCATTAAAACCGACACCAAGACCGGAGGTAACTCCGATCATAAGATTCTGTAACGGAAATATTGTCGATACTGCTGTCAGTGCATCCTGATCAAAATGCGATACAAATACACTATCGACTACATTATAAAGTGCCTGTACCAGCATTGAAATTACCATCGGAAGTGATACTGATATCAATAACTTCCCCATCGGCATGGTGCCCATCTTATTTTCTCCGGTAGTATTGTTAGTTTTTCTTTCCTCACTTGCATCTGTCATTTTTACATCCATACTGTCGCCTGTCAATTTTGCGTTGTCAACCTCTGTTTTTAACAGTTGCCCTTCCTGACTTAATTCTTCTCGTTTTAATTCTTCCTGTGTTTCATACTTACTCATTTTTCTCATCAACCCTAATCTTCTTTTATCTAACTATCATTTGTCTTTTTCGCAACAGTATTTATCATACAGCATTGTTTTTATTGTTTCAACAGGGAAATCTGTAATAATATACTCTCTTTTGTGCGTGAAAGAACATTCTCATGTTCTTTCATGCCCCATCTCGCCTGTCGGCTCGATGTCGCCTATTCGCCAAATACAGATATTCATATAAGCACAGATATTCATGCAAGCATAATATCTGTGCTTATATGAATATCTGTGCTTGGCTCATTTACACACAAACTGCCGGGTATAAAACCCGGCAGTCTAAAATGTCCATTTTTAATTATAAACTGAATTACTTGTTAGCAAGCTCAGCCTTGATTGCTTCTGTAAGAGCAGGAACGATCTTGTTCAGATCTCCAACAACACCATAATCAGCTACATCAAAGATAGGAGCATCCTCATCCTTGTTGATAGCGATGATGATATCTGACTCTTCCATACCGGCTACATGCTGGATCGCACCTGAAATACCAATTGCGAAGTATACCTGTGGACGAACTGTCTTACCAGTCTGACCAACCTGAAGCTCCTTTGGCTTCCAGCCTGAATCTACAACTGCACGTGAGCATGATACCTGTCCGCCAAGTACTTCTGCAAGATCATCAAGAAGCTTGAAGTTCTCTGCTGAACCAACACCACGACCACCTGAAACAAGGATCTTAGCGTCCATGATATCTTTGATATCTGAAACAGCCTTTGAGATTTCAAGGATCTCAACATACTTGTTGTTTGGAGTAAATCCAGGATTGTACTCGATCACTTCTGCCTTCTTGCCAGCTACTCTGTCAAGCTTCTGCATAACGCCCGGACGTACTGTTGCCATCTGAGGACGATTATCAGGACATGCGATTGTAGCGATTGTGTTACCACCGAATGCAGGACGTGTCATAAGAAGCTGATTGTGCTTCTGCTCCTGATTTGGAAGTGCAACAAGAGGGAAATCACCGATTTCAAGTAATGTACAGTCTGCTGTAAGACCTGTAGCTACTCTTGCTGATACTGTAGGACCAAGATCACGACCAATAGCTGTAGCACCAACTAAAACGATCTCCGGCTTGTACTCATTGATAACTGAAGCCAGTGCATGTGCATATGGCTCAGTTCTGTATTCTTTTAATTCTGGATCATCAACAACGATAACTCTGTCTGCACCGTACTCTGCAAGTTCGTCTACAAGACCCTTTACGTCGGAACCGATCAGGACTGCTGTAACCTTTTCATTAAGCTTATCTGCAAGTCTCTTTCCTTCACCGATCAATTCAAATGAAATACCACTTAACTTATTATCTACCTGCTGTGCAAAGACAAATACGCCTTTGTAGTTCTTCATATCTTCTGCGTTCATTGCGCCCATTTTATTCACCACTTTTCCTTTACTATATTAGATTACATGCTTATCTTTTAACTTGCCAACAATATAGCTAACTGCTTCATCTGGAGAATCAGGTACAACCTTCTCGCCTGCACCCTTTCTTACCTTATCAGAAGCCTTTGCAATCTTTGTTGGTGAACCTTTCAGACCAAGGTTTGAATCATCAACATCTACAAGGTCTGCTCTGCCAAGTGTTGTGATCTCTGCATTAACTGCATCGAAGATTCCACCCGGAGTCATGTATCTAGGCTCATTTAACTCTGAAAGTGCTGTTACAAGGCAAGGCATCTTAGCCTTTAACATATGATATCCATCATCATACTGACGCTTAACGATTACGGAATCTCCGTCGACCTTGATCTCCTGTGCATATGAAATAACTGGAATTCCAAGATGCTCAGCAATCTGTGGTCCAACCTGAGCTGTATCTCCATCGATAGCCTGACGACCTGTAATAATAAGATCATAATCAAGCTTTCTGAGTGCTCCGGCGATTGTTGTTGATGTAGCCCATGTATCAGCTCCACCAAGAACACGATCCGTTACAAGAACGCCCTTGTCAGCGCCCATAGCGATTGCTTCCTGAAGAACATCTGCAGCCTTTGGAAGACCCATTGTAAGAACTGTAACTTCTGCTCCATACTGATCCTTTAATCTAAGTGCAGCTTCAAGACCTGCCTTATCATCAGGGTTCATGATTGTAAGCATTGCTCCTCTGTTTAATGTACCATCTGGGTTAAACTGAACGCCACCCTTTGTATCAGGTACCTGCTTTATACAAACTATAACCTTCACGTTAAGTACCTCCTAATTATTTTAATAAGTTTGCAGAAATAACCATACGCTGAACTTCTGAAGTTCCTTCGTAGATTTCTGTAATCTTAGCATCACGCATCATACGTTCTACATCATACTCTTTGATATAACCATAACCACCGTGTAACTGTACACACTTTGTTGTTACTTCCATAGCTACTTCTGCAGCATACAGCTTAGCCATAGCAGCTTCTACAGAGTATGAAGTCTTGTGATCAGCCTGGTACTGCTCTTTCTTCTTAGCTGCCTTGTATACCAGTAACTTAGCTGCTTCAACCTTTGTTGCAAGATCAGCAAGTACAAACTGAGTATTCTGGAACTGAGCGATTGAACGACCAAACTGCTTTCTTTCCTTAACATAGTCGATTGTGATATCAAGAGCACCCTCAGCAATACCAAGAGCCTGAGCTGCGATACCGATACGACCACCATCAAGTGTATGCATTGCAATACCAAATCCCTTGCCCTTCTGTCCGAGAAGTGCATCCTTAGGAATACGGCAGTCTGTGAAGATAAGTTCATATGTGGATGAACCACAGATACCCATCTTGTTTTCTTTTGTTCCGAATGTAAATCCCGGAGTGCCTTTTTCTACGATAAATGCTGAAATCTCTTTCTGCTTTCTACCACGTTTTTCAATTGTACCTGTAACTGCAATGATAATATATACATCTGCTTCTTTACCATTTGTAATGAAACACTTAGATCCGTTAAGAACCCACTCATCACCATCAAGAACAGCCTTTGTCTGCTGACCCTGTGCATCTGTACCAGCACCCGGCTCTGTAAGACCAAATGCGCCAAGCTTTCTACCGGAAGCAAGATCTGGGAGGTACTTAGCTTTCTGATCTGGTGTACCGTATGTCTGGATTGGATCTACACACAGAGATGTATGTGCGGAAACAATAACACCGGTAGTACCACAAACCTTTGAAAGTTCCTCAACACACATAACATATGTTAAAGGATCACAACCCTGTCCACCATCTTCCTTAGAAACAGGTATTCCTAAGAAACCATACTTTGCCATCTTCTCTACTGTCTCTCTAGGGAATCTGTGATTTTCATCAATTTCCTGAGCAAGAGGCTTTACTTCATTCTGCGCAAATTCTCTGAATAAGTTCTGCGCCATTTCATACTTCTTGTCTAAAGCGAAATCCATTCTATTTCTTCCTCCATAAATATATTTATCAGTCAATTACTGAGCATCAACTGGTGTCTTTGTGCGGTCAGCATTGTATACATAGAATCCCTTACCACTCTTAACACCAAGGTTGCCGCCACGTACCATCTTACGAAGTAATGGACATGCACGATACTTGCTGTCGCCTGTCTCGTTATAGAGTACATCCATAATAGCAAGACAGATATCAAGACCAACGAAATCACCTAATTCAAGAGGTCCCATTGGATGATTTGCACCAAGTTTCATAGCTGCATCGATACCAGCGATATCTGACACACCTTCCATCTTGATAAATGCAGCTTCATTGATCATTGGAATCAAGATTCTGTTTACAACAAATCCGGCAGCTTCATTTACCTGCACAGGTGTCTTACCGATCTCTTCTGAGATCTTAACGATCTTATCAACAGTCTCTGCCGGTGTGTTAACACCTGCGATAACTTCGATAAGCTTCATTCTGTCAGCTGGATTGAAGAAATGCATACCGATCATAGGACGGGTAAGACCATTTCCAATCTCAGTGATGGAAAGTGAAGATGTATTTGATGCAAATACACACTCTGGCTTGCAGATCTTGTCAAGCTCAGAAAATGTTGTCTTCTTAACTTCCATGTTCTCGAAAGCAGCCTCTACGATAAGGTCACAATCTGCGCATAAGTCTTCCTTAATACCCGGAGTGATGCTGGCAAGAATACCATCAACCTTCTCCTGTGTCATCTTTCCTTTTTCAACAAGTCTGGCATAACCTTTAGCGATCTTGTCCTTACCGCCTTCAGCCCATTCCTGCTTAATGTCGCAAAGTGCTACTTCATATCCATCAACCTGAGCGAATGCCTTAGCAATTCCCTGACCCATGGTTCCTGCACCAATAACGCCAATTTTCATTTTAATATCCTCCTAAAAATTATTTTTAAGCAAACATGAGAAATTCATATACGTTTCGTTTGACATGCTTACTTTGGTATATCAAACATTTAGGATGGTTGATTTCGATTTCAAAATAACCACCCTAAACGTCAATATCAAGATTGTTGATTTATTTATTCTGGAAAGGAACAACCTTTAATTTCTTTTCCTTATCTTTCTCAAGGAAGTTGCCCATTCCTGCCTTCTGATCCTCTGTCTCGAAGCAATCGCCGAATAATTTCTCTTCTACAACGATTGCATGATCCATATCAACCTGTAATCCATCATTGATTGCTTTCTTACAGTTACGAACTGCGATCGGAGCATTTGCTGCGATGATAGAAGCCATCTTCTTAGCTGCCGGTAATAACTCCTCTAATGGATATACAGCATTTACAAGACCGATTCTGTATGCTTCATCAGCTTTGATATTTCTTGCTGTGTAGATCAGCTGCTTTGCCATTCCTGCACCTACAAGACGGGCAAGTCTCTGGGTTCCGCCAAATCCAGGTGTAATTCCAAGGCCAACTTCAGGCTGACCAAATACTGCATTCTCAGAACAGATTCTGATATCACAGCTCATGGAGATCTCACATCCACCACCAAGTGCAAATCCATTTACGGCTGCGATTACAGGGATTGGGAATGTCTCGATCATGCGGAATACGTCATTACCCTTTTTACCGAAAGCTTCGCCTTCAGCCTTTGTAAGTGTTGACATCTCTCCGATATCTGCACCTGCTACAAATGATTTCTCTCCTGCACCGGTAAGTACAAGACATCTTGTTGTATTCAAGTCAACAGCTTTGAATGTTGCATCCAGTTCTTCAAGAACTGTGCTGTTTAATGCGTTTAATGCCTTTGGACGATTAATAGTGATAACACCAACAAATCCGTCCTGTTCATATGTTACGAATTCCATCGTTTATCTCCTTATATAGAAATGTAATATGGTTTTTCAGCCGACCGGATTAGTCTTCGATCTTAACAACTGTTGAGCAGCCCATACCACCGCCGATACAAAGTGTAGCAAGACCTGTCTTAGCACCCTTTGCCTGCATCTCATGAAGAAGTGTAACAAGGATACGGCATCCTGAAGCTCCTACCGGATGTCCAAGTGCGATTGCACCACCATTTGGGTTAACCTGCTTGTCAACATCAAATCCAAGATCCTTAGCTACTGCAACTGACTGAGCTGCAAATGCTTCGTTTGCTTCGATGATATCGAAATCTTCAATCTTAAGACCTGTCTTAGCCATTACTTTCTTTGTTGAAGCAACTGGTCCGATACCCATGATAGATGGATCAACACCACCAAGAGCACCTGCTACCCATGTAGCCATTGGCTTAACACCAAGTTCTTTAGCCTTTTCCTCGCTCATAACAACGATAGCTGCTGCACCATCATTGATACCTGAAGCATTACCTGCTGTTACGAAACCATTTGGATTGATAGTTCTGAGTCTTGAAAGTGTCTCAACTGTTGTACCAGGTCTTGGTCCCTCATCCTTCTTGAACTCAACCATCTCTTTTTTCTTCTTAACCATAACTGGAACGATCTCTGCGTCAAATGCACCTGACTCCTGAGCTGCTACAGCCTTCTGCTGGCTCTTTGCTGCAAACTCATCAAGTTCTTCACGAGTAAGTCCCCACTGCTCACAGATGTTATCAGCAGTCTTGATCATATGGTAATCAC
>OGGC01002101.1_pt1 | contig 11477 bp, 7 predicted proteins | sample 1571181 | NCBI WGS metagenome assembly OGGC01 (sample SAMEA2581930, study PRJEB24529) | metagenome | biome: Human gut stool | place: China | collected 2011 | reverse complement strand
ACGGCTGTTCTCTACTCTCTCATAGTAGAAACGCATGTCGTTGCCCGGTGCGTTGCCGGTGATCAGGGTCAGACGCAGTGCATCGGCACCGTACTGGCTGATGATCTCCAGAGGATCGATACCATTGCCCAGAGATTTGGACATTTTCCGTCCCTGACTGTCACGTACCAGTCCGTGGAACAATACGGTCTTGAAAGGCTTCTCTCCCATCTGCTCGTATCCGGAGAAGATCATACGGATCACCCAGAAGAAGATGATATCATAACCGGTTACCAGGACATCGGTAGGATAGAAATACTTCAGATCCTCGGTCTGCTCCGGCCAGCCCAGGGTCTCAAAAGGCCACAGTGCGGAGGAGAACCAGGTATCGAGCGTATCCGGATCCTGCTCCATGTGGTCGCATCCGCACTTCGGGCACTTCTGCGGTGCACTCTTTGCCACAACCATCTCGCCGCAGTCCGGGCAGTAGTAAGCCGGGATGCGGTGTCCCCACCAGAGCTGTCTGGAGATGCACCAGTCGCGGATGTTGTCCGTCCAGTTAAAATAGGTCTTCTCCATGCGCTTCGGCAGCAGCTGGATGTCTCCGTTCTTCACTGCCTCCACTGCCGGTTTGATCAGCTCATCCATCTTTACAAACCACTGCTGCTTCACCATCGGCTCTACCGTCGTACCGCAGCGGTCGTGTGTTCCTACATTATGAGAGTGCGGCTCCACCTTTACCAGAAGTCCCTGCTCCTTCAAGTCGTCCACCAGTGCCTTTCTGCACTCGTAGCGATCCATCCCCTCGTATTTTCCTGCGAAATGGTTCATCGTCGCATCGTCGTTAATGACGGTGATCTCCTCTAAGCTGTGGCGCTTTCCAACCTCAAAGTCGTTCGGGTCATGTGCCGGTGTGATCTTCACGCAGCCGGTTCCGAACTCCTTGTCGACATATGGGTCTGCGATGACCGGAATCTCACGGTCTGTCATCGGAAGTTTTAACATTTTTCCAACGATGTCCTTGTAGCGCTCATCGTCCGGATTGACAGCGACTGCGGTATCACCGAACAGCGTCTCCGGTCTGGTTGTTGCGATCTCAACGAATCTGCCTTCCTCGCCGACTACCGGATAGTTGATGTGCCAGAAAAATCCGTCCTGCTCCTCATGCTCTACCTCGGCATCGGAAATGGAGGTCTTGCAGACCGGGCACCAGTTGACAATGCGGGAGCCCTTGTAGATCAGTCCTTTTTCATATAACTTCACAAATACCTCAAGCACTGCGTCAGAGCAGCCCTTGTCCATGGTAAAACGCTCTCTCTGCCAGTCTGCGGAGGAACCCATCTTCTTTAACTGGTTGATGATGCGGCTGCCGTACTCGTCCTTCCACTCATAGCATTTCTCGAGAAACCCTTCGCGTCCCAGATCGTGCTTGTCAATTCCCTGCTTTTTCAGGTTCTCAATAACCTTTACCTCAGTCGCAATGGAGGCATGGTCGGTTCCCGGCTGCCACAGTGCATTGTACCCCTGCATTCTCTTGTAACGGATCAAAATATCCTGCATGGTGTTGTCGAGCGCGTGTCCCATATGAAGCTGTCCGGTAATATTTGGCGGAGGCATCACGATGGTAAACGGTTTCTTGCTGCGGTCAACTTCCGCATGGAAATAGCCATTGTCCTCCCATTTTTTGTAAAGTCTTCCCTCGATCCCCTTCGGATCATATGTCTTGGCAAGTTCTTTGCTGCAATTCTGGCACATTGTCTTCTCTCCTTTTCTTTCCTAATTACATAAAAACGCCCTTTGTATCCGTAAGGATACAAAGGGCGACTTATCGCGGTACCACCTTTGTTCACCAGCTGTATACAGCCGGTCTTCGCTCCGGTCAGATGCTCTCTAACCAGCGGTTCGTTAACGGGAACCGGGCGTGAACACTTGCTGCCGTACATCTTCTGTACCACTTTCTGGGTGTTCCGGTTCAAAAGCTACCTTCCACGCATCTCCTTCCAAGAAACCTTGCAGCCGATGGATCTCTCTCTCTGCGGCGAGTCTGCATGTACTCCTCTTTCTCACTACCTTTTACTTATTGTTAATGATACGTGCAGCGTCCCGTTTTGTCAAGAAATTTTTAGTTCAGACTCTTCACCAGCGCCTCATAGACAAAGCGCTTCGCCTCTTCCCTGCTTACCGCCATCTTCTCTCCTTTTTCCAGATCGACCAGGTATCCTGCAAACGCTGTCATCTGCGCCACGAACGCCAGCTTCTGCAAGTACGGATTCGTCTCCCCGATCGTGCCTTCCGACACGCCCTGGCACATCAGGGACTCCACAATCCTATCCGCCAGATGGCAGCCCAGAGCCTGCTGTCTCTTTTCACATTCCCTGCGCATGGACTCAGAGACCTCATACGAACCAGTTCCGATCCGTACCAGAATACAGAACGCCTGCCGCTTCGCGAACACTTCTTCCATATAAGTAAGAATCTGTACAAATTTTCCTGCAAAATCTCCCTCGCCTTTGGTGATTTCCAGTACGTGCGCAAGCCGCATCTCCACATCGTAAAGGACCGCATTCGCAATAATCTCCTCCTTGGAGGAAAAATACTCGTACGCTGTTCCTTTGCCGATCCCCGCCTGTGCCGTGATGTCCGACACCTTCATGCGATTGATATCCCAGCCATCGGTTACCATGGCAAGCACCGCCTCGTACAGCAGCCGCACTTTCTCCGGCAGTGCCCCGTTTTCATATCTCCCATTCATTATAATTCTTCCTCCACCATATTTTTCTCCCTGTTGAACGCGTCGTAGATACACGGAACCACAAACAGGGTCAGAAGCGTACCGTAAATCAGACCTCCCTCGGTTACAATCGCCATCGGCTGCATCATTTCCGAACCGTCGCCGAGTCCTAGTGCCATCGTGGACATCGACAGGATCGTCGTGAGCGCTGTCATTAAGATCGGGCGCAGACGCGTCTTTGCCGAATTTAGAATCGCCTCTTTTTTCGTCATGCCGCCCCTGCGGAGCTGGTTGACGTAATCCACCATGACGATACCGTTGTTGACGATAATTCCCGCAAGCATGACGAATCCGATCATTGCGACCACGCTGATCTCATTTCCGGTGAAAAACAAGGCAAACAGGCCTCCGGTAAACGCCAGTGGAATCGTGAACATGATGATGAACGGAGACAGGAATGACTGGAACTGCGCCACCATGATCAGATAGATAAATACGACCGCCAGAATCAGCATCAGGTACAGCTGCTGCATGGCATCCGCAATCATCTCATCCTCACCCGTCATCTCGATCGAGTATCCTTCCGGCAGATCTATTTTATTCAGTTCTTTCATCAGTGCGTTTGCGACAAGCGTGACGTTGTGTGTGTCATCCACACCTGCTGTGACGCTGATATAGCGCGTCTGGGAATCCCTGGATACTGCGTTTAAGCTGCTGCCAGCCTCAAACGTCGCAATCTCGGTAAGCGGAATCTCCTTTACCGTATCCCCGGTATCTTCTGTGTCTTCGATATCCTTGGCATCCCCTGTATCCTTGGTATCCTCCGACAGTTTTTCGTCCGTCTCTTTCTCCTCATCGCTACCTGTGCCGCTTAGCTGCGCCATCTTATCCTCGTAGGAAAACGTGAGATTCTTAATATCGTCGAGCGTCACATTCGCCTGCTCCTCGCTCCTTACATACACCTCGTAATCCTGCACGCCGGCAGAGATCGTCGTCACCGCGGTCTGGGACGCCAATTTTGCATAGACCAGCTGGAATACCTGTGCCGTTGTCATGCCGTATTCCGCTGCCTTTTCCTTGTCGACATGAATCGTGTAGGACTGCGTCGTATTATCCAGCCCGTCATCCACATCCACCGTTCCTTCCTGGGCTTCCACCACACCGGCCACTTTCCCTGCCAGTTCCTGGAGGGTGCCAAGGTCACTTCCCTTGATCTGCACCGTAATACCGCTTCCGAGGAAGGAACTCATATCCGACGCCGAATTGTCCGTGTCAACCTGACAGTCCATATCTTTGGTCAGCTCCGCAATCTGCGCTGTAATCTCTCCCGTCGTAACGGAGGAATCCTCCTCCAGAAGCAGATACATGGTCACACTGTCGCTGCTGCCTCCCATGGACATCAGAGCGCTGTCTCCTCCGGCGATCGCTCCGATCGTCTCCACGCCGTCAATGCCTGCAATTTTCTCTGTCACCTCATCTGCGCGCTCACAGAGCTCCTCAAACGTCAGTTTTTCGTCGTCTTTCGCCGCCACAGTCACGGTCAACTGATCGGTTTCCATATTCATATCCATGAAGGAAAATCCTCTGGAATACGCGGCAAGCGCACTTGTCACAAGCAGGACAGTCACACCGATGAACACGACCGGTTTGAACTTGAGTGCCAGTTCCAGAAGCTTCGCATATCCCTGCTGCACTTTTTCAAAGAAGGCGTGCCGCACCTCTTTGGGATTTTTAAGTAGTCCCGCCGCCATCATCGGCACAAACGTCAACGCCACGATGAGGCTGGCTGTCAATGTAAACGTAATTGTGAGTGCGATATCCACAAACAGCTGCCTCGTGATTCCCTCTGTGAACACAATCGGAACGAACACACACACCGTCGTTAAGGTCGATGCAATAATGGCTCCGGTCACGCCGCCGGCTCCCTCAACCGCCGCCTTTTTGATGGAATATCCCTCGCTCCGCAGACGATAGATGTTCTCAATGACCACGATAGAGTTATCCACAAGCATACCGATGCCAAGCGCCAATCCCGACAACGAGATAATGTTTAAGGAAATATTGGAAAAATACATCAACACCACCGCAAAAATAACACTGAGCGGGATGGAGCATGCAATCACGAGTGTCGGCCGGATGTCTTTTAAAAACAGAATCAGCACGATGACGGACAGCAGCGCGCCCACGATCATATTTTCCAATACCGACTGCACAATGATATCGATATAAATTCCCTGATTCATCAAGATCGCCGTGTGAAGTGCGGGATTATCTGCCTCCATCGCCTTTAATTTCTGTTGGATCCGCTTTGTCACATCCCCGGTCGAGTACCCGGTCTGTTTTTCAATGGAAAGCATGATTGCGGGGTTTCCGTTTACCTTGGAATAAGACTCACCGGCGTTGTTCACCAGTTCCACTGCCGCCACATCGCTAAGGCAGACCGGCCCGATTCCGTCCAGACCAAGATCAATCAAAACCACCTGCTTTAATTCGTCCACGGAATCCAGCTTATCTCCCACACGCACCATGTAGCGGTTCTCGCCTTCCCCGACATAGCCTGCCGGCATGGAAAAATTCTGTGCCGCGAGCAGGTTACCAAGCATGTCGACCGTGAGAATCTGATTCAGATCCGCAGATTCCTTTGCGCTATCCTTTGCCGCATCCAGCTGGCTCTGTCCCTGCGCCAGCTGATTCTTTGCATCGGCAAGCTGCGCTGTCGCCTCGCTCAGCTGCAGGATTCCTTCAATCTGGCTTTTTGTCAGTTTTTCCGAGGCTTCATCTAACTGCAGCTTTCCGGCATCCACCTGTTTTTGCGCCTCCTGCATGGTCGCAATTCCCGTATTGATCTCGGCAAGCTTCTGCGTCATATCTGCGATTGCATAGGGCAGATCATCGAGTGTCTGTACTTTGATGCCAAGGCTCTCCAGCTGCTGTCCCCATGCGGCGATCGATTCATTGATTGTTGCAAGCTGTGCATTTGCCTGCTGCTCGATCTGTGCGCTGCCTGCCGCAATCGCCTCCTGCTGTTCCGGTGTCAGCATATTCTTCAGCGCTTCCAGCTGCTGTCTGGCTGCAATTCCATCATTATAAAGCTGCTGCAGTGCCGGAATTGCCTTCTCCATGATCTTTTTTGCCTCAGTCATCATGGTCATATTCGTCTTTAATTCTGATGCGCCGACATACGCCTGAATCTTTCCATTCTCAATCTGGTTTGCCGCAGCACTGACCTGGCTGGCAAGTTCGCGCTTGCCACTCTCCAGCTTTTTCTCGCCATTTTCCAGCTCTGCGGATGCATCATCCAGTTCCTTCTGCGCATCTGCAAACTGTTCCTCGATCTTTTCCTGAATCTTATCATTCAGAGCATCGATTTTCTCCTGATCCATCGTCACCTGCACGGATTCCTCGAGCACTCCGGTAGCACTTACCGAAGCCACACCCTCCACGCTCTCGAGTGCCGGTGAAAATTCATTTTCCACATAGGAGGACACCTCTGACTCATCCATGCCTTCCACGTCCGCCGACGCCACCATGACCGGCATCATATCCGGATCGATCTGCATAATGACCGGTGAGCCCGCTGAATCCGGGAACTGTCCGGTCAACTGATCCAGCTGCTGCTGAATCTCAATCATAGCAGAATCCATGTTCGTGCTCTGCTCATACTCCAAAATAACCATAGAATAGTTATCATAGGACATGGAACTTACGTTATTAATATTGGAAGTCGTTGCCATTGCCGCTTCGATTGGCGATGTCACATCCTTTTCCACTTCCTCCGGACTTGCCCCCACATCTGTTGTGACAACGATCACATACGGCAGATTCATTGCCGGCAGCAGATCTGTTGTCATCCTCGTCAGCGAAACAACTCCTAAAACGATCACCAGTACAACAGCCACTAACACTGTGTACGGACGTTTTACACTATACTTTGGGATCATTCTCGTTCCTCCTGAAAAATTATATGTCTGATTGGCTATTGCATTCCCGCAAGCCAAAACCGACCGGTCGGTCGGCAAAAATCAGTTTACTCCTCTCTCATCAAAATGCAAGGAAAATCGGACAGAATTTAGAATTATTTTAGAAATGGAACAAAATTTCCTATTTACGCAAAAATGGAGTACCTATCGGTACTCCATCCCACGAGACTGTATCTTTCCAATATATAATAACAGAGGCTTTACTCTTTTTTGTTTATGACTGTTGTTCTACCAATTTCTGTATTGCCTGCTGCTCTGCTTCCGGCATCAGCTTTGATACCTCGATCAGAACGATCAGTTCTTTTGCATAGGAAGCAACCTCATCAAAACAATTTTCTACTGCTTTCATAATGACTGGCATGGAAATAACCTTCTCATCCGGGACATCAATAATCTCATCCACGTTTCCAACCTCAAGCCCAATCTTTGTACCATTCATGGATGCAACGATGATATTGTTGATTTCCTGTTCCGGATAATGAAACTGTTCTGCCAGACTGTACACTGCAATAACTTCTCCGTGCAGATTCATGATCCCATGAACCTGTGGCAGTGAATTTGGAATATTCACCACATTCATTCTTGTTTCAATGGATTCCACATCATTGACAGGAATACCAAACTTCACTCCATTTAACAAAAATGTAAGTAACTGCATTATAATCTCTGTCTCCTTTCTTATGATTCGATCTCGGGACATTTCGCAGTATCCATAAGACCTGCAAAAAGGGGACTGGCACAAAAGTACCGCCCCACTATTCTGTTCTCACCCTGTTCTATTCATCTTCGCTGTCTTCATCATCAACGATTGCTGCTGCCGCACCTGCCACAGATGAAACAACCGCTATCACAACAACGATGACAACCAAAAGTAATAAAATTCCCATGAAAACTAAAAAACCGCCTTCTGTCATGTCTTCCTCCGTTCTGAAAGGATTGTGCAGATTCACTTCTCAACCATTTCTTTTTTTCCAAAATCTGTGCCTATTATAGCACATTAGCAACTGGAAAAAAAGAGCCTATGTTTGATTATTTCAGATAATTTTTCTGATGTTTTTTAATATTGTAATCTTTTTCTGCTACATCAAAGGAGAACCGCCGTGATATGGGGAATCACGACGGTTCTCAGGGAAGGTTTTTTCATTTGTAGCTATATTCTAATTTATCCTTTTACACTGCCGAGGGCAACACCCTGTACGATGTGTCTGGATAAGATCAGATAAATGATAATAACTGGGAAGATAGAAAATGCGATCATCACATAAACCTGACCCATATCAAACTTCAGCCAGTCAGCTGCACGAAGCTGTGCGATTAAGATTGGCAGTGTCTTTTTCTTGTCATTGTGTAAGATCAAAGCCGGTACAAAATAATTATTCCAGCTGCTTACAAATGTAAAGATTGCCTGTACTGCAATGGCAGGTTTCATTAATGGAAGTACAATATTGTTAAATGTATGGAACTCACCGGAACCATCAATTCTGGCTGCCTCGATCAGAGATACCGGCAATGTACTTTCCATGTACTGTTTCATGTAAAAGAATGTGACCGGCGCAGCGATCGTCGGGACGATCAAAGGTATAAAGGTATCTTCCATTTTTAATGTGCCGACTAATTTTACAAACCCAAGTGCAGTTACCTGTGTAGGGATCATCATAACTGCTAAAATAAATGCATAGATATATTTTTTCAGTTTAAAATCATATGCATGGATCGCATAAGCTGTCATGGTTGAAAAATAAGTACATAACGCTGCTGACAGTACCGATACGATCAGACTGTTTATCATACCCTGCCATACCGGGAGTGTTCCGTGTACCAGATTGTTCCAGTTTTCCAGCAGATGTGTGCTTGGCAGTGGTGTAAATCCGGCCTGCAGTTCACCGTTCGATCTGGTCGCGTTAATGAACAGCACATAGAACCAGAACAGGCAGGCAAATGTAACAAGAATCAGGACTACATAAGCGATAAATCTTCTTGCATGGATTCCAAGTCCTTTTTTCAGATTTTTATTTTCGTTCATAATAACACCTCACCTTTCTATTCTACTCATGCTTTTCTCTTATCGTTTCCAGTTACCTTAAAGACAATAAGACTTAAAATTGCGGTGATGATGAACAGGATTACGGATACTGCACCAGCCATTCCGTAGTTCTTACTGTACAGATGTTTATTTAAGAACATGATCAATGTCATGGTCGATCTCATTGGATCACCGGTACCATTGGTCAAAATCTGTGGTACATCAAATAACTGTAATCCACCGATCAGTGATGTGATCACAACATATACTAAAATCGGCCGGAGCAGCGGTAATGTAATTTTGTAGAATACCTGTGTGGAAGTTGCTCCATCCACCTCTGCTGCTTCAAATAGGGAAGTATCGATACCCATCATGCCTGCCATTAAAAGAATGGTCGTATTACCAAACCACATCAGACAGTTCATAAGGGCGATCAGTCCTCTCGCACTTCCTGTGTTTGCCAGAAACTTATATGGCTCTGAAATGATTCCGATCTGCATTAAAATCGAGTTGATCGGTCCACCATCTGAGAACAGTGTAAAGAACAACATGGAAAATGCGGATGCCATGATCAGGTTTGGCAGATAGATCACGGTCTTGAAAAATCTGCTTCCTTTTAATTTCAAACGCACATCAGAAAACCATGCACCTAACAGTAATGACAAAATAATCTGTGGCACAAAACACATGATCCATAAAATCATGGTATTCTTTGCGTAAATCCAGATATCGCCCTGTGTAAACAGCGTTTTGTAGTTCTCCAGTCCCACAAAGTTTGGTCCGATCTGTGTCAGACCTGATAAATAATTTTCAAAAAAGCTGTTATAAATGGTATTAAACAGTGGTATAGCTGGAATACAACATACACCAGAATAAAAGGAATCAGAAAAATGTAACCCCATTTGTTATATCTGACTGCTTTACTGCTTTTCTTCTTCATAACGCCTCTTGCCCCCTTCTTTTTATTTTTCACAGAGTTCACAGCATCCCTTCACGGACATCTTTTTGTGCAAATCTGCTGTCAGCTCTGCGCTTTACGCCGCTGACTGCTTTCTCTCCGTCCGGAGATAGATATAAAGATAGCCGCACCCGCCGGTCTGGCAGGCGCGGCTTATTATTTTAGTATGTTAAGTCCGGATATTTCTCAACAACTGCTTTGTAGAATAAGTCAAGTGCATCATCAAGTGAGGCATTGCCTTCAAAGTAGTTCTTCATAGCGTTCTGGAACTCTTCGTTACATCCCTGATCGTATGCAGAAAGGTTGCTTAAATCAAGTTTTTCTACACTTGCACAGTACATAGACAATGGGTTCTGTCCGCCTAATACTTTACTCTGGTAGCTTGTATCTGCTGCCATTGCTTCCATAGCTGGTTTATTGTTAACGAAGTCATCATCTTTTACTACGATATCTTTCATGATCGTCTCGTCTGTTGTCATCTTTAAGATGATATCTTTTACAAGACTTGCGTTATCTGTACCTGTTGCTCCACAGATCCATGTACCGCCCCAATAGAATCCCTGAGGTCCTGGTGTAGCGCCCCATCCACCGTTGTAACCGATAGATCCTTCGGTGTCGGCTGCCATAGAGAAGTTCACGAACCATGCTGGTCCAAAGTAGCAGAATACTTTTCCTTCCGGATAGAAACCTTTCTTCCAGTCATCGCCCCAGAGTTCATATGTCTCTGTCTCGCCTGCATCATAAAGCTCTTTTGAATCAGATACCCATTTCATAATGTTATCATCAATATTGATCTTGCCATCTTCTACCCATTTAGAAGTAACGTTGTTAGAGTATACACGGTAAGTATCATTGACGGAAGATGTCATCTTGTATCCGGCAGCTTTCATTGTCTCTGCTGTATCATTGAAAGTATCCCAGTCTGAAACATATTTCTGAACTTCGTCAGGATCGTCTGTTCCAAGAACTTCTTTTGCTGCATCACGGTTATAGAATAATACGCCCGGGCAGCCCTGCCATGAAACACCTTTTAATACACCGTTAGAATCTGTAACGATATCTTTTGTATACTGATACTGGTTTGCAAGGTCTGCATCTGTAATTCCAAGATCTGCGATCGGCATTGTATAATCTGTATCGACATATTTCAGTGCGTAGTCAGCTTCTACTAAGAATAAGTCAATCTTGTCATCGGCTGCTGCTGATTCCTGTTTTAATAATGTTGCATCCAGATTGTTCTGATATGCGTTGTCATCACTTGGTGTGATGTTCCATTTTACGGTAACATCCCCAATCTTACCAGTTGTGGCATCCACTTCCTCATATCCAGGATAGTGATCTGTCAGACGGCTCTTAAACTCTTCATTCCAGCAATAAATGTTGAAAACTTTTCCCTCATCACCTGTTGTATCTGTCTCCGCTGCATCAGATCCAGATTCTGTTGCCGGTGCTGCTGCACCTGAGTTGCTGTTGTCTGTGGATGTTGTGTCTGATGATCCGCCACATCCTGCGAGGGATACTGTCATAGCTGCCGCCATGATCACTGCTAATGCTTTTTTCATTCTTTGCTTTCCCATAATACCCTCCTGATTAACCTTGTTACCATCAGTTTAAGAATTTTGTCAGGAAAAAGCAAATCACGGTTCGTTATTCTTTTATTGTAAATCCTTATGCATTCATATTTTTTATAATGCTCTAAGAAAAATTTATTTCTCTGCTTCCACAGTCCTGGTCACAATGACATTGCTGCCCAGTCCCAGCACATTCTCGATGACAACCTCGCCCTCATGAACCGGCGCAGTGCGT
>OGGC01002090.1_pt1 | contig 11547 bp, 8 predicted proteins | sample 1571181 | NCBI WGS metagenome assembly OGGC01 (sample SAMEA2581930, study PRJEB24529) | metagenome | biome: Human gut stool | place: China | collected 2011 | reverse complement strand
GGAAGTTTTATCACTCCGGAATTGAGTTTCGCGGTATTGGTCGGTACTTTACGTTGTTCCAACTTACCGTACATTTCACGTAAGAAACGACGTGTGAACATCAGGAAGATACCGCAGTAGCGTTCACCATCTTTCGTCTTCTTGTACATCGTAATGTGATGGTCGCGCGGTATGAAGACGCATTCGCCTTTTCCGACATGAATTTGCTCATTGCCATTGTCGAGAATCATCTCACCCGAATAGACGTAATTGATGGCATATTCGCGGGAACGATGTACGCAGCCGCTGAGGTCATCATAGAAGAAGCTGTAGAATACATCGTTGTAATTGAAGATAAGCTTCATTTGCCCTAATTGTTCATCTGTCATATTTTTTTGCTTTTCTTTCTGATTGCAAATATAGCAAAAACAGTTTTATTTCTCTTCGGCTCATTTATATATTTAACTTGTTTTCGATATAAGAGCCAAATTATTCCTTAGTTTCAACCCTGCCCCTGTTTCTTTATTATATGAATTTCTCTAAAGCGGCCTTATTCAAAATTTCCACCCGTTTCCCTTCCATAGTGATAAGCCCTTCCTTGATAATCTTATTAATTTCTTTCGATAAGGCAGGGCGGGATACATTGAGGTATTCGGCAAGTTGGGATTGCGTATGTGTAATCTCTACTATCAGGGAATCTTTCTTCTTATGCTCGAACAGATAAACAATGAATCTTTCCCGAACAGTCTTGCGGGAGAGTGGTTTCAGACGTGATACGGTACAGATATTGCAATTGCCTGCAATGCAGAGAAAATTGTGCAATACTTGCGGGTCCTGGCTGATAACTTTAAAGGTAGAATCCTTTGTTGCCATAAGTATCACACTGTCCTCAAGGGCAGTGAAAGTAGCCGGCAATGTGTTGTCCGAGCTAAAAAGATGTGGAGTGGCAAAAGTGCGTGGCGCAATGATATATTCAATCATCACTTCATTTCCCAGTCCGTCGATAATATCCGTGCGCAATTTCCCTTCCAACAACACATACAGTTTGTTGCAAGGCGTTCCCTGCGTAACAACTATCTCTTTCTTGTTTGCTATATAGACTACGAAATCTAGTTTCTCCAATAGGGATTCTTTAATGTTTAAGGGCAAATTCCGAAAAAGGGGGATTTGAAACAGCTTTTCTTTATGTGTGTCGGTCAGTTGTATTTTTTTCATTGTATCATGTTGTTCGTATTGTGGACAAAGATATAAATTAAATATTGGTAGAAAAAATCTTTTGTTATGTTTGAATCTGTAATCTGGGTATATTTCTCTGTAATTTATATACATTCGCTATGTTATAAATTGTCTATTTTTGCAGAGTGAAAAGACTGATTAATTCTGAAAGATGAAAGTAATAAAAGAAAGTTATGGCTAAAAAAGTTTTGATAATTTCGTCCAGTCCACGTAAAGGTGGTAATTCGGATTTGCTTTGTGATGAATTTATGAAAGGTGCTATCGAGGCGGGCAATGAAGTAGAGAAGATTTTTCTGAAAGACAAAACGGTTCATCCTTGTACGGGATGCAGTGTTTGCAGTATGTACGGTAAACCTTGTCCGCAGAAGGATGATGCAGCGGAAATCGTGGAGAAGATGATTGCTGCCGATGTGATTGTAATGGCAACTCCTGTTTATTTCTATACCATGTCCGGGCAGATGAAGATTATGATTGACCGTTGTTGCGCACGTTATACGGAAATAACTAATAAGGAATTTTATTTCATTATTGCGGCAGCAGAAAACGATAAAGCAATGATGGAGCGTACTATCGACGGCTTCCGTGGCTTCCTCGATTGCTTGGAAGGACCACAGGAAAAAGGGACGGTCTATGGAATCGGTGCATGGAAAGTAGGAGAGATTAAAGATACTCCCTACATGCAGGAAGCATATAATATGGGAAAGATGGTGTAACTGTTTGTTTTCCATATTAAAGATATTCATAAAGAATATGATAAATGGATTTGTTCGAATATTTGAGATATAGTTTTGAACTTAACTTTTAAAACCTGACGGGAAATCTGGAAAAGACGGTTATGTTTTCCAGATTTTCCCCTTTTTACGATTACTTAATTGACTGGATTGCTTGTTCTGCCACAGAATTATTATAATTTTGTGGCAGAACTTTTTATTTTGTATAATTCGTTTGATAACTAACTAAGTATCATGGGCTATAAAATAACGACTCTTGTGGAGAATTGTGTCTATGGACGTAAATTGCAGGCAGAACATGGTCTTTCTCTATATATCGAGACTCAAGAACATAGATTACTTTTCGATACGGGAGCATCCGACTTGTTTATCCGTAATGCCCGCTTGTTGCATATTGACTTGCAAAAAGTCGATTATTTGATATTATCTCATGGTCATAGCGATCATACGGGCGGACTACGTTATTTTTTGGAATTGAATACGCAGGCAACCGTTGTCTGTAAGCGTGAGGTTTTTTCTCCTAAATTCAAGGATGAACGTGAGAACGGGATGATGCATACACAAAACCTCGATCGTTCCCGTTTCCGCTTTATTACAGAGCAGACCGAACTGCTTCCCGGAGTTTTCCTTTTTCCCTCTATTGATATTATAAATCAGGCAGATACCCATTTTGAACGTTTTTGGGTTCAGCAAGAAGATGGATGCAAAATACCGGATACTTTTCAGGATGAATTGGCGGTGGTATTGGTGGAACCGGAAGGATTTTCTGTATTAAGTGCCTGTTCTCATCGGGGAATAACCAATATTTTGCGTACGGTTCAGGCTGCCTTTCCCGAATCTCCTTGTAAGTTACTTCTGGGAGGTTTTCATATCCATAATGCGGAAAAACAAAAATATCAGGTCATTGCAGATTATTTACAGGAATATCTTCCCCGACAGATTGGCGTTTGTCATTGTACGGGAGTGGATAAATATGCCTTCTTTTATAAAGACTTTGGTGACAGCACATTTTATAATTACACGGGAAAACTAATTCAAACCGATTTATCGGAATAAATTTATAATAATTTGATATGAGGAAACTAATAACTTCTTTAGCGCTGGTACTATCAGCATTATCCAGCTATGCAATTACTCCTTTGTGGATGCGTGATGCACGTATATCACCGGATGGATCAGAAATTGTTTTTTGTTACAAGGGTGACATTTATAAAGTCCCTGCACAAGGAGGAACAGCTGTTCAACTCACCACACAAACCTCTTATGAAGCCAATCCGGTTTGGTCGCCCGATGGCAAGCAAATTGCGTTTGCCAGTGACCGGAATGGAAATTTTGACATATTCATCATGCCTGCTGACGGAGGTGCCGCCCGGCGATTGACCTATCATTCTGCATCAGAAATACCGTCGGCTTTTACTCCGGATGGAAAGTATGTCTTTTTCTCTGCCTCTATACAGGATCCGGCAAGCAGTGCCCTGTTTCCTACAGGAGCAATGACGGAATTATATAAAGTTCCTGTTGCCGGCGGACGTACCGAGCAAGTGCTGGGCACTCCTGCAGAACTGGTCTGTTTTGATAAAACAGGGAAGAACTTTCTTTATCAGGATCGTAAAGGGTTTGAGGATGAATGGAGAAAGCATCATACTTCTTCCATTACGAGAGATATTTGGTTATATAATACCCAAACGGGAAAACATACGAACCTGACAAACCGGGGAGGAGAGGACCGTAATCCTGTGTATGCACCTGATGGTAATGCTGTCTATTTTTTAAGTGAGCGTGATGGAGGTTCCTTCAATGTGTATACTTTCTCTTTGAATACTCCACAGGAAGTGAAAGCTGTGACTACTTTCAAAACTCACCCGGTACGTTTTTTGTCTGTCAGCGATAAAGGCACCTTATGCTATACCTATGATGGTGAGTTATACACACAGAAGTCTGGTGCACGTCCGGAAAAAGTAAAAGTAGAACTTGTTCGTGATGATGAACAGCAGCTTGCTACACTTAAATTCTCGCAGGGAGCAACTTCCGCTTCTGTATCTCCGGACGGTAAACAAATTGCTTTTATTGTACGTGGTGATGTGTTCGTGACCTCAACTGATTATGCTACCACCAAGCAAATCACAAATACTCCGGCAAAAGAAGCTGCCGTTTCTTTTGCTCCGGACAACCGGACACTGGTTTATGCCAGCGAGCGAACCGGTAACTGGCAACTTTATACCGCCAAAATAAGTCGTAAGGAAGACCCGAATTTCCCTAATGCCACTCTTATTGAAGAGGAAGTATTACCACCGTCCAAAACGGTAGAACGTGCTTATCCGCAATATTCGCCGGACGGTAAAGAATTGGCTTTTATCGAAGACCGTAATCGTTTGATGGTACTCAATTTGAAAACAAAAAAGGTACGTCAGGTAACGGATGGTTCTACATGGTATAACACCGGAGGAGGATTCGATTACGAATGGTCGCCTGACGGTAAATGGTTCACTCTTGAATTTATAGGTAACCGTCACGATCCTTATTCGGATGTAGGCATTGTCAGCGCACAGGGAGGGGCAATTACTAATCTGACAAATAGTGGATATATCAGTGGTGCTCCGCGTTGGGTACTCGATGGGAATGCTATTCTTTTCCAAACCGAACGCTATGGTATGCGTGCGCACGCTTCCTGGGGATCGCAGCAAGATGTGATGTTGGTGTTTCTCAATCAGGATGCTTATGATCGTTACCGTTTGAGTAAGGAAGATTTCGAATTACTCAAGGAATTTGAAAAGGAACAGAAGAAGGCAAAGGAGAAAGCCGATGATAAGACGAAAGACGGAAAGAAGTCTAAGGCGGAAAAAGCAGATAAAGGAAATGCTGACAAAGACAAGATCGACGAGGATAAGGCAGACCAAAAAGAGATACTTGTCGAGCTGAACGGCATTGAAGACCGTATCGTACGTCTGACTCCCAATTCATCCGACTTGGGTAGTGCCATACTTTCAAAAGACGGGGAAGATCTTTACTATTTCTCTGCGTTCGAAGATGGATATGACCTTTGGAAAATGAATCTCCGTGAAAAAGATACGAAGCGTCTGCACAAACTCAATACCGGTTGGGCATCGTTGATGTTGGACAAAAAAGGAGATATCTTTTTGTTGGGAAGCCGGATTATGCAAAAGATGGATGCCAAGTCGGATGCGTTGAAGTCCATCAGCTATCAGGCTGAAATGAAAAAGGACTTGGCTGCCGAACGTGAAACGATGTTTGACCATGTGTACAAACAGCATCAAAAACGTTTCTACAATGTCAATATGCACGGGGTTGACTGGGATGCTATGACTAATGCTTATCGTAAGTTCCTGCCTCATATTGATAACAATTATGACTTTGCAGAATTATTGAGTGAGTGGTTGGGTGAGCTGAATGTTTCACATACCGGAGGACGTTATTCTCCCAAAGGAAAAGGAGATGTCACTTCTAATCTCGGACTCTTGTTCGACTGGAATTATCAGGGAAAAGGAATGCAGATTGCTGAAATAATAGAAAAAGGTCCGTTCGATCATTCACGTACCAAAGTAAAGGCAGGTTGCATCATTGAAAAGATTAATGGAGAAGAGATAACTCTCGATAATGACATAACCTGCTTGCTGAATAATAAAGCAGGGAAGAAAACATTGATTTCAATCTACAATCCACAAAGTAAAGAGCGTTGGGAAGAAGTGGTGATGCCGGTCACTAACGGGCAACTGAATGGATTGTTATACAAACGTTGGGTAAAACAACGTGCGGCAGATGTTGAAAAATGGTCGAAAGGACGTTTGGGATATGTTCATATTCAGTCGATGGGAGATGACAGCTTCCGTACTGTATACTCGGACATTCTGGGAAAATATAACAACTGCGAAGGCATTGTGATTGATACCCGTTTCAACGGTGGTGGCCGTCTGCATGAAGATATTGAAATACTGTTCAGTGGTCAGAAATACTTCACACAAGTGGTACGCGGACGTGAAGCCTGTGATATGCCGAGTCGTCGTTGGAACAAACCTTCCATTATGCTGCAATGTGAAGCTAACTACTCGAATGCACACGGAACTCCGTGGGTATATAAACATCAAAAGATTGGCAAACTTGTCGGTATGCCTGTTCCGGGTACTATGACAAGTGTGTCTTGGGAAACTTTACAAGATCCTTCACTGGTTTTTGGTATTCCTATCGTCGGTTATCGTTTGCCTGACGGCAGTTATTTGGAAAATACCCAATTGGAACCGGATGTAAAGGTTGCCAATAATCCGGAAACAGTAGTCAAAGGAGAGGATACCCAACTAAAGGTGGCTGTGGATGAACTTCTGAAAGAGATAGATAGTCAGAAGAAGTAAATACGAGTATAATTATATCTAAAATAAAGAGTCGCTTCTTTGAAAGAATCAATCAGATTCTAACAGAGAAGCGACTTTCTTTTATAGTGATTTTCTTATATTGACCTTTTTATATGACTCCTTTTATTAGGCGTTTATTTTAAATAGATATAGGGCTTACTTCCAGACCGGCAGTAATCTATGGAGGGTTTTTCTAGTCATTATCTTCTGATTCAGGAAGCTGACGATATACCCCGTTATACAAGCGGCAATGAGTGATCCTTCGCGTACTCCCTGAATACCTTGAGTCAGCAGCAGCGAGAGAATCACGGCTAATGTAACCAAAGTAATATCAAAATAAACTTTGAACTTTCCAAATTCCTTGTTATAATGGCGGGATGCATATTTCACAAATGCTTCTGCACTCATCATGGCTACTTTTGGTTTCAGTTCAAGCACTACTCCGATAGACTGCACCATGCATCCTGTAAGTAATAAAGCAATCGACATACCATAATTAGCGGGATGCAGTTCGCTTGTCAGCATCATATTGAAATCAATGAATGCCGAAAAGATAAAAGAGAACGGTAGTTGAAGAAGAATTTCAATAATATCCTGTCGGGTTCTATTCTTTCGGATTAACCAAAATTGTCCTAGGATAAGTACCATGTTGATGATAAATGTGCAAGTACCCAACGATAAAGGACTATTCAGGCTTAACACATAATTGATGCTCGATATGGGAGTAGTTCCCAATGCCGAGCGTATAATCAACACGATACCTGCCGCTAAAAAATAGAGTCCGATAACAAACACTAAATACCTCTTAAAAATCTCTTTCATTTCCATGTCTTTTTAACCTCTTTCTATTGATTCCCTTCTCATGTATTGAAAAGGATATGCAAAGGTCCTGTTTTTTACTCTGAAATAGATTATCTAATTCCATACAGTTTTTGTCATATCCGAAACAAATCGTATTTTTACGTCATAAAATAAAGGTGTAAATGGTAAAATCTCGTATATTTGATAATACACAGTTGTTGAAGGAGCATCCTGAACTTCCTCATTATAAAGAGGAAGTAGTCTGTTTCCGGAGTGAATATAAAGACAGAAGTTATCCGGCAAATGAATGTTATTTCAATCGGGAGCTTTATATGATATTCGTTCTTGAAGGCCGTTCGGAAATTCTACTGAATGGAGAGTTTATTGCGATAGAACCGAATATGTTACTTATTCATGGAGCAAATTATCTCACAGAACATCTTTATTCAAGTCGGGATATTAAATTTATCACTCTCGCCCTTTCCGAATCTATGCGGACGGACGATTCTTATCTGACACAAATCACGGCAATCTTGTTGGCAACCATGAGGCGGAATAAGCAATATACGATTCAGTTGACAGAGTATGAAGCTCAAATCATCCATAAGGAGCTGGAAGTATTGATGCATCTGATGAATATTGAACATCATTTCCTTTTCCGGCGTATACAGGCAGCGTGCAATTCTCTGTTTTTGGATATAGCAGATTTTCTTTCCCGAAAGACCGTTATCAAAAAAGAGATCAGTCGTAAAGACCACGTTCTGCAAGAATTTCATGCACTCGTTACCCGTAATTTCAGGGAAGAACATTTCGTGAGCTTTTATGCGGATAAACTGGCTATTAGTGAACAGTACCTGGCACGCATTGTACGTCTTGGAACAGGTAAGACTATCAATAGCCTTATTAATGAATTGTTAGTAATGGAAGCGCGTACTTTATTGAGTTCTACCAAATTTACGGTTGGCGAGATTGCTGCTAAACTGGGGTTTAGTGATGCAGCCGGTTTTTGTAAGTTCTTTAAAAGAAATGCGGGACAGACTCCGTTGAATTATCGGAAAGGATTATTGATTTGAACGGAAAGGATTACTGAACTGAATAGGGAATATAATGAATTTAAATAATAAGTTGACTGATTTGAATGAAAATGGAAGTAGGTTGATGCAACTGTCCTTAAAGACCGTATACATCAACCTACCTGAATATATAGTGCATGGGTTTGATTTTAACCGATCACTGCTGTGATATCTTCTACAATCTGTTCATCCGTCAAATGATTGGCACGGAGAAACTCCTGTATATCATATCGGTCAACAAATTCTTTTTTAGCTCCAAAGTTCAGAACTTTCATGTTTGTAGCACCATAATAACGGGCAATCTTTTCACCGAAACCGCCATCCAATACACCGTCTTCCAACGTAATCACTAATTCGTGATCTGCTTTCAGTTCATCCATCAGTTCGTTGTCTACACCGGTGATGTAACGAGGATTGATAAGCGTTGCGTCAATATTGGCTTTTTCTTTCAGAAGTGATGCAACCGACTGTCCCAATCCATAGAACGAACCTAAAGCAAGAATGGCTACTTTCGCTCCACGATGCGTCACTTTATAGCGATTGAGAACACTATAATCAGTCTCCACCGGTTCCCCACAAGTAATTACATCTGTTGCCGGCACACGGATAGCAACCGGGTGTTCATTTTGGCGGATGCTCCATTCTAGCATAGCAAGATATTCCTCTTTGCAAGTCGGTGCCAGATAAACCATATTAGGAATATTGCTGATGAGCGGAATATCGAAGAAGCAGAGGTGAGTCACATCATTCATTCCGGACAGTGTTCCCCAGAATACCAACAAAACAGCCGGGTTATTATTGATACAGAGGTCTTGCGAAAGTTGATCGTATGAACGTTGGATAAATGTACTATACACTCCGTAAACAGGTTTTCCGCCATTGGCTGCGATACCCGAAGCAAGAGCTACTGCGTGTTCTTCTGCAATGCCGACATCTACAAACTGTTTGCCAGCTTCCTTGCGGCGGTCCGGAGTGAATCCGAGAACGGCAGGAGTACCCGAAGTGATTGTCACCACACGAGAATCTTCTTTCATCTTTTTCAGCAGATATTGAGCGGTTACTTCGCTGTAATCTTCTTCCTCATAACTGACTTTTGCTTCTCCGGTTTCCGGATTGAATGGAGTGCGCCAGTGATAAGTCTCTTTATCCTGTTCGGCACGTTCATAACCTTTACCTTTCAAAGTGTTGATGTGTACTACTATCGGATGCTGAATATCTTTCACTTTGGAGAATGCTTCAATCAACGCCTGTACATCGTTACCGTCATTTACATATATATAGTCCAGTCCCATCGCCTTGAAGAAGTTACATTCGCACTGACCGTTACTGTCACGCAATTCTTTCAGATTCCTGTATAGACCTCCATGATTTTCAGCGATAGACATTTGGTTATCATTGACGATAATAATCATGTTGGTGCCAAGCTCTGCTGCATAATCCAGTCCTTCAAAAGCTTCCCCTCCGCTTAAGGAGCCGTCGCCTATGACAGCTATGATATTTTCATTGCCGCCTGTGAGGTCGCGTCCTTTTGCCAATCCGGTGGCCAGACTGACAGAAGTAGAAGTATGACCGATTACAAAGAAGTCGTGTTCGCTTTCTTGTGGTTCGGTATAACCGGACACGAGATCGTATTCTTCCGGATGAAGAAAAGCGTTTTTACGGCCAGTCAGCATCTTGTGTACATAACTTTGGTGCGATACATCGAATACGATTTTATCTTTTGGAGAATTGAATACATAGTGCAAGGCAATAGTTGCTTCCACCATTCCGAAGTTGGGTCCGAAATGCCCGCCATGTTCGCTTAACTTTTGTAGGAGTGACACACGGATTTCATCACTTAACTCGTTTAGCTCTTTTACCGACAGCTTCTTTACATCTGCCGGAGAATAAATATTTTCTAAGTACATATCAAACAGTTTTTCTAAATAATGTTTTTACTTATTTCTTTATGACACTGCAAAGATACAGCAGGATTTGAAATCTGTTTGTATATGAATTACGGATTGTTTTACCTATATTACAGTTCCCTTATTTGAGGGACTATATTTTTATGCTAAAGCCTGATTTCTGTATTCATTAGGCGTGCATCCTACGCGTCTTTTGAATAATCTGCAGAGATGTTGCGGGTATTGGAATCCTAACGAATAAGCTATCTGGCTGACGGTTTCTTCCGTATCGACAATACGTTCTTTGGCTAGTTCGATTACTTTGGTCTGAATATGTTCCTGTGGAGTTTTTCCTGTTTCTTTTTTTACCATATCACCAAAGTAGTTGGGGGAGAGATAGACTTTATCAGCAAAGTACTTCACGGAAGGTAAACCGTTCTGTATGGGAAGTTGATCTTGGAAATATTCGTCCAGAAGTTGTTCAAACTTTGTAAGAGCATCTTTATTGGCACTGTTCCGGGTGATAAACTGCCGTTCATAAAAACGCATACAGTAGTTCAGTAACAGTTCGATATTCATGGCGATTAATGCTTTGCTATGTTTATCGATACCATGCTCAAGTTCGATACTGATTTTCTTCAGGCAATCCATCACTATTTCTTTTTCCTGATCTGAAAGATGTAAAGCCTCGTTTACTGCATAAGAGAAGAAAGTATATTTCTTAATATCTTTTCCAAGTGAGGTGCCGCGAATCAGGTCCGGATGGAAAACGATTCCATAAACAGCCGGATTGATTTCATCTTCAATGGTACTTACACCAGCTGTCTGACCTGGGGCAAAACAGACAATGGTTCCTTCTTGGTAATCATAATACTGACGACCGTATTTAATGTCACAGCTCTTGCTCTCTTTTAGGAAAAGAGCATAAAGACCATAGTTCATCTGGATATGGTTGACTGTTTTCGTTGCTTTGGTCAAGTCGATGACACTAATCAAAGGATGCAATGTTTCCAGCCCGTACAGTTCGTTATACTGATTTACATTCTCTAGTTTTATAACTTTATCCATGGCTTTTGGTATTTGGGATCGGTAACAAAGATACAGATAAATGCTCTGTTTTCATAGTGGGGAAATGAGTAATCAGTAATTGGGGTTATGAATTCTGTAATTTGTATACTGAAAGGAATCTTACCAATTTTGTAATCTGTAATTGGGGTTATCATACCCGTAATCCGTCTACAACGGTTTCTTTATATTCTTCCGACCTTTGCCATGTTAAATAAAACTTAATGAATCAGAGGAAATTAATAAAATAGAGAATATGGATAGAAAGCATTTTTTGAAAAGCGTGTTACTAACAACCGGAGGCGTACTATTAGGTGGTACGACTATTTATCGGTATTTGAATAGTAAAGAAACGACAGACGACCCACTGCCTTTGGCTATAGATAAAATACATCATGGAAATATGAAAAAA
>OGGC01002084.1_pt1 | contig 11578 bp, 6 predicted proteins | sample 1571181 | NCBI WGS metagenome assembly OGGC01 (sample SAMEA2581930, study PRJEB24529) | metagenome | biome: Human gut stool | place: China | collected 2011 | reverse complement strand
CAATACAGAGAGCGGAAAGATTGACACCTTCTTTCGCAAGCACTTCAGTCACTTCGGTCAGACGGCCAGACTTGTTTTCAAGGAAAATAGAAAGTTGTTTTGCTACCATGATCTTAATTATTAATGATGAATGATGAATGATGAATGATGAATGATAAATTACGGACATCCCACAGGAAATTAATAATTTATAATTCATAATTTATAATTAATTAAAGTTTCCGATTATCAATCACCCGTTTAGCTTTACCAACACTGCGTTCAATGCTGCGAGGTTCTACCAGGCGTACATCTACTCCCAGCCCAAGCACGCTTTGCAGGCGAGCTGCTAATTTCTTCTTTAACGCCAGCATCTTGTTAATTTCATCCGAATAGTATTCCGGGCGTACTTCAACCTGCAACTCCATAGTATCAGTATTGTTCTTACGGTCTACAATCAGAAGGTAATGCGGCTCAAATTCCGGCATTTCAAGGATAACGGATTCTATCTGAGTCGGGAATACATTGACTCCACGAATGATAAGCATATCATCACTACGACCAAGGATGCGATCCATACGAACAAGCGTACGTCCACAAGTACATTTGTCATAATGCAGGGCGGTTAGGTCCTTGGTACGATAACGCAACAAAGGCATCCCTTCTTTAGTCAGATGCGTAAAAACCAGTTCACCCGTTTCACCCGGAGCCACAGGTTCCAATGTATTCGGATTAATGATTTCAGGAAAATAATGATCTTCATTAAGGTGAGTGCCATGCTGGCATTCACACTCATAGCCCACACCAGGACCAGCTATTTCACTCAGTCCATATATGTCATAGGCTTTTATACCTAATTTTTCTTCAATTTCATTACGCATGTTCTCTGTCCAGGGTTCTGCACCGAAAGCACCAATCTTCAACCTGAACTCTTCGCGTGGAAGACCGGAGTCTTTAATGGCATCCGCTAGATAAAGAGCATAAGAAGGAGTACAGCAAAGTACTGTAGAACCGAAATCATGCATTAAAGTAATCTGCTTCTCTGTGTTACCACTTGACATCGGAATAACAGAAGCACCTATGTTCTCCGCACCTGCATGTGCACCCAGACCACCGGTAAACAAGCCATATCCGTAAGCCACATGAAAAAAGTCGGAACTATCTGCACCATAAGCTGTAAATGCACGTGAAAGGCATTCTGTCCAGGAAGACAGGTCCTTACGGGTGTATCCCACTACAGTAGGTTTTCCTGTGGTACCGGACGAGGCATGGATACGTACGATCTGGCTCATAGGTACAGCACAAAGTCCGAAAGGATAATTATCGCGCAAGTCGTATTTTGTAGTAAAAGGAAGTTTTACGATGTCGTCTATACTGTTAATATCGTCCGGAGTAATTCCCAGTTCCTGCATTTTTTTACGGTAGAAAGGAGTGTTGTGATAAACATGCTCCACAATCTTTTTGAGGCGAATGCTCTGGATTTTGCGAAGGCTTTCACGATCCATACATTCGATGCTTTCATTCCAAATCATGTCTTTGTTGTATTACATTGATGGTTATTATTAATTCTTATTTCCTGCAAAGGAATAAAAAAATTTTGTTTATCTCAAGTATTTTCCCGAATATTGCCGTCCATAAGGAGAGAAAATGAATAAATTTGAATTAACATCCGCCTATAAGCCAACCGGAGATCAGCCGGAAGCTATTGCAGAGCTCACTGAGGGCGTACTTCAGGGGGTTCCTGCACAAACATTACTTGGTGTCACCGGTTCGGGAAAGACGTTCACCATAGCCAACGTGATTGCCAATATCAATAAACCAACGTTAATATTGAGCCATAACAAAACATTGGCAGCGCAACTTTACAGTGAGTTTAAAGCTTTCTTCCCCAATAATGCTGTAGAGTATTACGTTTCTTATTATGATTATTACCAACCCGAAGCTTATTTGCCGTCTTCGGATACCTATATAGAAAAAGACCTTGCCATCAATGATGAGATAGACAAACTGCGGCTTGCAGCCACCTCTTCCCTACTTTCAGGTCGGAAAGATGTAGTGGTAGTGTCTTCTGTATCTTGTATATACGGTATGGGAAATCCGTCGGATTTCTATGAGAATGTGATAGAAGTACAACAAGGAAAGGCATTCAGCCGGAATGTTTTCCTGCGTCGTCTGGTAGACAGCCTCTATGTACGCAATGATATTGATCTGAACCGCGGAAACTTCCGTGTGAAGGGAGATACAGTAGACATCTATCTGGCTTATGCAGATAATCTGCTACGCATTATTTTTTGGGGAGATGAAATAGATAGTATTGAAGAAGTCGATCCGATAAGCGGTGTAACTATCGCTCGTTTCGACACATACAAAATATATCCGGCCAACCTCTTCATGACTTCCAAAGAGGCCACCCTGCGAGCTATCCATGAGATAGAAGATGATCTGCATAAGCAGGTGCAATGGTTTGAAAGTGAAGGACGTCCCTTTGAAGCAAAGCGCCTCCAGGAACGGGTGACATACGATATGGAAATGATACGCGAATTAGGTCATTGCTCTGGTATTGAAAACTATTCGCGCTACTTTGACGGCCGTAGTGCCGGTAGCCGTCCCTATTGTTTATTGGACTTCTTTCCGGAAGACTTTCTGATCGTTATAGATGAAAGCCATGTGAGTGTACCTCAAATACGTGCCATGTATGGTGGTGATCGTGCCCGTAAAATCAACCTTGTAGAATATGGTTTCCGCCTTCCGGCTGCCATGGACAATCGTCCGTTGAAATTTGAGGAGTTTGAGGAGATGGCAAAACAAGTAATCTATGTAAGCGCCACACCTGCCGATTATGAATTGATTCAGTCGGAAGGCGTTGTTGTGGAACAGGTTATTCGCCCTACAGGCTTGCTGGATCCGATTATCGAAGTACGTCCCAGCCACAATCAAATAGACGACCTCATGGAGGAAATCCAGATTCGCATCGAAAAGAATGAACGTACGCTGGTTACTACGCTTACTAAGCGCATGGCAGAAGAATTAACGGAATTCCTGCTGAATAACAATGTGAAGTGTAACTATATCCATAGCGATGTAGATACATTGGAACGCGTAAAGATTATGAGCGATTTGCGTGAAGGGTTATACGATGTCCTTATTGGTGTCAATCTGTTGCGTGAAGGATTAGACCTGCCGGAAGTCTCACTCGTGGCAATTCTCGATGCAGACAAGGAAGGTTTCCTACGCTCACACCGCTCACTGACGCAGACTGCCGGACGTGCCGCCCGAAATGTAAACGGTATGGTTATCATGTATGCCGACCGTATCACAGAAAGCATGCAATTGACGATTGACGAAACCAACCGTCGCCGTGAAAAGCAACTAAAATATAATGAGGAATATGGTATCACTCCCCAACAAATCAAAAAGGCAAAGAACCTCAATGTATTTGCACCCAATACTGCACTGGAAAATGGCTTTACCGAAAAAGGGACAACCACTCCCCGTCCCTATGTCGAGCAAGAAAGTTCCGCCAGCATTGCTGCTGACCCTATTGTGCAATACATGTCCCGTCCGCAACTGGAAAAGAGTATCGAACGTACCAGAAAACTCATGCAGGAGGCTGCCAAGAAGCTCGACTTCATCGAAGCAGCACAATATCGGGACGAATTGCTGAAAATGGAGGATCTGTTGAAAGAGAAAACATAACACATCTGTGTTGCTTTCTCTCTTCCCTCCTATCCGAACCGTGCCAAATCCGTATTCGCTCCGTATCTATACGCTTGGACTTGGTACGGACTTGATACGGTGTTGGTACGGAGTTGGTAGGTAGAAGATAAAAGAGACTTTCATTTTCCTTAAAATAAATAGAATCAGAAGTCGTTTTGGCTAATAAGTGTTATAAAACATACTTTTTCTTTTGGATAATTTGCAAGTATTCCAAAAGTCCGTATCTTTGCAATGTGTTTTTCATAGTATTAGATTTAAGGTTAACAAAGGTTGGAGTACAGCGGTACTCCTTTTTTATGTCCATCCCCCTCAAGTGAGTCAAAATTAATAGATAGAATTGCCACAGACATACCCTATAATTCATGCTTTTTACGTATGTTTGTACCAAAGTTCAATTTCGCAAGTTTACATGGAATTATTAGTATATAAAGCTTCAGCCGGTTCTGGAAAGACATTCACCCTCGCTGTAGAGTACATCAAGCACTTGATACTCAACCCCAGAGCTTACCGGCAAATACTTGCCGTAACCTTCACCAATAAAGCTACGGCAGAGATGAAAGAGCGCATCCTGCAACAACTCTACGGAATCTGGGTAAGCGATCCGGCATCCGAACCCTACCTGAATCGTATCCGAGAAGACTTACAACGAAAAAATCTGTCTGAAGACGATATCCGTCTAGCAGCCGGAACCGCTTTACAGTACATGTTGCACGATTACAGTCGGTTCCGGGTGGAAACCATCGACTCTTTTTTCCAATCCGTGATGCGTAATCTGGCACGCGAACTGGAACTGAGCCCGAACCTCAATATCGAACTGAATAATACCGAAGTTCTGAGTGATGCTGTGGATAGCCTGATAGAGAAACTTACTCCATCCTCTCCCGTACTGGCCTGGCTACTGGACTATATCAACGAACGTATTGCCGATGATAAACGCTGGAATGTATCCAATGAAATCAAACGATTTGGCTGGAATATCTTCGATGAAGGTTATATAGAGCAAGGTGAAGGACTCCGCCAACAACTGAAAGCCCCCAATACTATCAAGCTATACCACAACGAACTGAAGGAAATGGAAACGGAAGCCTTGGAACAAATGAAAAGTTTCTACGACCAATTCATTGGCGAACTGGAAGCACATGCCCTCACACCGGAAGATCTGAAAGGTGGGGCACGAGGTATAGGCAGCTATTTTCGCAAACTGCGGGATGGGCGTTTATCAGATAAAGATACAGTAAATGCCACACTGAAGAACAGTCTGGATGATGCCAAAAACTGGGCTACCAAAACATCTGCGCAGAAGAACGAAATTATTCGGCTGGCCGAAACAAGCTTACTCCCGTTATTGCAAGATGCTGAAACTTTCAGACCAAGAAACAACAAGATCGTAAATAGTTGCCGACTGTCTCTGCAACACTTGAATAAATTACAGTTACTTGCCCATATCGACGAAGAAGTGCGTGAACTGAACCGGGAACATAACCGCTTCCTATTATCAGATACGAATGCACTGCTCCATAATCTGGTACGGGATGGGGATTCCTCCTTCGTATTCGAAAAAATCGGTGCCAATATACGAAACGTAATGATCGATGAGTTTCAGGACACCAGCCGGATGCAATGGGATAACTTCAAAATTCTACTACTTGAAGGTCTTTCACAAGGAGCAGACAGTTTGATCGTAGGAGATGTGAAACAATCTATCTATCGCTGGCGAAACGGCGACTGGGGGATATTGAACGCGCTGGGTACCAAAGATGCTTCTTTCCCTTTCCCGGTACGTGTAGAAACACTAAAGACCAACCGTCGAAGTGAAACGAATGTCATCCGCTTCAATAATAACTTATTCACCGCAGCCGTGGAATATCTGAATATGCTCCACCTGAAAGAACTGCAAGAAGACTGCTACCCCCTGCAACGGGCTTATGCAGATGTTGCCCAGGAATCGCCACGAACGGAAGCCAAAGGATACATCAAAGCCACCTTTCTGGAACCGGACGAAGAGCATGACTATACAGAACTCACCATTATCTCGTTAGGAGAAGAAGTGCAGCGGTTGCTGGAAGCAGGCGTGAAGCTAAACGATATCACCATTCTGGTACGCAAAAATAAAAATATTCCTCCCATTGCTGACTATTTTGACAAGACCATGCACCTGTCTGTCGTCTCGGACGAGGCATTCCGACTGGATGCTTCACAGGCCATCTGTATGTTGATAGATGCCTTACGCTACTTATCCGATCCGGAAGACAAGGTGGCGTGCGCATCGCTCATGATGAACTATGAATCAGGCATCAAGAAACAGGGAGGCGACTGGGACAGTTTGCTGACTGCAAGACCAGAAGATGTACTGCCCGAAGCATTCGTCACAGGTATGGAAACTCTCCGGTTAATGCCACTTTACGAATTGTTGGAAGAATTATTCAGCCTGTTTGAAATGAAGCGGATTGAAGAGCAGGATGCTTATCTTTTTTCCTTCTTCGATGCTGTCACTGAATACCTTCAAAATAATTCTTCGGACCTAGACGCATTTATCCGCTACTGGAACGAGACATTATGTAATAAGACTATCCCCAGTGGAGAAATGGACGGCATCCGTATCCTTTCCATTCATAAATCAAAAGGACTGGAATTTCATACCGTTCTCATTCCTTTCTGTGACTGGAAGCTCGAGAATGAAACTAATAATCAGTTGATATGGTGTTCGCCTACTGAAGCACCATTCAGTACACTCGACATCGTTCCGGTAAATTATTCCTCCACCATGGCGGAATCTGTATACCGGCAAAATTATCTGGATGAACGTCTGCAACTCTGGGTGGATAACCTGAACCTACTTTATGTGGCTTTCACCCGTGCCGGAAAGAATCTGATTTTCTGGTGCAAGAAAGGGCAAAAAGGTACCATGTCGGAATTATTGGCAAATGCTCTGCCACAAGTAGCCGCCCGTGAAGGTGATGAAAACTGGGATGAAGAAGAACCTTATGAAAGTGGAGAACTCTGTCCATCAAAGTACACAGAAACGGATGGCCATCTACCCGAAGCCCGTAAAGTTTCCGCCAACCGCCTTGCACAAAAGCCTGACAAACTCCCGGTACACATGGAAAGCATGAGGCATGATATAGAATTCCGACAGTCGAACCGTTCTGCGGACTTTATCCAGGGAGTTAATGAAGAAGAATCCGACAATCGCTTCATAAACCGGGGGCGGCTTTTACATACCCTTTTCTCAGCCATTGAAACAGAGGAAGATATTGATAACGCTATTGACCAACTTGTCTTTGAAGGTATTATCGGCAAACCCGAAACGGAAGAGTCAATCCGGGAACTGACCCATCATGCATTCTCGCTTCCCCAAGTTCAAGACTGGTATTCGGGGAACTGGCACCTGTTCAATGAATGTGATATCATCTGGCAGGAAAGAGGTGAACTACATACCCGCCGGCCCGACCGTGTAATGATGCGCGGTAATGAAATTGTCGTTATAGATTTCAAATTCGGAAAACAAAACAAAAAGTATAATAAGCAAGTGCAAGGATATATGCAATTGCTCACTCGCATGGGGTATCTGAAAGAAAACATAAAAGGATACCTTTGGTATGTGGAAGAAGATTTAATAGAAAAAGTATAGATACAACGGTAGTATGCAAACATTTCTCCAATTAGTAGCCCAAGACCTTTACCCAAAGATAGGAAACGATCTTTCAAGAGTAGCCATCGTTTTCCCAAATAAACGTGCCAGCCTGTTCTTTAACGAATATCTGGCAATGCAAAGCGACCGACCTATATGGTCGCCTGCCTATGTCAGTATCAGCGAACTGTTCCGGCAACTCTCCCCGTGGAAATCCGGAGACCCTATCCGGTTGGTATGCGAACTCTATAAAGTCTTCCGTGAAGAAACCCGCAGCGAAGAAACACTCGATGATTTCTACTTCTGGGGAGAATTACTTATCAGTGATTTTGACGATGTGGACAAAAATCTTGTAGATGCTGACCGGTTATTCTCTAACCTGCAGGATTTGAAAAATATAATGGACGATTACGACTTCCTTGACTCCGAGCAGGAAGAAGCTATTCGTCAGTTTTTCCAAAATTTCTCTATCGAGCGCCGGACACAGCTTAAGGAGAAATTCATTTCTCTATGGGATAAATTAGGCGACATCTATCACCATTATCGCCGTAATCTTGAAGAACTTGGCATTGCTTACGAAGGTATGATGTACCGCTATGTAATGGAGGAATTACAGCCGGATAAACTAAAGTATGAGCATTACGTTTTTGTTGGTTTCAACGTATTAAACAAAGTGGAAACCAAGTTCTTCGAACGCTTGCGCGAGGCCGGAAAAGCATTGTTTTATTGGGATTATGATGTCTTCTACACCCGCCTGCCCCGTGAAAATACACCTCCCTACACACACGAGGCGGGAGAATTCATTCTTCGTAATCTGAAAATATTCCCCAACGAATTGCCGGAAGCAGTTTTTGATACATTGGGAAAGCCTAAAAATGTACGTTTCATCTCTGCTCCGACTGAGAATGCACAAGCACGTTATCTACCGGAATGGATACGTTCCGTAACGAAAAGAGACCTACCGGAGACTCCTGTGAAAGAGAAAGAAAATGCAGTAGTTCTTTGTAATGAGGCACTTCTGCTACCTGTACTTCATTCCATCCCACCTGAAGTAAAGAATGTAAATATAACTATGGGATTTCCTTTGGCACAAACACCCGTATACAGTTTCGTCAGTGCACTTATCGAATTGCAGACTACAGGTTATCGCAGAGATACAGGACGCTATCAATACGAAGCTGTACAGTCTGTACTGAAGCATCCCTATACACGTCAGCTCTCCACTTCTGCAGAAAGTTTAGAGAAACAATTAACAAGGGACAATCGATTCTTCCCTTTACCTTCCGAGCTAAAGCAAGATGTTTTTTTAGAACAAATGTTCACGCCTAAAACGGGTATTTCAGCCCTTTGTCAATACCTCACGGATATGTTACGCGAAGTTGCTGTCCTCTACCGGCAAGAACAAGAAACAGATGATATCTTCAACCAACTTTACCGGGAGTCTCTATTTAAAAGTTATACCCTCATCAATCGCCTGCTGAACCTGATTGACAATGGAGAGTTGAACATACAAATTGACACATTGAGACGTCTGCTCTGCCGATTACTTGCCACTTCAAACATTCCTTTCCATGGCGAGCCTGCTATTGGTATGCAGGTGATGGGAGTATTGGAAACACGTAATCTCGACTTTCGTAATCTTATTATGCTTTCGCTCAACGAAGGGCAGTTACCCAAAGCAGGTGGTGATTCTTCCTTTATTCCATACAATCTAAGGAAAGCTTTCGGCATGACTACTATCGAACATAAGAATGCCGTATATGCGTATTACTTCTACCGCCTGATACAACGTGCCGAAAATGTCACCTTATTATATAATACTGCTTCGGAAGGATTGAATCGCGGAGAAATGTCTCGTTTCATGTTGCAGTTCCTTGTCGAATCTCCGCACACTATCTCACGAGAATACCTTGAAGCCGGACAATCTCCTCAAAGTGGTAGAGAAATTCGCGTTGAGAAGACACCGGAAATCATAACAAGAATGCACGAAAGGTATGATGTGAACCGTCATCCGCGATCCTTATTTTCACCTTCAGCACTTAATACTTACCTGGATTGCAGATTAAAATTTTATTACCGTTATGTAGCCGGTTTAAAGGCTCCCGATGAAGTAAGCGCTGAAATAGACTCTGCTCTGTTTGGTACAATCTTCCACCGTGCAGCCGAATTAGTCTATAAAGATTTGACTGCAAACGGAAAAGAAATACGGAAAGAAGATTTGGATCAAGTGTTGCGCAATGACATAAGATTACAGAATTATGTAGATATCGCTTTCAAAGAGGAATTCTTCCATGTAGCCCTCACCGAAAAGCCGGAATATAACGGTACGCAGCTTATCAATGCAAAAGTAATCACATCTTATCTCCGCCAACTACTGCGCAACGATCTGCAATATGCACCTTTCTTTATGGAAGGTATGGAAAAGAAGGTAACGGAAATTATAGAAATCGAAACTTCGCAAGGAAAGTTAGCATTGAACATCGGTGGTACCATTGACCGTATAGATAGCAAAGATGACACTTTACGTATAGTAGACTATAAAACAGGAGGTAGTCCAAAGACACCCGAAAACATCAAGCAGCTATTCACACCTGCCGACGGACGTCCGAATTACATTTTTCAGACTTTCTTGTATGCTTCTATTATGTGCCGCAAGCAGTCATTGAAGGTAGCCCCTTCCCTACTTTATATTCATCGCGCAGCGTCAGAGACATATTCCCCTGTTATTGAAATGGGAGAAGCACGCCAGCCCAAGATACCAGTCAATAACTTTGCTTTCTATGAAGATGAATTTCGTGAACGTCTGCAAACTCTTTTGCAAGAAATATACAATCCGGAAGAAGCTTTCACCCAAACTGAAGATACCAAGAAATGTGAGTTCTGTGATTTCAGAGAGCTATGCAGGCGATAAAAAAACAGACCGTCTGTTTGCATGAAACAGACGGTCTGTCTTTAATACAATATTTACTTTTTCAACGGGAGTGAGAAGCTGAATATAGAACCTTCACCTTTTTTGGAAGTAAACCACAACTTACCACCATTCTTCACTACAAAGTCCTGACACAAGAGTAATCCCAAACCGGAACCTTCTTCATTGTTTGTACCGAAGGTACTGAAGTGTGTATCTGTATGCAGCAGTTTCTTTTGTCCTTCTTCGTCAATACCACAACCGTGATCTTGCACACTGACTACCGCCATACCATCTTTTTCCTCCAGTTTTACCAACACTTCAGAATTTTCGTTGCTGAACTTAATAGCATTGCTTATCAAGTTGCGTACCACGGTTTTCAGCATATCTATATCTGCAGATACAGCCAGTTTCTCCGGTTTCTCTTCACGGATGGTAATCTTCTTCAGACCAGCTACCATATTAAAGATATCTATCACTCCATCCACAACTTCTACCACATCAATATCCTGATATACTACATTCAACTTACCAATCTGGCTCTTCGTCCACTTCAGCAAGTTATCCAGCAATGAGAATACATCTTCTGTCGTCTGGTTTGCCATTGTCAACAGCTCATACATCTCATCACCGATCTTCTCAGCCGGCAGATTCAGTATCAGCATGTTCATCACCATCAAGACTGAGATCGGCTTCGGCTGCCCGGCTAAACAGGGCAAGGCAAGCGCCCACGGCGAGCCGTTAGGTGTTGACAACATCAAAGCAATGAGAGAGACTCTCGGCTGGCAGTATGAGGAGCCGTTCTTTGTACCGGAAGAGGTCTATGAGCATTATTCCCGTCTCGCGGAGGAGAAGGCAGACGTTGAGGCAGCATGGAACGCTATGTTTGCCGCATACTGCGACGAGTACCCAGAGATGGAGAAGCTTTGGGAGCAGTACCACACAGCTCCGGACGCAAAGGCACTGATCGAGAACGAGGCACTCTGGCTCACAAAAGACAAGGCAGAGGCAACACGTTCCCTTTCCGGCAAGATGATCAACATCTTAAAGGACATCATGCCGAACATGATCGGCGGTTCTGCTGACCTTGCTCCGTCCAACAAGACAGCCATGAAGGATGCGGGCGACTTCTCCGCAGAGAACCCGGCAGGCAGAAACCTCCACTTCGGCGTAAGAGAGCTTGCAATGACAGCGATCGGCAACGGTATCATGCTTCACGGCGGTCTCCGCGCTTATGTTGCGACATTCTTCGTGTTCAGTGATTATGTAAAACCGATGGCGAGACTTTCTGCACTGATGGGAGTTCCGCTGACATTTGTTCTGACTCACGACAGCATCGGCGT
>OGGC01002051.1_pt1 | contig 11757 bp, 10 predicted proteins | sample 1571181 | NCBI WGS metagenome assembly OGGC01 (sample SAMEA2581930, study PRJEB24529) | metagenome | biome: Human gut stool | place: China | collected 2011 | reverse complement strand
TTAACCAGAAGAAGGCTAACAGAATTGTCGGCGGCATGATGTGGATGCGTATGGGCGACAACAGAATGAATACGGCTATTGATATGTCAGGGCTTGGACTTGATAAGATTGAAGAATCAGATGAAGAATTTAAGATTGGCTGTATGACTACTTTAAGACAGTTAGAAGTTCATGAGAGTTTTAATGAATATACAGATGGCTGTGCTAAGGAGGCTTTAAGGCATATTGTAGGTGTGCAGTTCAGAAATCTTGCAACAGTTGGTGGAAGTATATATGGAAGATATGGATTTTCTGATGTGCTTACGCTTTTAATTGGACTGGATTCTTATGTAGAACTATACAAGGGAGGCATTGTTCCATTAACTGAGTATGCTGACCGTGATTATGACAGGGACATTGTTGTTAATATTATTGTTAAGAAAAGACCAGTGAATATGTTTTATGAAGCTGTGAGAATAACAGAAACAGATCTGCCGGTGCTTACATGTGCAGGAGTAAAGTTTAAAGATACTGGAGTCTGCAATATCTGCATAGGTGCAAGACCGGGAAGAGCAATTGTTGTTAAAGATACAGAAGGAATACTTGCAGGCGGTATTAATGAGAAGTCAGTAGAAGAATTCAGTACATTTGTTAAGACAAATGTGCCTACAGCAGGCAATATGAGAGGAAGTGCTGAGTATAGAAGCCATCTTGCAGGTGTTCTTGCAGGCAGGGCACTTCAGAATATTAACAGAGATTAATTGGTGATTACGGATTGGAGAATATATGTTAGTTGATATTAAGTTGAATGGGAAATCTGTCAAAGCAGATATTACGGCAGATATGACACTCTATGAATTCGTGAGAGAGCATGGCTGTTACAGTGTAAAATGTGGCTGTGAAACATCTAACTGTGGCTTATGTACAGTATTTCTTAATGATAAGCCTGTCCTTTCATGTTCAGTTCTTGCAGCAAGAGCAGACAAATGCAGTGTTACAACACTCGAAGGATTACAGGAGGAGGCGTCTGAATTTGTCACATTTATAGCAGATCAGGGAGCAGAGCAGTGCGGATTCTGTAATCCGGGATTTGTTATGAATGCATTGGCACTTTTCAGAGAGAATCCTTATCCTGATGAAGAGGAGATAAAGGAGTTCCTTTCAGGAAATCTGTGCAGATGTTCAGGTTATGAGGGACAGTTAAGAGGAATTATGAATTTCCTTGAGGCAAAGAAAGCAAAGGAGGCTGAATAGATGAAGTCGGTTAATAAAGCTATCAGAAAGAAAGATGCGATGGAACTGCTTCTTGGAAAGCCGGTGTATACAGATGATATTGCACCTAAGGACTGCCTTGTTGTAAAGCTTCTGCGCTCACCATATGCCAACGCATTTGTAAAGAATATTAATACTGATATTGCGATGAAGGTGCCGGGAATAGAAGCAATATTTACATATAAAGATGTTGACCAGAATATGAAAAGATTCACATGTGCAGGTCAGACTTATCCTGAGCCAAGTCCTTATGACAGGCTTATTCTTGATAAGCATGTAAGATTTATAGGCGACCCGGTTGCCATTGTTGCAGGTGCTGATGAACGCTGTGTTGATAAGGCGATGAAGCTTATTAAGACAGAATATGAAGTGCTTGAACCATTGCTTGATTTCACTAAGGCAAAGGATAATGAGATTCTTGTACACCCTGAGGATAACTGGGAGGCATTATGTCCGGTTGGAGCTGATAATAAAAGAAATCTGTGCGCGCATGATGAGAGTGGCGACGGAGATATCGATAAAGTGTTAGATGAGTGTGATATTGTGATTGACAGGACATATCATACTAAGGCATGCCAGCAGAGCATGATGGAGACTTTCAGAACTTTCTGTACAATAGATACTTATGGAAGACTTCATGTCGTAAGTTCTACACAGATAGTATTCCATTGCAGGAGAATTATCTCACATGCACTTGGAATATCTCCATCTAAGATAAGAGTTACCAAGCCAAGAATCGGAGGCGGATTTGGAGCAAAGCAGACATCTGTGTCAGAGATATATCCTGCATTTGTTACATGGAAGACCAAGAAACCGTCTAAGATTATATTTTCAAGGGAAGAAACACAGTCAGCTTCATCACCAAGACATGAGATGCAGATGCATGTAAGACTTGGTGCAACTAAGGATGGTATTGTAAAAGGAATTGATTTATACACATTATCTAATACAGGCGCATATGGCGAGCATGGTCCTACAACAGTAGGCCTTTCTGGACACAAATCAATTCCATTATATGGAAAGGCAGAGGCGTTTCGTTTTGTAAGTGATGTTGTATATACTAATATAATGTCAGCGGGTGCTTACAGAGGTTATGGTGCGACACAGGGCCTTTTTGCAGTTGAGTCGGCTGTAAATGAACTGGCAGACAGACTTCATATGGACCCGTTTGAAATCAGATTTAAGAACATAGTAAAAGAGGGTGATGTAATGCCTGCTTACTATGGACAGGTTAATACAAGCTGTGCACTTGACAGATGTCTTGCAAAGGTCAAAGAGATGATTAAATGGGATGAGAAATATCCTATGAGAAAGATTTCTGATACTAAGGCACGTTTTGTCGGAATGGGCATGGCAATGCAGGGATCAGGCATATCAGGGGTTGATGTCGGCAGTGCGACACTAAAGCTTAATGATGAAGGTGTATATACTATGAACATCGGAGCTGCTGATATGGGAACAGGCTGTGATACAATACTTGCACAGATTGCAGCAGAGGTTCTTGAATGCAGCACAGACGATATAAGTGTATTTGGTGCAGATACTGACATATCACCTTATGATTCAGGTTCTTACGCATCAAGTACAACATATGTAACAGGTAAGGCTGTTGAAAAATGTGCATTAGAGCTTAGAGACAGAATCGAAAAGCTGGGTGCTAAAATGTTGGGATGCGAGAAATGTGATGTCACATTTGATGGAAAGAAAGTAATATGCGAATCAGGTGAGAACAAGGATAAATGTGTAACCTTGGCCGATATATCAACAGCATCCATGTGTGGTAATGATATAGCACTTTCAGTTACCAATACACATACATCTCCTATTTCACCACCACCATTTATGGTTGGAGCAGCGGAGGTCGAGGTTGACCTTCTCACAGGAGAGAGCCGTGTTGTTGAGTATGACGCATGTGTTGATTGTGGAACACCTGTTAATCCTAACCTTGCAAGAGTACAGGCAGAGGGCGGTATCTTACAGGGAATAGGAATGACAATGTCAGAGAATATCACATATTCAGATAAAGGCAAGCTGTATGAGAACTCATTTTTACAGTACAAGATTCCATCAAGAATGGATATTGGACATATTAATGTTGAGTTTGAGAGCAGTTACGAGAATGCAGGTCCTTTTGGTGCGAAATCAATCGGAGAGGTTGTAATTAATACACCGCTTCCTGCAATTACAGATGCATTAAGCCATGCGGCAGGAAAGAGATTTTACGAGCTCCCTATAACTCCTGACCAGATTGCAATGGCAAGTGTAAAAGATAATTAAAACTGATTGACCATAGAGCCTTGTAATGTTAGAATAATTTCTTATAATATGACAGATAATTTACTTACGAAAGGAATCATTACTATGAATTTTCTTGAAGAAAGAATTATGAAGGACGGAGTTGTCAAAGAAGGCAACATTCTTAAAGTAGACAGTTTTCTTAATCATCAGATGGATGTTAAGCTTTTCAAGCAGATGGGTGAAGAATTTAAGAGAAGATTTGCAGAAAAGAATATTAATAAGATTATAACAATTGAGGCTTCAGGAATTGGTATTGCATGTATAGTTGCAGAATGCTTTGATGTACCGGTTGTATTTGCAAAGAAGTCACAGAGTGTCAATATTGATGGTGATGTGTATTCTGCGGAGGTTGAATCATTTACACATAAGTGCAAGAATCAGGTTCTTATATCTAAGAAGTTTGTAGGTCCAGAGGATCATGTACTTATTATTGATGATTTTCTTGCAAACGGCTGTGCACTCCAGGGACTTATATCTATTGTCAATCAGGCAGGCGGAACTGTTGAAGGTATTGGAATCGCAGTTGAGAAGGGCTTCCAGCAGGGTGGACAGATTATCCGTAACCTTGGATACCAGCTGGAATCTCTGGCTATTGTTGATGGAATGAATGCTGCAGATGGCAGTATTAATTTCAGAGAGGAGTAATCATGAATGAATATCAGTTTTTTTCACCAGTAGATGTCGTATTTGGATGCGGAAGTCTTTCTAAGCTGCATACTCTTAAGATGCCAGGAAAGAAAGCACTTCTTGTTATAAGCAATGGTAAGTCTGCAAGGATGAATGGTTCACTTGACAGAACAATAGATGAACTTAAACAAGCTGATGTTTCATATGTGCTTTATAATGGGATAGGAGCTAATCCGCTGAAGTCAGCAGTTGAAGAAGGCGCAAGAATTGGTCGCGAGAATGGAGTTGACTTTGTTGTTGCTTTAGGTGGCGGTTCAGTTATGGACGCGGCTAAGAATATGGCAATGTTCATTCCACAGCCATCAGATAATCTGTGGGATTATGCTAACAGTCCATCAGGTGGTAAGATGACACCTCCTAATGAGATGCTTCCATGGATTGCAATTACTACATCAGCAGGAACAGGCTCAGAGGTTGATACTATTGGAGTAATTTCTAATCCTGATACTAATGAAAAGATTGGTATTGGTGGAATGGCGGACATGTTTGCAAAGTATGCAATTGTTGACCCTGAGCTTATGAAAACAGTTCCACCGAAATTCACTGCATATCAGGGATTTGATGCGCTTTTTCATTCATTGGAAGGGTATATAAGCAACAAACATAATATTATGGGAGATATGATTCAGCGTGCCGCGATTGAAAATATCGGACAATATCTTGCAAGAGCAGTTAAGGATGGCAATGATATTGAGGCAAGAGAACATGTTGCATACGCTAATACAATGTCAGGATATTCAATGGTTGTAACATCATGTATATCTGAACATTCTATGGAGCATGCAATGAGTGCATATCATCCGGAGCTTCCTCATGGAGCAGGACTTATCATGCTGTCTAAGGAGTACTTCACATTCTGGATTAATAAGCATGTATGTGATGAACGCTTCATTGATATGGCACATTTTCTTGGAATGAAAGATGCGTCTAAACCGGAAGATTTCATCACAGCGCTTCTTGAATTACAGAAGGCATGTGGAGTTGATGACCTTAAGATGTCTGATTACGGAATAAAGAAGGAAGAAGCAATGACACTTGCCAGGAACGCAAGGGCAACAATGATGAGATTGTTCGTAAGAGACCCTCAGGAAACTACGGATGAAGAGATTGCGGGTATATACGAGAGGGCGTATAGATAATATTTATTAATTATAGGTATAATGTTCACATGATGAATGTTATACCTTTTTTAATAAAAATGAGGTATTTTTAGTGTTTAAATAATATATATTGACACATATAATTATATGTGATATTAATATATTAAAAGAATTAAATCTTTTCTAAAGTAACTTGGTGTTGATTGCTTCAATAATCAACACAAGTTGCTTATCAAAGCTGGATATTCATAGATTAACATATATCTATGAAAGTTCGTTTATGAAAGTTTGTTTTAAAAAAATTTATAGACAGTCATTCAGCAATAACCCATTAACACATAATTGAATAATGCAGGCTTGTTTTAGGTATCAGTAGATGCTAATATACTTATATAGACAAATACAATATTAGTATATGTGCGTGGATATCTGCCTGCGAAAGAGACGAGGAGGATATCTATGGCAGAGAAGAAAGACAATGTAACATCTAAATTTAAGGACAATGTATTCTGTATGTTATACAGAGATAAGAGAAATCTTTTAGAGCTGTATAATGCACTTAACAATTCAGCTTACACGAATGTTGATGATTTGCAGGTAACAACATTAAATGGAGGTTCATATATGAAGTATAAGAACGACGCTTCATTTTTACTATGTATGAGCCTGTATATGTTTGAGCAGCAGTCGAGTAAGAATCCTAATATGCCGTTAAGATTTTTGCACTATGTATCAGATGTATTCAGGGAGCTGTTTAGTAATTCCATGCTTCACAGGAGAAGTATGATTAAGATTCCTGTTCCACATTTTGTGACATTCTACAATGGTCTGGAAAAATGGATTGAAGATGAGGATGAAATCAGGCTGTCAGATATGTACGAGATTCCGACAGACAATCCGGAGCTGGAGCTTAAGGTGCGTGTTATCAACATTAACGAAGATGTACATATCCTTAATAAGTGCAAAACGCTGCGTGATTATATGACATTTGTTAATAAGGTTAGATTCAAGATGGGTGTTGAAGGGGACGATGTCAGGATTGCGGTAACAGAGGCGATGGACGAATGTATAGATGAGGATATACTTGTCGATTTCTTTGAACAGCACAGGGAGGAGGTCGTCGAAGTGAGTATATATGATTATGATGAGGAAGATGTCAGAAGGACATTATTTGAAGAAGCAAAGGAAATGGCTAAAGAAGAATTAAAAGAAGTTGTTAAAGCGGAGGTCATGGAAGAAGTTAAATCGGAAGTCAGAGAAGAAATTAAGTCAGAAATGAGAGAAGAAGTTAAATCTATAGTAATTAATCAGGTCATAAAGAAAGTAAAGAAGTCAAAAACTCTGGAGACAATAGCCTCAGAACTAGAGGAAGAAGAGGCAGATATAAAGCCAATATACGATGCAGTAGTCTCATCTGCCCCAGATTATGATATTAATGTAATTAAAGATAGATTAGACAATATGTGAGATATTTATTTCTTCATAAATGAAACAAAATCAAACTTCTTATCAAGCCATCTGCCGACAAGGCCGATGGCTTTTCCCATTGTAAATGCAGCAACAACAGTACCGATGCCAAGCCCCTTAATATGACCTAATATCAGGCCGGTAAGACATGCAGTTACGGCAAGGCATATAACATCAAAAGAAATCTTGATGCGTGAATAGGCAATGCCTGTAATATCAGCAAGCTCACGAGGGAACAGGTCAGTAGGGATAATTGGAAGTCTGCACCTGTTAGAAAGAGCTATGCCGAGACTTATCAGGCAGTAGCTTATAATAAAGTACATAATTCTGAAACCGAATGCTGTTGGGAGCATTGGAACCCACATATTGTGCAGGTCGATACATTCGCCAAATATGAACCCGACAACGAATGAAAACAGATATGACGGTACGAGCTTCTTACGCAGAATCATAAGACTGAGGACAAGAAGTCCCTGAAACATATATGTAAATGTACCGAGAGTAATCTTAGGGAAAACTTCGGAAAAAGCGTATGGAACGCTTGAAATTGCAGATATTCCGGTACCTGAATAAAGCATAAGCACAACTCCAAGGCTGTTGATTATAACAGCAAATGCAAGAATAAGCTCACCTCTGAGTGTTGTCTTAACATTTTCAGAAACAGAACCGGCATTTAAATCTATTGCACTATCAATTGAACTCATGATGAATCCCCTTTCCTTTTTAATAAAGAACATAATCACAGTCTCTAAGTGTAATTTCATTATTGATTAATAACAAATGAATAATTTTAATGAAATTATAGATTTTGTCTATAGAACTGTTTATAATTAAGATAAAGATAATAAATGTGCATGGGAGGATGATATGAATATATATAACCTGCGATATTTTGTTACACTTGCAAGAATCCGTCAGTACACGAAAGCGGCAGAAGAATTGTGCATTACACAGCCTAGTCTTAGTCATGCAATATCACAGATGGAAAAGGAACTTGGTGTCAGACTCTTTGAAAAAAACGGACATAAGATAACGCTGACTCAATTCGGAGAGGAGTTTCTTTCTTATGCAGAAAAGACTCTGGATGTGTTAGATGATGGTATTAATTCTATTAAAAGAAGTGCAATGGGAAATGGAACGATAAGATTAGGACTTGTAAGACCATTAGGAATAAACTATGTTCCAGAGATGGCGTCAGCATTTATAAAGAAGAATCCGCAGCTCGATATAGATTTTACATTTCATACAGATGTTACAGGCAGGCTGCTTGATGATATGCAGCTCGGGAAATATGACCTGTTGTTCTGCTCCAAGCCATCAGAAGAATATCACTTTTCGGCTGAGCCTGTCATGAAGCAGAGGCTGGTGCTTATTACTCCCAAAGGACATCCGTTGGTTAAGAAAAAGGAAAGAAACATTAATCTTGCAGAGACAGCAGACTATCCATATGTATGTTTTGACAAGAACTCTGGAATAAGAAGCATATTTGATGAAATGTTGAAAAAATCGGACACAACAGTAAAGATTGCATATGAAACTGAGGAGGATCAGGTTATTGCCGGGTTGGTTGCTAATGGATTTGGGATAGCGGTAGTTCCATATATGGATATATTGGAAAAAATGTCTGTAGAAATATTTGAAATCGAGTCACCGGAATATGAAAGAAGCTTCTATATGGTTAATAATAATAGTACATACATGTCTCCTGTTGTAGAGGCATTCAGGAACTTTGTTATAGAGAATACAAGTGTTTTAAAGGCTTTATAGAGATTAATATAATTAATGAATAACCGGTTATATCTTAATTAAATGACAAATTTGTAGAAAAATTAACAGGTTTTATTGATACATTTTTGACAAATTTTAATGAAATTATTAAATAAAAATAAAGTTTGCCAGAATTCAATGTAAAAAATAACAAAAATGAACGCTGGTCATAAACAATTTTTTGTTAAAAATGTACGATTATTAAAGGAGAAAATAGTGTCAAACCTAGGCAGAATCTAGGCTTGACATTATTTTTTTTGTGGAATAAAATCCGTGAACAGAAAAGAAATATATTTCATATTTAGAAAGGAGGTCGTGCAGATGGATGCTTTGGTAGAAGGGCTTATGGAAGAACTTAATTGCGAGACAGTGTTCACTATACCTTTGTTTGGTGGAATCCCAGTATATGAATCCGTTGTTGTTACATGGATTATCATGGCTGTTGTGTTCCTGTTGTGTATTCTGCTAAGCCGAAATCTAAGTGTGGAAAACCCCAGTCGCAGACAGGTAGTTGTAGAAACAGCAATAAAGGGACTCAATGATTTCTTCACTGAGACAGTAGGAGAAAAAGGAAAGGCATACATTCCATATCTGTCAGCAATTGCTATTTACATAGGAATTGCGAACCTGATAGGACTGCTTGGTTTCAAGCCACCAACTAAGGATATGAATGTTACAGCAACACTGGCATTGATGAGTATTGTGCTTATTGAGGTCGCAGGAATCAGAGCCAGAGGAACTAAAGGCTGGCTTAAGAGTTTTGCAGAACCAATGCCTATAATACTTCCTATTAATATTCTGGAAGTATTTATCAAGCCCTTATCACTTTGCATGCGATTATTCGGTAATGTTTTAGGTTCATTTGTAATCATGGAATTATTAAAGATGGTAGTTCCGGCAGTTTTACCGGCAGTATTCAGTTGTTACTTCGATATATTCGATGGACTGATACAGGCGTATGTTTTCGTATTCTTAACTGGTCTTTTTATAAAAGAGGCTACAGAGTAAGAGTATATGTAACAAGAATAAATGTTTTAAAAAGGAGATTATTATTATGTCAACAATTTTAGTAGCAATCGGAGCAGGTATAGCAGTATTAACAGGTATCGGTGCTGGTCTTGGTATCGGTAAGGCAACAAGCAGTGCAGTAGACGCTATCGCAAGACAGCCAGAGGCAGAAAGCAAGATTAGTAAGTCACTTCTTTTAGGTTGTGCCCTTGCAGAGGCAACAGCTATTTATGGTTTTGTTATCGCCCTTCTTATAATCCTTTTCTTAGGCTAATAACATTTATGGGAAAGATAACTAAGACAAGATAGAAAGGAAGGCGAAGCTAGTGTTAAGTATAGATCCATGGAATATATTATGGACAGTAGTCAATCTGCTCGTCTTATATCTGGTGTTTAAGAAGTTCCTGTTTAAGCCTGTTATGAAAGTAATCAATGCAAGAGAAGATATGATTAAGCAGCAGTTTGATGGTGCTAAGAAGAGTCAGGAAGAAGCAGATGCATTAAAGGCTTCATATGACGAAAAGATTGAAAGTGCGAAGGCTGAAGCTGATGAGATTATTGTAAATGCTAGAAACAGAGCACAGGAAGAGCATGAGGCAGCTTTGGAAAAGACCAGAAAAGAAACAGAAGTAATGCTTGAAAAGGCAAAGGCTGATATAGCTACAGAGAAAGAGAAAGCAACGGAAGCTGCACAGGCAGATATTGCAAGACTCGCTCTCATAGCTGCAAGAAAAATCGTAAAGACAGGTGATGCTCATGACGCAGGCAGCAGTAAATAATGCAATAGTTTTACACCGGTTGTCTGTGAGCAGAGAGGATGTAAGAAGGGCTGATGAGTTATACAGCAAAACTTCAGAACTTCAGAAAATTCTCACGAATTCTGAAATACCTCTTGCAAAGAAATACGACATCATTGATAAAGTATTTGCACTTGATGATACCAAGGAGCTTATGAAGAATTTCATTAAAGAAATGTGCAAGCTTGGTTATTGTGATGAGATGAGAGACATATTTGATTCATATTACAGAATTGATGATGAAGCAAACCACATTTTAAAAGCAGAGCTTATAAGTGCAGACAGCAGTGATGAAGATGATAATGCAAAGCAGGCACAGGATTTCTTAAAGAGCAGATATCCGGATTATACAATTGAACTGACAAAGACAGTTGATGCGGATCTCTTAGGCGGATATGTTATAAGAGCACATCACAAGGAATACGACAGAAGTTTTGAAGGACGTTTTTGTCAGCTTGAAAGAAAATTAACTGGGAGGTGACCCCTGTGGGCGCAATTAGTGCAACAGATATTATCTCCATTATCCAGAGTGAGATTGAGAATTTCAATTGGGATGAAGCAAGTCGTGAGACCGGTAATGTAATATGGGTCGGTGATGGAATTGCTACTGTATACGGTATTGACCATGCAATGTATGGTGAAATCGTAGTATTTGATAATGGAGTAAAAGGAATGGTTCAGGATATCCGTGAGAATGAGATAGGTGTTATCTTGTTCGGCAGGGATACAGGAATCAAAGAAGGAACTAAGGTTGTAAGAACCAAGAAAAAAGCCGGAATTCCGGTAGGCAGCGCATTTGTAGGAAGAGTAATCAATGCACTTGGCGAGCCTATTGATGGAAAAGGCGATATTAAAGAAGAAGATTATAGACCAATTGAGGAAGATGCTCCTGGTATCGTAGACCGTAAGTCTGTAAGCACACCAATGGAAACAGGAATACTTTCAATTGATTCAATGTTCCCAATTGGTCGTGGACAGCGAGAACTTATCATTGGTGACCGTCAGACTGGTAAGACATCAATTGCCACAGATACAATTATTAACCAGAAAGGTAAAGGTGTTATCTGTGTGTATGTTGCAATCGGACAGAAGGCATCTACAGTTGCCAAGGTTGTATCAACACTTACTAAGCATGGTGCAATGGATTATTCAATTGTTGTATCTTCAACAGCGAGTGATCCTGCATCACTTCAGTATATAGCTCCATATGCAGGTACTGCAATGGCAGAGCATTTCATGCATCAGGGAAAAGATGTTCTTATTGTATATGATGATTTGAGCAAACATGCGGTAGCGTATAGAGCACTTTCCCTTCTGCTTGAAAGATCACCTGGACGAGAGGCTTATCCTGGAGATGTATTCTATCTTCATTCAAGACTTCT
>OGGC01002042.1_pt1 | contig 11790 bp, 7 predicted proteins | sample 1571181 | NCBI WGS metagenome assembly OGGC01 (sample SAMEA2581930, study PRJEB24529) | metagenome | biome: Human gut stool | place: China | collected 2011 | reverse complement strand
GCCGTAGAGGCGGTAGGTCGCGGGGTCGTTGATGATCGTGAAGTCGTCGATGTCGATCTTCACGCCCTTGGTCAGGCGGATGTTCTCCACGGCGTCCTTGATGATCGAAAGGGTCTTCAGCCCCAGGAAGTCCATCTTGATCAGTCCCGTGTCCTCGATCACCGAACCCTCGTACTGCGTGACGAGCATCTTCTCGCCGGTCTCCTTGTCGTCGGCCGTCGAGACGGGAACCCAGTCCGTGATGTCGTCGCGGCAGATGATCGTGCCGCAGGCGTGCACGCCCGTGTTGCGGACGTTTCCTTCGAGCATCTTGGCGTAACGGATCGTATCGCGCAGAATCGGGTTGTCCGACTGTTCGGCGGCTTTCAGTTCGGGGACGTAGTCGATGGCGTTCTGCAGGTTGAGCTTCTTGTCGGGAATCTTGTCCGGCACGAGTTTGCAGAGGCGGTCCGACTCCGAGAGCATCAGTTTCTGCACGCGCGCCACGTCCTTGATGGCCAGTTTGGTGGCCATCGTGCCGTAGGTGATGATGTGCGCCACCTTCTCCTTGCCGTATTTCTGCGTCACCCAGTTCAGGACCCTTCCGCGGCCGTCGTCGTCGAAGTCGACGTCAATATCGGGGAGCGAAATACGGTCGGGGTTCAGGAAACGCTCGAACAGCAGGTCGTAGGCGATGGGGTCGATCTGCGTGATGCCGAGGCAGTAGGCCACGGCCGATCCGGCGGCCGATCCGCGGCCCGGACCCACCGACACGTCCAGCTCCTCGCGCGCGGCGCGTATGAAGTCCTGCACGATCAGGAAGTAGCCCGGGAAACCCATCGTCTTCATAATGTGCAGCTCGAATTTCAGCCGTTCCTCCTGCTCTTCGGTCAGCTGCTCGCCGTAGCGCCTGTGCGCGCCGTCCATCGTCAGCTTGGCCAGATAATCGGCCTCGAACTTGATGCGGTAGAGTTTGTCGTAACCTCCTAATTTCTGAATCTTTTTGAGTCCCTCCTCCTCCGACATCACCACGTTGCCGTTCTCGTCGCGCGTGAATTCATCGAAAAGGTCCTTCTCCGTGAGCCGGGCGCGGTATTCGGCCTCGGTTCCGAACTCCTCGGGAATCTCGAAGTTAGGCATGATCGGCGCATGGTCGATCGAGTAGCACTCGATCTGGTTGCAGATGTCGACGGTCGTCGACATCGCCTCGGGGTCGGTCTGGCCGAAGATCGCGGCCATCTCGGCCGTCGTCTTGAGCCACTCCTGCTTCGAGTAGAGCATGCGCTTGGGGTCGTCGAGGTCCTTGCCCGTCGAGAGACAGATCAGCCGGTCGTGCGCCTCGGCGTTGTCTTCGTCCACGAAGTGCACGTCGTTGGTGCAGACCATTCTGACGTTGTGCTTCGCGGCCAGCTGGCGCAGGTGCTTGTTCACGTGCAGCTGCATGGGATAGGCCTCGTGGTTGGCCCGCTCGACGGTGGCCTTGTGGAGTTGCAGTTCGAGGTAATAGTCGTCGCCGAAGACCTTCTTGTGCCATCGGATCGACTCCTCGGCCTTTTCGAGGTCGTTGGCCGTGATGGCGCGCGGGACCTCGCCCGCCAGACAGGCCGAACAGCAGATCAGCCCTTCGTGGTATTTCTCGATCTCCGTGCGGTCGGTTCGCGGACGCATGTAGAAACCTTCGGTCCACGCCTTCGAGACGATCTTGATGAGGTTGTGGTATCCCTTGAGGTTCTTGGCCAGCAGGATCAGGTGGTAGCCGCTCTGGTCGGGCTTGCCCTCCTTGTCGTGGAGCCGGCGGCGCGCCACGTAGACCTCGCAGCCGATGATGGGCTTGAAGGCGAGTTTGCGCCGGCACTCCTCCAGTTGTCTTTCGCATTTGGCGATCTCGGCAGCGGGGTCAGCGCAGGTCTCCGTGCCGTCGCGCAGGGCGGCGATGCGGGCCTCCGCCTCGGCGGCCTTGTCCTTGCATTTGCCCTTGACTTTCTGGACGTAGTTGTAGAACTCCTTGATGCCGAACATGTCGCCGTGGTCCGTCACGGCGATGCCGGGCTGTCCGTCGGCCATGGCCTTGTCCACGAGCCGCTGGACGCTGGCCTGTCCGTCGAGGATCGAATATTGCGTATGTACGTGAAGGTGTACGAATTGGGGCATTGCGTCAAAATTTTGCTACGACAAAGATAATATAAATCGGGGGTATAATCAAATGCCGGACGACTTGTTTTACCGGGATGCGGCCCCTCTCCGGTTCCGGACGAAGATAATGTTTTTTTATTGAAGAATTCATGGCAGGGCTATTGCATTTTACCGATAAAATGCTTAACTTTAAACACCGAACCAAGAACCGAAGAATTATGCAAGACGACACGTTGGTTGTACTGGCGGAGTACAACACCATCACAGAGGCCGAGATCGCCAAGTCGATGCTCGACAGCGCCGGTATCTGGTCGACGATCCGCAACGAATACATGTCGGCCATCTACCCGATAGGGACCATGCCCGCCCAGATTGTCGTCCGCGAAGAGGACTACGAGAAGGCGAAGGCGATGCTCCACCACCGATAAGAACCCCATGAAAAAGCTCCGCTGCACGGCGGAGCTTTTCGTTCAGTTGTTGTGGTAGTTGACCCGGTATTCGTAGGCCGTCCGCTGGGGCACGCCGCGCACCTTGCGGGGCGTCCATTTGCCCTTACTGCTGCGGATGACGCGGAGCACCTCTTTGGTCAGCCGCTCGTCGGGCGACTGCACGACCTCGCCGATGGCGATGCGCCCGTCCGGCTCGATGTAGAACCGCACGTGCACCACTCCCTCCACGCCCTTCTCCGTGAAACGCCCGTCGTAGCGGATGCGCATTTTGGCCCACGCGTGGAAATTCTCGTCCGGATTTTCCCCCATGAAGAGCAGCGGATCGGCGTCCTGCGCCCTCCGGATCTTCTCGACCGGAATGCGGATCGTCATCCGTGAGGTGTAGGAGACCGGACTTCCGTCGGCCAGCGTCGCGGGACTCCACGTTCCGCCCAGACGGTCGTACGCCTTCTCCATCGCCCGGCGGGTGGCCGCCGTCGCCGGAGCGAACTCCGCATGGTCGCGGCCCTCCTGCGTATTGTCCATGTAGCGCCACTCCGCGACGTTTCCCGCCTTGTCGATTTGCAGGGCGATGCCCACGACCGGAGAGATCGAGTCCGCCGGAATCTGCTGCTCAATGGCAATCTTCTCGACCGTGGCGGCCATGCGCGTCATAAAGACCCTGATCACCGCGCCGTTGAATGCGGGAGGCGTCACCTCCGACTGCGCGAAGACCGCTCCCGTTCCGGCAAGCAGAGCGAATAATATCGACAACAAGCGGTTTTTCATAACATTATAAGATTTATTTAAAGCCCCGCTTTAAGCATTCCAGATGCGCCACGAGGCTTCGGCCTGCCCGACGAACATCGTCCGCCCGTTCAGAATATGCGCCCCGCGCTGACGGCCGTAGTCGAGGAACTGCGTCAGCGGCGGATTGTAGACCAGGTCGAGCAGGTAGTGCTCCGGCGTAACATAGGCATAAGGGATACGCGGCGCGGCATCGACGTTGGGGTAGGTCCCCACGGGCGATGCGTTGACAATCAACCGGCTGGCTTCCACTGCCTCACACGGCAGATCGTCGTAGGTGTAGTTGCCTTTCGCCGCTTCGCGCGAGACCAGCGCAAAGGGAATGTCGCGTTCGGCAAGGGCATACTGCACGGCCTGCGAAGCGCCTCCCGTGCCGAGCACGAGGGCCTGCCCGGGCTGGGCCGCGCCCAGCAGTTCGTTCAGCGCGGCCCGGAGGCCGATGACATCGGTGTTGTGGCCCGCGAGACGCCCGTCCGCCGTGCGGCGGATGCAATTGACGGCCCCGATAGCCTCGGCCTCGGGCGACACCGAATCCAGAAAGGCCATTACGTCGCGCTTGTAGGGAATCGTGACGTTCAGCCCGCAAAGCTCCGGGAGACGCTCCAGCAGACCGGGCAGGTCTCCGATCGCCCCGAGTTCGTAAAGCGAGTATTCACAGTCGTTTATCCCCTCTCTGTTGAACTTTTCCGTGAAGTAGGCGGCCGAAGCCGAATGCCCCAGCGGGCGTCCGATCAGTCCGAAGCGTCGCATGGGTTACTTCTCCTCTTTTTTGACGATGATACGCGCCAGCAGTTCGATGCCGTAGATGGCCAGAAATCCGACGACGCAGAGCAGAACCGCCTGCACAAGCTGCGATGGCTGGCCGGTGAGCTGTTCGAAGGTCCCGGGAGCGACGTTGTGCTGGACGAGCGGCTGTGCGACGCCGTGGCTGTCGAGGTAGGTCTCGGCGGTCTCCTTCCACGGCCAGACCTTGTTGAGCGAGCCGACCATGAAGCCCATCAGCACGGCCACCGTGACGTCGTGCCAGTGTTTGAGCAGCCACGACAGCAGGTGCGAGAAGGAGATGATGCCCGCCGCGGCTCCGACGACGAAGATCACGATGACGGGAATGTTCAGATCGCCCACGGCCTGCATGATATATTGGTATTTGCCCAGCAGCAGCAGAATGAAGGCCCCGGAGATGCCGGGCAGGATCATGGCGCAGATGGCGATGGCGCCCGAAAGCATCACGAACCACCAGTCGTTGGGGGTTTCTGCGGGCGTGGCGACGGTGATCCACCAGGCCGCAGCGGCCCCTGCGACGAACGCGAGGAGGCTCCGCCAGTCCCAGCGTCCGATTTGCCGGGCGACGAGCAGCGCCGAGGCGATGATCAGCCCGAAGAAGAACGACCAGATGGCGATGGGGTGGTAGGTCAGCAGATAGGTCATCAGGCGAGCCAGCGAAAAGATCGCAATGGCGATGCCCAGCAGCACGGGCAGCAGGAAACTTCCGTTGATATGACGCCAGAACTCGCCGAGGCGGAGTTTCAGCAGCAGCTTGAGCGCCGTGGCGTTGACGCTGCGGATCGAGTCGAGCAGTTCTTCGTAGATACCCGAAATGAAAGCGATCGTACCGCCCGAGACGCCGGGAACTACGTCGGCCATACCCATGGCGCACCCTTTGAGCGCAAGTACGATGTACCGGGAAAAATTCATGGTCTGTTTGCGTATTTTGGTTTTAAACGCAAAGATACGAATAAGCCGGATACAAAAGCAAACTTGTTTGCGATTTTGTTCAGGCGGAGTATCTTCGGCGCAGCCAAAGATAGGGGATAAAAGACGAACGCCCGCGTTCCGAAAATTAAGTTTTCATCAATTTTTCGGGAGCCTGCCGTTTTTCGCACCCGCCTGCGTCCGCCGCTGCCGGACCTTCTCCCGCTCTCCGGCAGGTTCCGGGGACATCCCGTGCGAATAGGCGTCCGCCGCGGAGGGATTTCCCGCAGTCGGCGCCGCTCCTTTCGGAATGCCGCGCTGCGCAGGGCGCACATTCGTCCCAAACAACCGCTGCCGGACCTTCTCCCGCTCCCCGACAGTTCCGGGGACATCCTATGCGGATAAGCCTCCGCCGCCTCCCGGGAGCTGTCGCTGGGCTTCGGCGCATCTTACGGCGGAACCGGGCCGACGGCCGATTTCCGCGCGCTCCGAAACGGATCGGAACGGGCTATTCCTCCGGCTCGGGGCATGCCTTGCTGCGGCGGATGAACTCGACGACCTCGTGCAGTCCGTCGGCGAATTTCGAAAAATCCTCCTTGTAGAGGAATATCTTGTGGCGGTCGTAACTCGACGTGCCGTCGGGGGCCGTGATTTTGCGGCTCTCGGTGATGGTCAGGAAATAGTCGTCGCCGCGCGTGGCCCGGACATCGAAAAAATAGGTCCGGCGGCCCGCCTTTACGGCTTTGGAAAGAATCTGGGCTTCGTAATCCTCGCCTTCGCGACGGAGATGGGTTGGGGATAGCATGGGTTTCGTTTTTGGGTTGATTTCAGCTTTTTCAGCACACGCTCGTATCTACGAATATACGCAAAAAAAAGCGAATTTCCAAAAACTTGCAGGGCTATTTTCACGGTTCCAGAACCGGCTGGCCCGATTTGTCCCAATCTTCGAGAATCGCCACGGCCCGGGCGTAGGCGGGGCTTGCGGCGGGGTTGATGACCCGAAAATAGGCTCCCGTGCCGAACAGCCGCTGCGCCGCGAGGGCTTTGAGCTGCATGCGCACGAGAGGCTCGGAGACGGCGAACCCTTCGGCGTCGAACTTCACGCCGCGGCTTTCACCGAGCGCCGTGAGCCTTTCGAGAACCTCGTCCGAGGGGGTATACCCGGCGTCGAAGGCTTCGAACGAGGCGTAGCGGCGCGAGAGGCTGTCGCGCGAACCGTCGAGCCAGTCGCCCACGAAATCGGCCACGATGCCGCGGCGGATCAGTTCGCCGTAGTAGTTCGAGAAACCCGCCGTGTCGGCCTCGACGAGGATGTCGGGACGGATGCCTCCGCCGCCGTAGACCGTGCGTCCGGTGCGGAGCGTGCGGTAGGCCGGGGCCGCCGCGTCGAGCGAATCGCGCGCGGCATCGTCATAACGGCGCAGGTGGTCGAGGTAGTACTCGCGGCGCTTCCCCTTCTCGTAGGGACGCTGGATGACGCGGCCCGAAGGGGTGTGATAACGGGCCACGGTGATGCGCACGGCCGAACCGTCCGAAAGCCCGATCTGCCGCTGCACGAGCCCCTTGCCGAAGCTCGGGCGGCCTACGACCACGCCGCGGTCCCAGTCCTGCACGGCCCCTGCGACGATCTCCGAAGCCGAAGCCGACGATTCGTCGATCAGCACCACGAGACGTCCCTTGAGGTCCTCGCCGTTGGTCTGGGCGCGGAACGACGACGCCGGAACGGCGCGCCCCTCGGTCGAGACGATCACCGCGCCGCGCGGCAGGAAGAATCCCGCCATCCCGATCGCCTGCTCCAGCAGGCCGCCGCCGTTGCCCCGCAGGTCGAGGATCAGCCCTTCGGGCCGTCCCAGCTTGCGGTAGGCCTCGGTGAATTCGTCCATCGTGGTGCGGCCGAAGCGGTTGACCTTGATATAGCCGATGCCCTCGCCGGCCAGATAGGAGGCGTCGACGGTGTTCAGGGGGATTTTGTCGCGGACGATCACGAAATGGAGCCGTCCGGGCGTGCCGTGGCGCACGACGTCGATTCCGACCTTCGTGCCGGTCTTGCCCCGCAGGTGTTTGGGCACGTCCGTGCGGCTCATCCCCACGGCGTCGAGCGTATCAATGCGCACGATGCGGTCGTTGGCCCTGACGCCGACCCGTTCGGCTGGTCCCCCGGCGATGGTGTTCACCACGATCACCGTGTCGCGCAGGACGTTGAACTCCACGCCGATGCCGCTGAATTCCCCGTCGAAACTCTCCTGCACGCCCTTCATCTCCTCGGCGCCGATGTAGGCCGAGTGGGGGTCCAGCTCTTCGAGCATGCCCGTGATGGCGCCCTCGACGACGAGTTTCATCTCCACCTCGTCGACGTAAAGACCCGAAAGATAACGGAAAACCTGCGCGAGTTTCTGGAACTGGCGCGCATCGTCCTCGTTCTGCGCCGCGAGGGGCAGGACGGAGAGGGTAGCGAGTATGACGAATAATCGGCGCATAATGCAATTCAGAATTCAAAATTCACAATTCACAATCCGACTTTGCGGCAAAAGCCCGCAGGTCGGCTTCCGCAACCCTGCAATCCCGAATTCTCGATTATGAATTGCAGATTTCGGTTGCCAGCTTGTCTAACGAAACCTGCCGCTGCTCACCCGTGCGCATGTCCTTGACGGTTGCGGCTCCGGCCTCCAGCTCCTGCGACCCCACGATCACCACATAGGGGATGCCGCGGCGGTTGGCGTACTCCATCTGCTTCTTCATCTTGCCCGCCTCGGGGTAGATTTCGGCGGCGATTTCACGCCCGCGCAGCTGACGCAGCAGCGGCAGCACGGCGGCCTCCTCCTCCGCGCCGAGGTTCACGAACAGCACGCGGGTCGAACTGTTGACCTCCTCGGGGAAGAGCGAAAGTCCCGTCATCACGTCGTAAATGCGGTCCGCACCGAACGAAATGCCCACGCCCGACATATTGGGCATGCCGAAAATTCCCGTCAAGTCGTCGTAACGGCCGCCGCCGCAGATCGAGCCGATGGCGAAATCGAGGGCCTTGACCTCGAAGATCGCACCGGTGTAGTAGTTCAAACCGCGTGCCAGCGAGAGGTCCAGCTCCACCGTGAGGTCGATGCCCAGCCGCCCGACATAGCCGAAGACGGTCTCCATCTCCTCGATGCCCTTCATGCCCGCCTCCGAAACAGCGAGCACCTCTTTCAGCTGGTTGAGCTTCTGCATATTGTCGCCGCTCAACTCAAGTATCGGTTGAAGTTTGTTGACCGCCTCCCGATCCAGGCCGCGCTCCATCAGTTCGGCCTTCACGTTGTCCAGTCCGATCTTTTCCAGCTTGTCGATGGCGATGGTGATGTCCATCATCTTGTCGGCATGGCCGATGGCTTCGGCGATGCCGAACAGGATCTTGCGGTTGTTCATCTTCAGCGCCACGCGGATGCCGAGGGCCTTGAACACCCGTTCGACGATCTCGACCAATTCGACCTCGCACAGCAGCGAGCGCGTGCCGATCACGTCGACGTCGCACTGGTAGAATTCGCGGTAGCGGCCTTTCTGCGGCCGGTCGGCGCGCCACACGGGCTGAATCTGGTAGCGTTTGAAGGGGAACGTCAGTTCGCCCTGGTGCTGCACGACGTAACGCGCGAAAGGCACCGTAAGGTCGTAACGAAGTCCTTTTTCACAGATTTTCGACGCGCTGCGAACCTCCTCGTCCGACAGTCCGGCGGCGTAGTCGCCCGAATTGAGAATCTTGAACAGGAGCTTGTCGCCCTCGTCGCCGTACTTGCCCAGCAAGGTCGAGAGGTTCTCCATCGAGGGAGTTTCGAGCGGCGCGAACCCGTAGGCGCGGAACACCCGGCGGATCGTGTCGAAAATATACTGGCGGCGCATCATCTCCGCGGGGGAGAAGTCGCGCGTGCCCTTGGGAATCGAAGGTTTCTGCATGGCAAAAACAAATTTTAATTTTTCATTCCTAATTTTCAATTGATACAAAAAACTAATCCGCGATCAGTTTTTTGTACCTCACCCGGTGGGGCTGCGTGTCGCCGCCCTGGGCCTTCTTCCACGCCTCGTACTCCGAGTAGGAGCCTTCGTAGAAGACCACCTTCGAGTCGCCCTCGAACGAGAGGATATGCGTGGCGATACGATCCAGAAACCAACGGTCGTGTGAGACGACAACAGCACAACCGGCAAAGTTTTCCAAGCCTTCCTCGAGAGCCCGGAGGGTATTCACATCTATATCGTTAGTCGGCTCGTCGAGCAACAACACATTGGCATCGGCTTTCAGGGTAAGGGCCAGATGAAGGCGGTTTCTCTCCCCTCCGGACAACACTCCGCATTGCTTTTCCTGATCGGCTCCGGAAAAATTAAACCGGGAAAGATAAGCACGTGCATTAATCTCTCTTCCTCCGACCCGTATCGATTCCTGACCGCCTGAGATCACCTGATAAACCGTCTTTTTCGGGTCTATATCCTTGTGCGTCTGATCAGCGTATCCTATCCGCACGGTTTGCCCCACTTCAAATGTTCCTTTATCGATACTTTCCATCCCCAGTATCATTTTAAAGAGAGTTGTTTTTCCAGCCCCATTGGGACCGATAACTCCAACGATACCATTGGGAGGAAGGGTGAAATTCAGATCATCGAACAGCAACTTGGAGCCGAAAGCTTTCGCCACATGTTGTGCTCCTATCACTTTATTTCCTAAGCGGGGACCGTTCGGAATAAAAATTTCCAACTTGGTTTCCCGTTCTTTCTGATCTTCATTCAATAATGTCTCATAGGATTTCAACCGGGCTTTCCCCTTAGCCTGTCGGGCCTTTGGGGCCATATTGATCCATTCCAATTCATGTTCCAGTGTCTTGCGGCGCTTACTGGCCTGTTTTTCTTCCAGCGCCATTCGTTGGGTCTTTTGTTCCAACCAGGACGAATAGTTACCCTTCCATGGAATTCCTTCTCCCCGGTCAAGTTCCAGTATCCAGCCGGCCACATGATCCAGGAAATAACGGTCGTGAGTAATACAGATTACCGTTCCGGCATACTGTTGCAAATGTTGTTCCAACCAATCGATCGATTCGGCATCCAAATGGTTGGTCGGTTCATCCAACAGCAATACGTCCGGTTGTTGAAGCAGCAAGCGGCACAAGGCAACCCGGCGCCGCTCTCCACCGGAAAGCGTATCCACCACCTGATCCTCGGGGGGACACCTCAGCGCATCCATGGCCCGCTCCAAACGACTGTCCAGATTCCAGGCATCCGTAGCGTCTATCTTATCCTGCAATTCTGCCTGACGATTGATAAGAGCATTCAATTTATCCGGATTTTCCAACACTTCCGGATCTCCGAACTTTTGATTGACCTCCTCAAATTCCTTCAAAGCGTCCACAATATCCTGTACCCCCTCCTGCACAATCTCCTTAACAGTTTTGCCGGATTCCAGCTTCGGATCTTGCTCCAGATACCCTACGGAATATCCCGGAGAAAAAACCACTTCACCCTGATAATCTTTCTCGATACCGGCAATAATTTTCAACAAAGTAGATTTTCCCGAACCGTTCAAACCGATAATACCGATTTTCGCTCCATAGAAAAAAGATAAATATATATTCTTCAACACTTGTTTTTGAGGAGGAAATGTCTTGCTGACCCCCACCATTGAAAAAATAATTTTTTTATCATCCGCCATAATTCATGTAATCTTAATTGTTTTCTGCCCAATCTCCGGCATCGGGTACAAAGATACAATTAAAACGGCGAATTAAATAGGTTTATAAAGTCTGTAAAGAAATTATAAACCTATATAGTCCGACACCCCCGTCCCTCTGGTTTATCTTGCCAGTAAAGGTTCTATTTTTTCCCTATCCGATGGACGGGGAGCAAAAGCATTGATGATCCTGAAATTTTCATCGATCAACAAAAAACGGGGAATGGAAGTAATGTCCCAGGCATCGCCTACCACATAAGGATCGGCCAAAACTTCCTGAATATGAGCCGGCATACCGTCTTTTTTCAATCTCTTGACCCAAAGCTTTTCATTCTGGTCGATCGAAATACCGATAAACCGGATATCCGGATACTTTTCACTCAGTTTCTCGAACTCGGGTAATTGGAACAAACAAGGCAGACACCAGGTAGCCCAAAAGTCGACATACAACACCTTTCCCTTAAAATCGCTCAGCCGCATTTCTTTCCCGTCGATATCCTTAAAAGGAATATCCGGAGCCGGCCGGCCTTCCATCAATTTTGCCCGTTCTTGCAATTTTGCCTGAAAAGAATTACGTAACTCTTTATTCCGGATCTGACGGGAAAAATCGGTATACATCCGATAATCCTTAAGCATCAAGCCCTGATCCAACAATTCTGCATTTTTTAAAACCGTCATCCATTCCCTAAAAGCCGGAGAAAGAGCAAACTGAAACACCTGGGTCTCATGGCATTCCCGTAATATATTCCGTACATCGGAGATTTCAAGATAGCGATCGGAAGCACCGATCTTCTTTAACAAAGGTTCGGCCAGTGTCGCTACTTCCCGATAAAAGGCCTGTTTCTTTTCGAGTTTTACCTCAGGAGCATCATCGTAGTTACTCAATTGCCCCACAGAGAAATAATCCAGATAAGTCGCCAGCCGACAGGCTTCCAGCCGGATTTGTTCCAATTCCCGAAATTCCGGAGTCACTGCGGTCAAATGGGCTAAGGCGTCCAGGCTGGCATCTACAATACTGTCCACCTTATAGCGGTAAACCTCGAAACTCACTTTTTCTTTAGGAAGGCCGAA
>OGGC01002016.1_pt1 | contig 11931 bp, 6 predicted proteins | sample 1571181 | NCBI WGS metagenome assembly OGGC01 (sample SAMEA2581930, study PRJEB24529) | metagenome | biome: Human gut stool | place: China | collected 2011 | reverse complement strand
TAAAGGTATCGTCATGACTGACTGGTGGGCGTCCATCAATGAACGTGGTCAGGAACCGGATAAGACGAATTTTGCAGCAATGGCGCGTGCGCAGAATGATATCTATATGGTATGTCCGGATGGCTCAACAAATGCCAGCGGAGACAATACAGCCGCAGCACTTGTAGACGGAAGACTGAAACGCTCTGAGCTTCAGAGAAATGCGGCAAATATCTGTGGCTTTGTACTTCATACAGAAGCAATGCGCAGAGCCCTGGGATGTCCGACAGAGGTATCGATCATCAATCGTCCGGCAGAGCCTGACGATGTGGATCTGTCAGAGGTTGAATTTGTCAGATTAGATGGCGACTATGAATTACGACTTGATACCAAGGAGTCGAAAGCCGGTGTAAATTATGTACTTCCGTTTGATGTACAAAAAAAAGGAATTTATGAGATCGAACTGATCGGAAGTTCCGATCTCTCAGAACTTGCCCAAATGCCATGTACGTTGTATTATACCAATATACCGAGCCTCAGTTTCACATTCCATGGAACAAATGGGGAAGACATGGTTATCAAAAAAGAATTTGATCTGCATACCAGATTTTCAGTTATGCGTCTGAATGTCGGTAAAAATGGTCTTCATTTAAAACAGATCCGATTCAGATATTTAAGGGAGGGCAAAATTTGGAATTAAATATTTTACTGAAGATAGCAATTATCTTTCTGTTTTTTACAGTCGTTGATATATGCGGACATTTCATCTTTAAGACAAAGAGAAATGTCCCGGAATGGCTGCTCACGATAGGGGTAGTTCTGGCTTTTGCCGGGACTACCTTTCTTGGCGTCCGGGCATATTTTACGGACGCAGATACAAATGATCAGAATATCTATATGGCGTATTGTTATATGAAAGAGGGCAATATCGATCAGGCGGCAATCCTTCTTGACGACATTGCAGGTTCTTTTGAAGAAAAAGAGCTGCTCAGTGTGGCATGTGATGTCATGAACGGAGATTATATTAACGGCCATTTTAAACTTCAGGAGTTATCAGAACAAAACGGGATCAGTAAGGCAGGAAAGGCATATCTGACGGCTCTTGATGACTATTGCTCCGGGAAACTAGGAATGATCTCCGGAGGAGAAAAGGCATATACAGATTATGAATCTTATCTGTCTGATCTGGAAAAAGAAGATGGCGTGCAGGAGACTGCATGGAGTGGGGAGTCAGATGACACGGGTAATGCATCAAATGAAACACTGACAGATTCACTGACTGCCTATATCAAAGATCTTGATTTTACCAGAAAAGAACAGCGGGAGTTTGAAGAAGCGTATGAGCTTGACAATAAGATCCATGGCGTGGCAGTTGCTGATCTTACAGAGGATGATATCAGGGATCTGAAGCATACATATGGTGAGACAGAAGAAGTACTCCGGCGGGAGATCGGTTATTATGTATATCAGAATGATTTTGATAAGGCAAAGGATATAGCCTCCGAGCTGAACAAGAATTTTAAAAGCCCGGAGAATACGGTTATATATACGGATGTAATTGTCGAAGAAGTATATCGAAATACCAGAGATCAGAACTATACGGAAGACTCATTCGATATGAAGGATGATGAGATCAAGAGTCTGGTGAAGAAGGCGGAGCGCGCGAAAGAGAAGGCACAGAAGCTGATAGATGATGAAGGTTATGACGGAGCACATGCAGATGAGATAAATGAATTGCTGGAGGAAGCGGATTCCTATTATAAGGATGCAAGTTATGTACCGATCAAGCGTGCAGTTAATTATGTTCTTGTACAGGAGCCATATCGTGGAGACGATACGGGATTTTACGAACTGCAGTTGTCCAAATTGTATCTGGCAATGGATGACAGAGATACGGCAAACGAGCATCTGCATAATGTCATTGATAACAGTGCCAAGATCAGTGATTCATCATTATTAAAAGATGCAATTGATGAAGTGGTGACACAGTACAATCAGATCTCCGATGACAGTTATAATGCAGAGCTGAATGCTGCCGTTAACGATATGGTAGATAAACAGAGCAGTCAGGTTGTTCCTGTATCGGAAGAAACCATAAATGGTTCATTTAATTCGTACGTTGCAACCACATTAAAATACGACAGGATCAACATTCATATCAGCCGTATCGATACTTCGGCATATCCATCCATTCAGGCATACATTAATATCAATGGAACAAAGGACTCCAAAGAAGAACTGGCAGATCAGTTTACAAAGGAAGATTTTACGGTGATCGATACGCAGTATGAGATCACGGATTTTACACTGAACAGCGGGGCAGAGAGTGAAGCTGTCAGTATCGGTATCGTAATGGATAAGAGCGGCAGTATGGAAGGTGCGGCGATCGCAAATGCAAAGCAGGCCGCAACAGAAGCGGTAGAGCATATAACCTCAGAGAAAATGATGATTGTTTCATATGATAATGAGGCATATCTGGAGCAATCGTTGACATCCAGAAGCGGAACGCTGAAGAACTCTATAGCAGCTATTTCAGATGGTGGTGGAACCAACATATCTGCCGGTCTAAATCTTGCACTTGATAATCTGGAAGCGGAAAAAGGCAGCAGAGCAGTTATCCTGATGTCTGACGGACAGGACGGAGGTTCGGAAGAAGATATGCAGGCTGCAACTGACCGAGCAGCAAAACTTGGAATCAGTGTATATACGGTTGGATTTGGCGAATGTGATGACGCATATATGCAGGCAATCGCAGAAGTAACCGGTGGTAAATTCGTAAAGGCATCTGCATCTACGGAGCTATCGGATATCTATCTGTATCTTCAGAAATATATCGTAAATAATTACAGTATATCATATACGGTAACAAAGAATCCGGATGTAGATCCTAGATTCCTTACTGTTGATATCGCAGAATATAATGCAACAGCGACAAAGAATTATTATTTGAAAGAAGAGAATAAACCGGAGGATTCAGATGATGCAGGATTTATCCGGAAGGTTGATGAGAATACACTCGGAGTATCTTCGGTAACGCCGGGAAATGTATCTGTAAAGGATGTACAGAATGGTATTACCTTGACTGTAAATGGCGGAGGATTTTCTGATATTGCGAGTGTGACGGTTGGCAATCTGGTATTAACAGATATACAGGTAGCAGATAAAACAAGTCTTACAGGCAAATTAAATGGCGAACTGACTGCCGGTATCTATGATGTCAAAGTAAAGACAACAGATGGTCGTCTTGTTGTAGGAAAATCTCTGTTTAAGGTATTCAAAGCAGGAACAACAACCTTGATCCGACTTGGTGATATGACGATCACGGCAGATGCCATTGGTCAGACAGCAGATGATCGCCTGGCGGCCAGTGGAAATGTCATGATTAACGGATTTGTTCACAGCTCAGGTGATATGGAGATCATTGTGGACGACATGGATCCGGATCTTTCCCTTGTGGCAAATAAGACGATCAAGGTCGGTGATTCCGGTAAGGTTCAGGGAGATGGAAAACTCTATGTCAGTTATGCAGAGATGGAACAGGCAAATGGCAGCTTTGCCAGCCTTGTTATGGGAAACAAAGATTATGTAATTGGCAAAAATGGATATTATGCAACTGTCGATGGGTCAGATACATCATTTGATCAGTCAATTGCCAGTCTGAATCTTTCCGTGCCGTTTATCATGGATATCGATGTTGCCGATGTAAATCTGCACAGCAACCGGTTACAGGTGGATATCTCATCATTCCGGCTGGATGAAATAATTGATTCAACAAAGAAATCACTTCAACATAAGACCGGAGCGAATAAAAAAGAGTCTACTACGAAGCGGAGCAGCTTAAAGCAGTTTGGAGCAAAAGAATTCTTTGGAGACTTAGATGGATCCTTATCAATGGCGATCACACCGAATGGTATTCAGTTTGGCGGCGAGGTGACATTCTCCACAGATGATAAGATTAGTTTTGGAACTTTTGGGATCAATGAATTATCATTAAAATTAAATTCCCTGGATCCTGATTACGAGTATTGGAAGATTGGTGGAAAGATTGATCTGGCAACATCCATACCGGGATTCTTTGACAGTCGGATTGCCGGATTTGACGGCTCGTTTTCTTCCTATTACTGGCTGCCGGATAAAGTAACGATCGGAGCAGCATTAGATCCGGGAATAACGGTTTATAAAGTGATTGACATCAATCAGGTTGGCGGAGAATTGCAGGGTATGAGTACGATCGCCTTAAATCTGTACGAATCAGTGATTCCGGAGAAAACATATAATATTATCGGTACCGGTCTTGATAATACTTTATATAATAAGCAGGACATTATACTTGCAGGAACTGCGGGTGCAGATATCAACCTGTTTGCTTCATTTAACGGCAATAATGCTCTGATGAAGAAGTTCAAGTCATGGGGTGAGATCGGTGAAGCAAATGGTAAGGTAGAGATTAATTTCAGTGATCCAGAATTTGCAATCTCGGCTGATCTGTCATTGCTTGGTTCAGAAAAGGCGAAGGCAGCAGCAAAGATAAATAAAGATGGTCTGGATGTATCTGCTTCTGTAGAACTTGGAATCTCAGGCTTTGGCTGTGAGGTAAACGGAAGTGCTGATGCAAATCTTGGTGGCAATCTGACCGGTGGATATATCAAGCTTGGTGTAAATGGTAACGTGGATATGGCACCAGCTAATGTACATGCAAAGGGAGCATCGAAGCTTGCGGTTGACTGGGATTGGGATTTTAATAAAGCCAAGGTAACATTGAATTACAGTGGGAATAACGGCAAAGAGAAAGAAGCATCTATCTGGTATGAAGATAATGGAGAACTCTTCCTGTGGGATAAAGTTCATGCATCATCCAATTAAGGGGGTAACAGAAGCATATGAAAAGAGAGACAAGAATAGTAAGTAAAATATGTATATGGCTGTTAATGGTGACTATTGCAGTTGGCTGTCTGATACTTCCGGTTCATGCAGCGGAGACAGAGGTAACGATCGATCTGGATCATGAATATACAGAAGCAGTCTTTTATGTGACGTGGGAAAATTATGAACAGGCAGGAACTGTAACGCTGACGTCACCATCCGGTAAAGTCTACAGTAAGAATAAGACACCGGATCAGGTATACGAGTCAAATGGTGAAGCAATCGTTAATGTAGGAAAAGGAGAAGAAGGAACCTGGACGGTTGTGGTGAGCGGCGACAATATAGGAACTGTAGATGTAACAGTCGGTGAACTTCCGAATTCTTTAGTGATCAGCAAATTTGCAGTAACACAGAATGCAGATGGAAGCGTTACCGCAGACTATAAGATCACGGACAGTCCGGATGAGATCTATGTAGAAATATTCGCCGATACAGATTCTGAGGGATTTGACGGAACCTGTGTTTACAGTGAATATATGGATAAGAAGGGGACTGCTTCTTTTGATCTGGACAGCCTTTCAAGTGGTGAGTATCATTTTTATATCCGTGTATCTGTGGATGGAATCTATCAGCGGGCGTACAGTGACGGAGTTGTCAGTTATCAGAATCCGAATGATTCACAGAAGGTAGACGGTGCAAAAGGCGGAACCTATAACGATGGTTATTATATTTCATGGAATGCAGCAGAGGATGAAGCTTATACAGTGCTTGTCTGGGATGAGAACCATAACCTGATAAAGGAAGAAGATGTTGGAACAGCAGAAGCGTTTTATGGAGATTATGCAGAAGATGCATCCAAAGTATATCTGGCAGTTGTGAGAACAAATGAGAGCTGTATGTATGATCTGATCGCTGCAGATTCTGCAGTAAAAGTATCGGCAGATGTAGCCTTTGATACGGATTCGGATATGACAAAAAACAGTTTCATAAATGCAACGGTGACATTAGATACTAACAGCACATTTGATGCATATCTGGGAGAACAGAAAATTCTGGAGGGAGAAAAAGAATCCGGCATGTATCGTGTGAATCTGGAAGATGGTGATAACACAGTTTCATTTGTAGTAACAGATGGAACAGGAAATGCAGCCGAATTTTCAAAAGATATCTATGTAGATACGGTTCCACCGCAATTATCTGTATCCGAAGACATAAACGGAAAAGTAGTAACAGAAGGCAGCATCTATCTGAATGGATATACGGAAGCCGGCGCAGTTCTTACATTAAACGGAGAACCTGTTGAACTGACACAGAACTATTTTAACAAGAAGATAACGCTGTCAGGCGGTGAGAATACGATAACATTAATTGCCGAAGATGCTGTGGAAAATCAGTCGGTATATTCAGCGACAGTTACCTATGAATCAGGAAAAACAGTGAAGCGGATATTTGAATATATCGCACTTGGCGGCTTGTTTCTCGTATTGTTGATCCTTTATATTGTTGTATTCGTAAAGGGTAGGAAAAGGAGGAAGCAGTCATGATCGTATATACTATTATTCAGATCCTTCTTACATTTGCAGGTGCGGGTGTGATCGGTTACAGCATCTATCTGACAATACAGGTATCAGGAGATAAACTGCTGACACTTGACAGTGAGCTTGGTTATCGTTATGCGACATCTTATCATCGTTGGCAGTTATATGCCGGAATCGCGATCGTTTCACTGCTTATCTTGTGGATCGTATATATCATGATCGTTCGGGCATACAGGGTAAAACACAGAGAAGAACGTCTGGCGAAGAAAGCTGAGAAGAAAAATGAGAAGAAGCTTGCCAGAGAACAGAAGAAGCAGCAGAAAAAAACTACATCAGAAAATCAGCAGTCGGAAAGCGGAGAATATATACAGCCTGTAAATGCTCAGAACATGCAGCAGCCATATACACAAGGCTATTATCCGAATGAGCAAAACTATTACCCGGATGGCTATGCGGGAAATGCGCAAAGTTATTACCCAAATGGCTACGAAACGAATGAGCAGGGCTATTATCCGAGCGGTTACGAAGCAAATACGCAAGGTTATTATCCGAATGGCTACGAGGCAAATGGGCAGGACTATTATTCGAATGGATATAATGCGGATGAACAGGGCTATGCATCAAATGCCTATGACGTAAATACAAAGATATATGATCAGAAGGCTAATAGTCAAGATATATCATCAGATAAAGCAGATTCTCAAGAGATGAAACAGGAATGGAATGGGAAAGAGTTGTAACCAAGAATGTATTACCAAATGCAGTCGTAGTCAGCAACCCGGCCAGAGTCCTGCGGATAGTAAATAAAGAAGAAAAATAGAAAAGCGATTGTTCATATCGTAAATTAAAAAGAAAGAGACATTGCCGTTAGGTACTATCTCTTTCTTTTTGCTTTATTCTCTAGCCTATCTCGCCATGCTTTTCATAGCTGGTGATACGGGAGATGGAATTGTCTTCATTTACAAAGACTACCGTTGGTCTGTATTCTTTGGCTTCTTCAGGTGTCATAGAAGCATAACACATCAGAATGATATGGTCGCCTACCTGAACCTGTCTGGCAGCTGCACCATTTAAACACATAACACCTGATCCCGGTTCTCCTGCGATCGTGTATGTCTCAAAACGATTTCCATTTTCAATATCAACAATCTGCACCATTTCATATTCAAGAATTCCTGCTTTCTTTAAAAGCTCAGAGTCTACGGTGATACTGCCGACATAATTCAGTTCAGCCTGTGTAACAACGGCTCTGTGGATCTTACTTTTTAACATGGTAATATTCATTGGAATGACACCTCTTTATTCTTTCTCACCGCACATACTATAACATAAAAAGAAAAAATGCAATATAGAAATACAAGAAATTGTAGAAAAAGGATGCAAAAAGGATGCAACTATATTGCATAAAATATGTAGTGGTCATGTACATTTAATATGTCGGGGAAAATGAAAAGAAAGCTTAAGAAAGTTTAATAAAAAAATAGACCCGTATTAATGAACAAAATCAATGGTTTGTGTTAATATTTTTACAGCGCTGAAAAAATATAATAATTTTGTTTGTTAGAATGCAGGATCACAGCAGGAGGTAATTATTTTGAGAAAAATAAGAAAAGACACAGCAGGTATTAAGAAAACACAGGTAAATAGAAAGCTGCATTATAAAAAGATGGCAGCACTTGCCGTAGCAGGAGTTCTGGTGGCAGGAACGGCACTTACAGGCTGTGGAAAGAAGAATATAGATTACAGTGTAGACGGTGGATCAGGAAATGGAGGAAGCGCAGACAGTGGAAGTCTTCAGGGTAAATACGGAATTCCGGAATCCTGTGATACAACACTTGATACAGGAAGCAGTGGCTTGAGCAAGCTTGCGATCGAAGCAGATGAGGTATCAGTTCCAAGTACAGTGGATCTTCCAATCGTATATGCAAAGAAAAAAGAAATTTCAAATGATGCAAAAAAGCAGCTTGTAGAATCGCTTCTTGAAAAAGATAAAGGCATTTATGCATTTGATTATGACAATATGACAAAATCTGATATTCAGGAGCAGATCGATCAGTATGAGAAGGAAAAGAAGAATTCCATAGCCAATGGAGATACATCCGGTGCATCTTGGTATGATTCTATGATCGATGGTTTAAAAGATCAGCTTCAGAAGGCACCGGATGAATATCCGGCAGCTAAAGATTATTCCGGTAAAGAACTTCTTGGAGAGATTAATGGAAGAAAATTCCTTGTTAATGTAGATGATCAGGTGGGAGTAAGCGGCTTCGTGGGTCTGAAAGATCAGTTGATCACCTACCGTCCAAAGGATGGAGCCAGCGGTGTATATTTTTCCACACCGGATACCGGTGATGATCTGACGGATGTTGATATGTCATCCACAAATGTATGTACATTCTCAAAAGATGAAGCACAGTCGATCGCAGATGAATTTGTAAATAAGATCGGTATGGCAGATGTAACTTTGAATAAGGCACAGGATCTTTACTGGTATTATTATGGAACAGATGGTACTACAGAGTCGGTGGATGTCGATGGATATGTATTTTCTTATACAAGATCGATCAATAATCAGCCGACAGCATCTGTGGACATATATAACGTTGATAATATCATGCAGGATGATGCCTCTGTAAGTGTTCCGGCTGAACAATGCGAAGTATATGTTGACTCAAATGGTGTTATATCGGCAAACTGGGTAAATTACCTTGAGATTACAGATAAGACGGAGAGCAAGGATCTGTTATCATTTAATGATCTGATGGAGAAAGCAAATACGAATATTGCGGAATATTATACAACTTATCCAACCAGATATAAGAAGGTTGAATTCAATGACATGAAGCTTGCTTATTATCTGGAGAAGACTGATGAAGACGGAGTATTCAAATATGTACCGGCATGGATATTGTCTCAGTATGAGGATATGGAAGATTCGAATAATGCCAATTATCCGACACAGATGGTAGTGTTAGATGCTACCGACGGATCAGTGATCGACCTTCTGGAACTGTCTAAGTCACTTGGAACATATCAGAATTATGATACTGATACGATTGCAAGAGATGTCTCCGATGAAGGAGAATCATCGATAACCTCTGTCGGAGATACAGATTCATCAGAGAATACAACAGATGCTTCTTCCGATACAACAGATGACACAACCAGGGACACAGCTGAAAAGTAATGAAATGACCCGGTAAATACATTTATAAATTAATCATTTACTGGATATGATCCAGAAGCTATAATAATGAGAGAAGAAAAGAGGAGGTTCTTATATGCAGAACAAAAAAAATAATAAAGTGGGATTTCGTACATATCGTAAGAAAATGGCAGCTATGCTCTTGGTCGGTATGCTGGCAGTCAGCACAGCAGCAACCGGATGCGGAAAGAAAGATGTGGATTATGATGTAGACGGAAATGGAGGATCTGGAAGTGGAAGCAACGCAGACAGCGGAAGTCTTCAGGGTAAATATGGTATTCCTGAGAGCTGTGATACACAGATCGCAACAGGTGATTCCGGTATCCAGAAGATTGCCATTGATGCAGAAGAGGTGATCGTACCGGATACAGGAGATCTGTATGTTGCACCTTGCAAGAAGAAAACCACGACAAATGATGATAAGAAGCAGACAGTGGAGGCTGTATTTGATAAAGATAAGGGTATCTATGAGTATGATTATGAGAAACGTACCAAATCAGATATTCAGGAAGAAATCGACATGTATGAGAATGAAAAGAAGAAAAATAGTTCTGATACAGATATGGTATCATACTATGATACATGGATTGAGGATCTGAAGACGGAAATGCAGACTGCACCGGATGAATATCCGGCAGCCGGCGATTATTCAGGTGATGCATTTATCGGATCGATCGGAGATCAGAAATTTACAATTTCAACACCGGATGAAGATAATGGTTCTACCGGATATTCATTATATTTTACCGGAGATACCTTAACCTATCGTCCAAAGGATGGAGCAAATGGCTGCTATTCCACAACTCTTGATGATTATATGCAGTATGAAAGTGACGATGCAAGCGCTGTAGATGCAGACATGAATAAGTGTACATTCTCAGAAGATGAAGCCAGACAGATGGCAGATGATTTTCTGGCAAAGGTTGGATGCACAGATGCATCATTAAAGAAGACATCAGCACTTTGTTGGGTTTACTATGATAATGATGGTAATAACTTAGATACAGAGGTTGATGGTTATACATTTACATATTCAAGAGCGATCAACAATCAGCCGACTGCTACTGTAAATGCATGGAATGTTGAAAATCTTCAGCAGGATAATGCTTCTATTGATATTCCGACGGAAGAATGTTCGGTTAGCATAGATTCTAACGGTATTAATGGAGCAAACTGGTGCGAATATCTGGAGACAGACGGAGAACCACAGGCAACAGAGATTCTCTCCTATAAAGATCTGCTTGCAAAGCTGGATGAAACGGTTCCTGAGTATTACAGCAAATATCCATCTAATTATAAGAAGATTGAGTTTAACGGCATGGAACTTACATACTACCTGAAAAAAGGCGAGAAAGATGGTGAGTTCGATTATGTACCTGCATGGATTCTGTCCCAGTATGATGAATATCAGGATTATTCAGAAAAAGACAATCCTACACAGCTGGTAGTCATAGATGCAAGAGACGGATCAGTGATCGATCTTCTGGAACTGTCCAAGTCACTTGGCACATATAATACATATGATGACACACCGACAGAAGACGGAGAAGATATCGATGATACTGATGATACTTCCTCCGAGGATAACAGTACAGAAGATACTTCCGCTGAGGACAACAGTGCAGAAGATACTTCTGAGGAATAAAACTATAAATTAAAACTGTAGATTAAAAAGGCACACCCATCGCCTTCTCTATATAATTACACGACTTGTTGCGTTTCTATTCGACTCGCACGCTTATTTATCAGCAGTCGCCCAAACTCACCCTGACGGGTTCAGACATGGGCTTGGTGCTGATAGCTAGTGCAAGTCTCATAACGAAACTACACAAATGTCGATGTTAATTATATAGAGAAGGCGATGGGTGTGCCTTTTTGATTATTCAGAAAATGTACAGATATGATGCAAAAATGATTGCATAGTGTGTTTTAATTAGAAAGTCATAAGATGCCACGGATGGCTCGGGGCTCGAGCTGCTTGAATTATCCAAGACGGCAGGAAGTTTTTACAGTGGAGAGTAAACTGACAGAGATGAAAGAGGGAAAGGCTATGAAAAATAAAAGATTTAAAAGAGAGACAGCATGGCTGGTGGTTGGTACGCTGACGGTATCGACGATGCTTGCCGGCTGTAGCAAGAAAAATGTAGATTATAATATCGATGGCAGCAGCGGAAATAAGGACAGTGGAAGCCTTCAGGATAAATATGATATCCCGCAGTCATATGATGGAAGTATTGCGGTCGGAGATTCAGGACTTAGAGAGATCACCGTGAAGGTCAGTGACATCTCAATACCGGACACAGCGATAATGTATACAGAGAAATTATCCAAGAATAATACAGGACA
>OGGC01001989.1_pt1 | contig 12064 bp, 8 predicted proteins | sample 1571181 | NCBI WGS metagenome assembly OGGC01 (sample SAMEA2581930, study PRJEB24529) | metagenome | biome: Human gut stool | place: China | collected 2011 | reverse complement strand
CGTATTTACAGATGTAGCGATCAAAGTAAGATCAAATGGTGAGGAACTTGCTTCCTTTAAGAGAGAACACATGGCACCAGGAGAAATGGAAAAGATCGTTATTCCGAAAGCATTTTTAGATAAAGTAGAAAATGGTGAGATTACAGTATCTGTAGAAAAGGTAGGTGCATAAAGATGACAGATTTAATTTGTATCGTATGTCCAAAAGGATGTCATTTAAAAGTTGATGAAGAAAATGGATATAAGGCTACTGGAAATGTATGCTCAAGAGGAGCCGCTTACGGAGAAAAAGAACTGGTAAATCCAACACGAGTGATCACTTCTACAGTCAGAGTAGAAGCAAAGACTGCAAGAAGAGTTCCAGTCAAAACCGCAAGTGATATTCCAAAGGGTAAAATCTATGATATCATGAAAGAATTAGATAAAGTAACAATGAAAGCTCCTGTAGCGATCGGGGATGTAGTGATCCCTAACGTATTAGGACTAGGAGTTGACGTTGTAGCTTGCAAAAAAGTAGCAGAATAAATAAAATGATTAAGTAAAATATTTAAATTTCAGGAGGATAACAAATGAGCGTTATTACATTTGTTTGTGCAGGTCAGATGAACTCTGCGATCACATTCCCAGCATTCGAAAATGGACACGAGGTACGTCTGGTAGGATCACCTTTAGACAGAGATATCATTGATGGATTAAAGAAGGATAATTTCCATATCACATTAAAGAGAACTCTTCATGATGGGATCAAATATTATCAGATCGAAGAATTAGAAGAAGCATTAATAATGTCAGATATGGGAGTAGAAACATCAACACAAATAATAAGTAATTTAAGAGAAAAAATAAAAAAAGAAAAAATAGGAGAAAGTGAACAAGTAAAAGAAGCATTAAGAGAAGAAATTGAGAAAATTCTAGAAAAATGTGATAATAGTTTAAAACTAGAAACAAAGCCATCAGTAATACTTGTTATAGGAGTAAATGGAGTTGGAAAAACAACATCAATAGGAAAAATGGCAGCAAGATTAGCAAGAGATGGAAAAAAAGTAATAGTTGCTGCTGCTGATACATTTAGAGCAGCAGCAGTAGAACAATTAGAAATATGGGCACAAAGAGCAGGAGCAGAAGTAGTAAAAAGAGAAGAAGGAGTAGACCCAGCATCAGTGGTATTTGAAGCAATAAGAAGAACTAAAGAAAGTAATGCAGATGTATTGATAATAGATACAGCTGGAAGGTTGCATAATAAAAAATATTTAATGGATGAATTAAACAAAATTCAAAAAGTAGTAAATAAAGAAATGGCAGAAGCATCAAAAGAAGTATTATTAGTAATTGATGCAACAACAGGACAAAATGCAATATCACAAGTAAAAGCATTTAAAGAACAAGCAGATATTACAGGAATTGTATTAACAAAATTAGATGGAACAGCAAAAGGTGGAGCTGTAGTTGGAATTGTACAAGAAAATGATATACCTGTAAAATTCATAGGTGTTGGAGAGCAAATTGATGATATGGAAATTTTTAATTCTAAAGATTTTGTAAAAGCAATAATATAAAAAACGTAAGATAAATATATTTGTAGTTAAACAAAATTATGAGGAGTTTAAAAAATAGATGGAAAAAAAGAAATTAAATAAAATAAAAAATATATTAGTAATAGCATTTATAGCGATATATTTAATATGTACATATTTTACATTAAGAGGGGAATATTTAGAATGTCTAGAATTAGGAGAACAATATGTTCAAAATTTTTGGACAAATATTAAATATAAATATTCAATAATGGGAATAAGTTTTGTTGTTATTTCAATATGTATGTTTATCACTAATATAGGAATAAAAAAAGGTCTAAAACCATTTTTTGAATCAGAAAATAAAACAATGCCAAAACTTCCAAATAAATCTTTAATATTTGTTGTTGCGATAATAGGTAGTATAATTTTTTCAAATAATATAGTCGAAAAAGTATTATTATGTGCAAGTAAGGTATCATTTCAAAAAACAGATATGATATTTAATATGGACATTTCATATTATATGTTTACCAAACCATTAATAGAAGCAATTATAAAGTATATAATGCAATTTGTTATTCTAATAAGTGCATATATAACAGCATTTTATATAATTGTGTTTAATTTATATTTTGATGGAATTGATAGAACAATGCTAAGAAAAAGTAAATTTATAAAAAGTTTATTAAAAAATGTAATAATTTTAGCAATTCTTGCAGGAATATTAACAATATTCAGTACTCAAAATATAGTAACAGAGAAATTTTTAACATTAAATGATGAAATTGAATTAACAGGAGCAGGATTTGTAGAATCAACAATAAAATTATGGGGATATATAATATTTGCATTTGTAATAATAGGAGCAATAATTTCATCTGTAATATTTTTTCAAAAAAATAAAAACAAAAAAATAATGTTTACATTATTATCAATTCCAGGATATCTAGTTGTGATGTTTATTGTAATGGTAGGAACAGATTTTATTTTTGTAAAACCAAATGAATTTGATAAAGAAAGAAAATATATTGAAGAAAATATAAATTCAACAAGAGAAGCATATGGAATAAATGCTTCAGAAATAAATATTAGTTATTCTGGGACAATATCTGAAGAGGAAATTAATGAAAATAAAGAATTGTTAGATAATATTCCAATAGTAAGTCAAAATATGGTAAAACAAAGTTTAGAAGATACACAAACAGAAGCAGGATATTATACATTTAGAAATATATTAACTACTAAATTTATAAAAGATAATCAAGAAAAATTAGCATATATAGCACCAAGAGAAATTGCAGAACAATCAATTTCATATAATAATAAAACATATGAACTTACACATGGTATAGGACAAATAATAGTAGATGCAAATAAAACATCAGAAGAGGGAAATATTCAATATATTCAAAAAGAAATAGATGATAATCAAAGAATATATTATGGATTAGAAACAAATTCAATAGTAGTAACAAATACAAAAAATAAAGAAGAATATGATTATACAGATAGTGAAGGTGAAGAACATACTTATAGTTATGAAGGAAAATCAGGAATCCAAGTTGGATTTTTAGATAGATTAATATTAGCAGTAAGAAATAAAGATTTTAAACTTGCATTTTCAACATCTGTAACAAATCAAAGTAAGATATTAACAAATAGAAATGTAATTGAAAGAGCAAAAACAGCACTTCCATATTTATTATATGATGAAAATGCTTATACAGTAATTAAAGATAATCAAATTTATTGGGTTATAGATGCTTACACAATTTCAGATAAATATCCATATTCGTCATATACAACAATTGATGGAGAAAAAGAAAAACGAGATATTAATTATATTAGAAATTCTGTAAAAGTTATAATAAATGCTTATAATGGCGAAATGAAATTTTATATAGTAGATAAAACAGATCCAATAATATCAGCATATAAAAAGATATATCCAGCAATGTTTGAAGAAAATGATATTCCAGAAGAAATTCAAAAACAATTAAAATATCCACAATTATTATATAATGTACAAGCTGAAATGTTAAGAGTATATCACAATGTAAAAGAAGATGTTTTATATAGAAAAAGTGATATTTGGTCACTTGCTACATATGGAAAATCAACCTCAAAAACCAAAACAGCTACATTAGAACCATATTATACAATGTTAAAAACACCAGATGGTGAAACAAGATTTGGATTAGTTCAGATGTATACACAAAAAAATAAAACAAATATTATATCCTATGTATTAGGAACTTGTAATGGAACGAGTAATGAATTAAAAATTTATAAATTTTCAGCAGATAGTAACATATTAGGAGCAAATCAATTAGATAATCTAATTGAACAAGATGAAACAATATCAGCAGAACTTAATAGTTTGAATGTTACAGGAGTTAAAATTTCAAAAGAAATGAAAATTATTCCTATAAATAATACATTATTATATATAGAAACTATATATCAAACAAAAACAAATGAAATAAATCAACCAATTACGTTAGAAAAAGTAATTGTAGCATCTGGAACAAAAGTAGCAATTGGTGATAATTTAGAAAATGCTTTAAGCAAATTATTATCACAATCAGCTGTTAATCTAGAAGTTAATAATACAGAAGATATAGAAGGACTTATTGATACAATTATAAAGGCAAACAATAATTTAACAGATTCAAATTCAAGAAATGATTGGGAAATGATGGGATCTGATATAAAGACATTGCAAGAATTAATAGAAAGACTTGATAAAATGAGACAAGAAAATAATAAAAAAACTACAGCAACAAATACACAGTCAACTCAATCTACAGAAACAAAATAATATAGAAAAAAGATTTACAAATTTGTCGAAAAATGTTATAATGAAAAACGAGCAAATTAAATAGTCGCTGGTAAGAGATGAAAAGACTTACGAGAGGAAAGTCCGGGCTCCATAGAGCAATGATGCTAGATAACGTCTAGTGAGGGAAACCTTAAGGAAAGTGCAACAGAAAATAACCGCCTCTTTAGAGGTAAGGATGAAAAGGTGAGGTAAGAGCTCACCGCTAATATGGTGACATATTGGGTCAGTGTAAACCCCATCTGGAGCAACACCTAAGAAGAAGATTAAGCCTGCTCGGCGCCTTCTGAATTGCGTGGCTTGATACATATAGTAATATATGTACTAGATAAATGACTATTTTAAATGACAGAACCCGGCTTACAGATTTGCCTATAAATATGATAATAAAAGGAGTTTCAAGTTTTGAAACTTCTTTTTCTATCCCAAATGTTATTCGAAAATCAATTAAATGAATATAATAAAATGTAAATTTTATGTGAAAGTTTGCATAATAATGTTGCTAAAATTGACAATTAGTATTAAAATATGAAAAGTTATTATGCAAAAAAGAAGGGAGAAAGAAATGTTAAAACTAATAAAAAATTTTACAAAAAAAGAATGGATTTTGGCATTAATTTGTTTAGTATTAGTAGTTACACAAGTATGGCTAGAATTAAAAATGCCAGACTATATGTCTGAAATAACAAAACTAGTACAAACAGAAGGAAGCCAAATGAAAGATATTCTAGTAAATGGTGGATATATGCTTACATGTGCACTAGGAAGCTTAGTTGCAGCTGTAATTACAGGATATATAACATCAAGAATATCATCAAACTTTTCAAAGACAATTAGAAAAAAATTATTCAATAAAGTAGAAGATTTAGCAATGCAAGAAGTAAAACAATTTTCTACAAGTAGTTTAATAACAAGAACAACAAATGATATAACACAAATAGAAATGTTAATAGCAATGGGATTACAACTATTAATAAAAGCCCCAATAACAGCAATATGGGCAATAACAAAAATATTAAATAAAAGCTGGCAATGGAGTGCAATCACAGCAGTAGCAGTAGCAATATTAATGACTACAATAGCAATAATAATGGTAATTGTATTACCAAGATTTAAGAAAGTACAAAAATTAATCGATAAATTAAATGGAGTAACTCGTGAGAATCTAACAGGAATAAGAGTTGTAAGAGCATTTAATGCAGAACAATATCAAGAAGAAAAATTTGATAAAGCAAATAATAACTTAACAAATCAACAATTATTTAACCAAAAAGTATTTGCAGTAATGCAACCAATGATGTATATAATCATGTATATGGTAATACTATCAATTTATTATGTTGGAGCATATCTAATAAAAGATGCAGGAATGGCAGATAAAATATCATTATTTGGAGATATGGTAGTATTTAGTTCTTATGCAATGCAAGTAATAATGTCATTCTTAATGTTAGCAATGATATTTATGATGTTACCAAGAGCACAAGTATCTGCAAATCGTATTAATGAAGTATTAGATACAGAAATAAGTATAAAAGATGGAAAAATAAATACAAAAACAAATAATGAAGTTGGAACAGTTGAATTTAAAAATGTATCATTTAAATATCCAGATGCAGATGAATATTTATTAAAAGATATATCATTTAAAGCAAATAAAGGTGATACAGTAGCATTTATAGGATCAACAGGAAGTGGAAAATCAACATTAATAAATTTAATCCCAAGATTTTATGATGCAACAGAAGGTGAAGTACTTGTAGATGGAATAAATGTAAAAAATTATACACAAGAATTTTTACATGATAAAATAGGATATGTACCACAAAAGGCTGTAATGTTTAATGGAACAGTAAAATCAAATATATCTTATGGTGATAATGGAAAAGAAAAGCCAACAGATGAACAAATAAAAAAAGCTATAGAAGTTGCACAAGGAACAGAATTTGTAGAAAAAATGGATGGACAATATGATGCACATATGGCACAAGGTGGAACAAATGTATCTGGTGGACAAAAACAAAGATTATCAATAGCTAGAGCAATAGCAAGAAATCCAGAAATATATATATTTGATGATAGTTTTTCAGCATTAGACTATAAAACAGATAGTGTATTAAGAAAAGAATTGAAAAAATATACCTCTGATGCAACAAGCTTAATTGTAGCACAAAGAATAGGAACAATTATGAATGCAGACCAAATTGTAGTATTAGATAATGGTGTAATTGTTGGAAAAGGAACACATAAAGAGTTATTAAAAACATGTGAAGTATATAAACAAATAGCTCTATCTCAATTATCAAAGGAGGAATTAGAAAATGGCTAATAATCAATCAAGACCTCCTAGAAGAGGACCAATGGGACCTGGTATGGGACCAGGAGTGGGAGAAAAAGCTAAAGATTTTAAATCAGCAGTAAAAAGATTAGTAAAAGAATTAGGAAAATTCAAAATATTAATAATAATTGCATTAATATTAGCAATTGCAGGAGCAGTTTTATCAATTTCTGCACCAGATAGATTATCAAAATTAACAGATGAAATACAAGCAGGAATAATTCCCAAGATGGAAAATGGTCAAATAATAATGCCAGAAATTAATATGGATGCAATAAAATCAATTGCAATATCATTAGTTATTTTATATTTATTTAGTGCAATATGTACATTTATACAATCAATTTGTATGACAGAAGTTGCAAATAATTTTGCAAGAAGTTTAAGAACAAGAATATCAGTAAAAATAAATAAATTACCACTTAGCTATTTTGATAGACATCAATCTGGTGATACACTTTCAAGAGTAACAAATGATGTTGATACAATAGCACAAACAATGAACCAATCATTAGGAACATTAGTAAGTAATATAACATTATTTTTAGGTTCAATAATAATGATGTTTTACACTAACTGGATAATGGCATTAACAGCAATATTATCAAGTTTACTTGGATTTATGGGTATGTTTGCAGTATTATCAAAATCTCAAAAATATTTCGTTGCAAAACAAGAAGAACTTGGAAATTTAAATGGACATATTGAAGAAGTATATTCTGGTTTAAATGTTGTAAAAGCATATAATGGTAAAAAAGAATCAGACAAAAAATTTGATGAATATAATCAAAAAGTATGTGAGGCAAACAGAAAGAGTCAATTTTTATCAGGAATAATGCAACCTATAATGAATTTTATAGGAAACTTTGGATATGTTGCAGTTTGTATAGTTGGAGCAGTATTAACAATGAATAATATAATATCATTTGGTGTAATTATTGCATTTATAACATATGTAAGATTATTTACAAACCCATTATCACAAATTGCACAAAGTATGACATCACTTCAATCAACAGCAGCTGCAAGTGAAAGAGTATTTGAATTTTTAGATGAGAAAGAAATGGCTGATCAATCAAAAATAAACAAAACATTAGATAAAAATAATGTAAAAGGAAAAATTGAATTTGATAATGTTGTATTCCAATATGACAATAATGATAAACCAACAATTAAAAACTTTACAGCAACAGCTGAACCTGGTCAAAAGATTGCAATAGTAGGACCAACAGGAGCTGGAAAAACAACAATGGTAAATCTTCTTATGAAATTCTATGATATTAATTCAGGGGATATTAGAATTGATGGTGTTTCAACAAAAGAATTATCAAGAGAAAATATACATAGTTTATTTACAATGGTATTACAAGATACATGGTTATTTGAAGGAACTGTAAAAGAAAATATTATATATAATCAAAAAAATGTAAGTGATGAAAGAGTAAAAGAAGTATGTAAAGAAGTTGGATTAGATCACTTTATCAGAACATTACCAAAAGGATATGATTCTTATTTATCAGAAAATGATAGTGTTTCAGCAGGTCAAAGACAATTACTTACAATTGCAAGAGGAATGATACAAGATTCACCATTCTTGATATTAGATGAAGCAACATCAAATGTAGATACAAGAACAGAAGAATTAGTTCAAGTTGCTATGGATAAACTTACAGAAGGAAGAACATCATTTATAATTGCACATAGATTATCTACAATAAAAAATGCAGATTTAATATTAGTAATGAAAGATGGAAATATAGTAGAACAAGGAAATCATGAACAATTGATGGCTAAAAATGGAGCTTATGCTGAATTATATAATTCTCAATTTGAGTTATAATATATAATTAGTAGTAAATATATTTGTTCAAAGACTTGACATAAAGCAAACACGGTGATATAATTTAAAAATCAAATATAGGAGGTATAGGCAATATGATTATCGAAGAGATTCTTGATGCACGGGATGAGTGTGTCATGATGAAGATCACTGGCGAGAAGGTTAGGTTTAATCGTCTTCGCTCGTTGTGTAAAAAGTACAATGAGTATGAAGATGAAAAAGTTTTTGACCTTTCTGCTGATGATTCTGCATTTTGGCGGCAAGTTAATCAGTACCTAACTGACTTGGTCAAATAATTATTGACCAAAAAAAGAGGCTATACTATGAAAATAGTGTAGTCTCTTCTTATACTATTACAATAATTTTTCCAATTCTTTAATTTTATCACGTAATTCAGCAGCTTGTTCGAATTCCATTTTACTAGCATGTTCAAGCATTTCATCTGTAAGTTTAGAAATAGTAGATTGAATATCTTCTTCTTTTTCAAATTTATATTCAACACCAATATTTTCAGTTTGAATAGCCTTAATAGAATCTCTAATAGATTTCTTTATTGTTTTAGGAATTATATGATGTTCTTCATTATATGCTTCTTGAATAGAACGTCTTCTATTAGTTTCACTAATAGCTTTTTCCATAGAATCTGTAAGAGAATCTCCATACATAATAACAGTTCCATCTGTATTTCTAGCAGCACGCCCAATTGTTTGAATCAAAGAACGTTCAGAACGAAGAAATCCTTCTTTATCTGCATCTAATATTGCAACAAGAGAAACTTCAGGAATATCAAGACCTTCTCTTAAAAGATTTATTCCGACCAAAACATCAAATTCACCTAAACGAAGCTTTCTAATAATTTCCATTCTTTCTAGAGCTTTTATGTCTGAATGCATATAATTAACTTTAATATCTAAACTTTTTAAATAAGATGTTAAATCTTCAGCCATCTTTTTGGTTAGTGTTGTAACTAAAACTCTTTCTTTTCGTTCAACTCTAATTCTAATTTGTTCAATTAAATCATCAACTTGATTTGTAACAGGTTTTACTTCAATTTTTGGGTCTAGTAATCCAGTAGGACGGATAATCTGTTCAACAACATTTTCTTTTGAATGTTCTTGTTCATAATCACCAGGTGTAGCACTAACAAAAACAACCTGATTTATTCTATCTTCAAATTCATTAAATGTTAGAGGTCTATTATCATAAGCAGAAGGTAATCTAAATCCATATTTAACTAGAGAGTCTTTACGAGCTCTATCACCATTATACATAGCTCTTACTTGAGGGATTGTAGCATGTGATTCATCTATTAATAACAAGAAATCATCTGGAAAATAATCAAATAGTGTAAATGGAGCACTTCCGGGTTCTCTACCACTAATGTGTCTTGAATAATTTTCAATACCTTGACAGAATCCAGTTTCTTTCATCATTTCCATGTCGAAATTTGTTCTTTCTTGTATTCTTTGTGCTTCAATTAATTTATTTTGGCTTTTAAAATATGCTACTCTTTCATTCATCTCTTCTTCAATAGTTTTTAAAGCTTTTTCCATTTTATCTTTTGAGGTAACATAATGTGAGTTAGGGAATATCATTACATGTTGTCTTATTCCAATTGATTTTCCTGTAACAGGATTTATTTCAGAAATTTTTTCAATTTCATCACCCCAAAATTCAGCTCTTATGGCTGATTCGCTTTTATCTGATGGATAAATTTCTAAAATATCACCTTTAGCTCTAAAAGTACCTCTTTTAAAATCAATTTCATTTCTAGAATATTGCATATTTATTAATTTTTTCATGATTTTATCTCTAGAAATTTCCATACCAGGTCTTAGAGAAACAATCATATTTTCATAATCAATAGGGTCACCTAAACCATATATACATGAAACAGAAGCAACTATAATAACATCTCTTGTTTCAAATAATGATGCTGTTGCAGAATGACGTAGTTTATCAATTTCGTCATTAATAGAAGCATCTTTTTCTATATAAGTATCACTTTGGGCAATATAACTTTCTGGTTGGTAATAATCATAATAACTTACAAAATATTCAACATGATTCTCAGGGAAAAATTCTTTGAATTCTGAATAAAGTTGACCAGCTAAAGTTTTGTTATGGGCTAAGACTAATGTTGGTTTTTGAACATTTTGAATTATATTAGCCATTGTAAAAGTTTTTCCAGAACCAGTAACACCTAAAAGAGTTTGAAATTTTTTTCCATGTTCTATACCTTTTGATAAATATTCAATTGCCTGTGGTTGATCACCTGTTGGTTTATATTCTGAATGTAATTTAAACATAAATATCTCCTTATAATTTTAATGTAATTAGTATATCACAAATTTAAAAATCTAACAATTGTTTGGTAAAAAATAATCAAAATTTGTAATATATATACATATATCTTTAAAAGAATTGGATAAAACAATTGATAAAATAGACTAATTGACATAAAACTAAAAATGTAATATAATAATAATGTATAAAGTTATTACACAGAATAACTTCAGAATAATTTTTATATCTGGAGGTCTGTGTTAAGCCTCCAGAAATTTTAGGAGGAAAAAACATGGGAATTTTTGCTTCATTTTCTAAAGGTTTTAATGCAGGAAAAGAACGTGCAGAGAATCAATCATATCGAAGAAACGATCTTCTTGATTGTCCAGTAGAGTTAGTCGAACCAAGTGTAGGAAATGTAGTGGAGTTTAAGGTAACAGAAAAAAAAGAATTTTATGCTCAAACATATATGCGGCAAATAATTACATATGCCAAATGCTTGGAACGTTTAGGCGAGGCCAAGTGGGAAATTAAAGGTCAAAATGTTCGCATTGTATTTCAAAATGAAGAGAATGCGAGAATAACCCGCAGAAACTGGAAAAAGTAAAAGTTTTCAAAGTAGAGAGTAACATAATTACTCTCTATTTTTATTATATCTACTATTGAAAAAATATAAAAAATATGCTAAGATATAAAATTGATAATATAAAAAGGAGCAATGAAATGTTAAATCAATTTTCAAGAACAGAACTATTAATTGGAAAAGAAGGAATAGAAAAATTACAAAATGCAAAAGTTGCAATCTTTGGCATTGGAGGAGTTGGATCATTTGTAGTTGAAGGATTAGCAAGAGCCGGAATAGGAAATTTTATATTAATAGATGATGATAAAGTTTGTTTAACAAATTTAAATAGACAAATAATAGCAACAAGAAAAACAATTGGAAAAAATAAAGTTGAAGTTGCAAGAGATAGAATATTAGAAATTAATCCAAATGCAAATGTAGAAATACATCAAGAATTTTTCATGCCAGATAGTGATGAAATATTAGATAACACAGTAGATTATATTGTAGATTCAGTTGACACAGTAACAGCAAAAGTAGAACTAGTAGTAAGAGCTAATAGATTAAATATTCCAATTATGTCTTGTATGGGAACAGGAAATAAATTAGATCCAACAAAATTTGAAGTTACAGATATTTATAAAACAAGTGTATGTCCACTTGCAAAAGTAATGAGAAA
>OGGC01001988.1_pt1 | contig 12064 bp, 9 predicted proteins | sample 1571181 | NCBI WGS metagenome assembly OGGC01 (sample SAMEA2581930, study PRJEB24529) | metagenome | biome: Human gut stool | place: China | collected 2011 | reverse complement strand
TTTCACTATCTATATCGAGCACGCCCCACACCTCGCCATTCTCACGAATCAACGGAACAACAATCTCCGAGCGCGACAACGAGCTGCAAGCTATATGACCGGGAAATGCATCGACATCGGGCACTACCAACATCTCCGCCTTAGCCCATGCCGTGCCGCAAACACCCCGTCCTTTTCGGATACGTGTGCAAGCTATCGGTCCCTGAAAAGGCCCCAATACCAGTTCTTCTCCTTTCACCAGATAGAATCCCACCCAAAAGAAGCCGAAAGTTTCTTTCAGTGCAGCTGAAATATTAGCCAGATTGGCTATAAGATCATTTTCACCTTCAATCAGACTCTTTATCTGGGGCAGCAAGGTCTGATACTTTTCAGCCTTGCTGCCGTTGCTGATACATAAATCTTCTGCCATAATTATACTCCTAAATACGCTCATCAATTCTTAGCTTCCGGCTCATCTTCCGTACCACCTTCAAATCACATATTTATTTAGGACAAAGATAGAAAATAAAAATGAGACTGAGAACAGAATAGAAAAAGCACACAGTTTTATTTCGAGTCTCGCACGCATCGGATCGGTCCTGCCACCGACTTTACATAATAAAAATAGAATTGGTATTCGAATATATGGAACAGACCGGCATCCTTATGGATATGCAAAATGTTCACTCGGTTATCCGTGTCCGTGGTTGCATTATGGTAGTTCCCACAACTGTTTGTACGAAAACCTCCTCCATCACCTACACGTGTTCCCTGTGTCGGGAAATAAGAAGTCGGACCGTCTTTCCACTTCTGCATATACATATTCATTCCATATCCATCCGAAAATTTATCATCATAATTGATACCACTCATAGATCCGGGATTGAGCCCCGTATTTGTAAACTCGAACCACAATTCACCCGAGGCAACCCTCCAGCCTGTAGGACAAGGGTCGAAAATAGATTTTTCCGTTCCGTAGTTATCGTATATATGTACATTATTAGTTTGGTTAATCGTATAAGCCTTCATTCCCTCGGAAGCCGGCTCCAGTCCACCCCAAAGTTTGTTATCGCTTTCTCCTATTGGACACCAGTCTCCATTATTGAAATAATTGCTCTTTTGTTGTACGTAACTTTCATTTCGGTTAACATCGTTCGTTCCAGTGATAAAAACCGTGGGATTGGCGATGGCGTGTCTGACAGCTCCGGTCAGGGTACTCCCAATTACCGAATGGAACAGCTTGTTTTCATCTGTGCCAGATGTCTTATGTACTTCAATCTGGTTGGAGTTGTCATAATGCAGATCTGTATGTTCGTCATTATAATCATGATGTTCGCTTACAACATTGCGTAAAGGAGGGAACGGATCTTTTCGTCCCCATTGATACAACATGCCGAAAGCCTGCGTCATTTCATCCGGATACCGATGGAGACCAGTTCCTATACCTTTCTGATTCTCGGCCAATGCACCGAGGTTACATGACATGACGGCATAACCCTGAATACGCGGCTTCTCAGGATAGATACCATTATTATCCCAGTCGTATGTGTAATAAGTAACAGCCCTGCCGAGATTATCCGGCTCGTGGTCTGTAACCCAGATGTGCCAAGACCACAGAACGTCTCCCTTGCTATTGTAAGCACCGATCAAGGCATTACCTTTCTTTTGCGTTCTAACATAGATTTTCTGATGAATGTCGCCTGTATTCTCACCGAGTTGCACCAATGTTCCATTTGTATTATCACCAATGCAGTCTTTGGTCTGCCAGATAATGCCGACACTGGCTATTTTCAGATTCTCGTCATGAGGACTTAAATAGTCTGCAAAATTATACCCGCCTCCTGTCTCTACACGGTAGTAGGGCTCGAAAGACAGAAAACCGTTTGGTTTTACTACAAAGCAGTTGGACGATGGATTATTCTGGCCTTTCTCTCCTGTAATAGTCAACGTCATGCGATAAACCTGATTACGTTGTATATTAAAATTATTGAGTGAGTTTCCTCCGGGATAAGCGGCATAGAGATATTTTTCACCACCTATTTCGGCGGTTACATCTACCACAAGTGCATTAGTGGGAGCTGCATCAAACTTGTTTCCACCCTGATTTTCTATTTCCCCTTGCAGATTCTCTGGAACATAAAAAACAGCCCATTCTTTATCTTCACTCTTTTCCAAGTCCGAAGCAGCAAAGGCTATGGAACTGAATGTCGTTCCATCAGGAAATGGAACCGCATTCATCGGCTCTCCATTTCCATCGCCGGCAAAGGTTTCTATCCGGCAAATATTCGGAATTTGCCTTACGTTGACATTGTTCAGCTTCATCTCTGCCTTCAGCATCTCTACCTTTACTTTAAGTTTGGCATACATACGCGTAACCGGTACTGTAACCGTAATGCCTGTTGTTACTTCCACCTCCTCACTTGCTCCGACCATTGGTATCGACACCTTATCTATTGAACGTAATGGGAAAGCGGTAGGTAAAGTTTGTTTCTTCAGTTGTTCCAAATTCTTAAACTTCTGCCATGAAGTATCCGTGTCATCGTTAGCCCAGTTGTCATACCCCGTATTGGTTACAACATATACGAAGGACGGAATTCCGGCTTTCAGATATACAGGCAAATCTTGCAACATTATCTGGTCAGTGATAGTATAGTAACGCGGCTTTATCAGCAGTTCTTTCGTAACTGCATCATACTGAAACACCCAAATATTGTGTACCTCTTTTTCTTCCGAAGTCTCATTCTCAGGTATATTGCTCGGTATAGATGCCCTTGTCTCTGCTTGTGCTTCAACGGCAAATGTATTGACCGACAAATCCAATACGGCTTTCGTCAGTTCTCCCTCATTAAGGACTGGACTGTTTGTTCCATTTGTCTCCGGATGCAGTTCTTCCGTACAACCCTCTATTGTGATAATTACCAACAGAAGTATGAATAATAAGAAGTAGTGTTTCATATCAGTCAAAAGTATATTCGTTATCATAAGCATATTTCCATTCTTGCACGTTCACCATGAGTCTGCTATCTCGGACAGTAATAGTGAAACGGTAAAGATTGTTGCGGGCAATGTTGAAACGCTTGGCATTGTCGTTGCTATCCGTCTTTCCGCTCTCGTCATAATTCGCGAAATAAACCCTATGCGGTTCGTCCTCATCAGTCTGAGCATCGAACCTTACTTCAATACACGAGTATTTGTCGCCCGCATCGATGTTCCGGTATTCGGACAGGTAGGCAATCCATTTCTCATATTTATTTCCGCCAGTATCCATCCATTGGCTTGCAAAGCGGAAATCTTGTATTTTTTCTTCCACATCGTTACCATCTTCCACAGGGTGTAAACCACTAACGTAATCGCTGTTCCACTCACCACTATGATCGTAATCGTCCTGCGAAAAAACATCTTTCGGAGCACAATATCCCTTTTTATTATAGCGATGAATCTTCACCTCACTAAACGATAAATCAAAATGTTCGTCCGTCTTAAGTATCACCTCTACCTTTGCCACTGCACGGAGCAAAGTGACAGGCTCAGGCAGCAATGTAACCTCTCCAACCTTAAATTCTATATTATTGTATTCGTGAACACCATAAAAAGGAACTAGTCGTTCCGGTCCCAACTCGAAAGAAGAAAAACTGCCAAACTGCCCCCATTCGGCGTCGCAGACATCCGCAAGTAACGTTTCTCCAGCCTTCATTGTATCGTCACCATACTGCGGCCAATTGGCAAGCACAACCATCTTGAAATTTTTATGATAAACCAAAGATGTAGGCGCTTTGCCAAGCACACTATAATCCCTGTAATCGCTTCCTTCAGTCACCACGAAACCATCCGGTTCAAAACGGGCGATAAACTTATTATCGGAGGTAAAGAAATAAATCCTGTAGTTGCTGTTCTCTACATCTATGTAGTTCTCATAGGTTTCTCCAACCTCATAACCTTCATCGGTCTCCAAACTCCTTATAGGTAATCTGAAACCGATACTAAGAGCTGTTCCCCTATCGGATAGGCTGAAGTTCTCCGTGTCATGGCTACACGAGGTACCCCACAACACAAAAAGTGTCAGAATCCCCGTGACAATATATCGTACTACATTCTTCATTCGCATTCCTCCTATCACAGTTCACTGTTTTGCAGCACAACTTTCCAAGAATTGATATAAATATAGGCATCGAGCCAACGATCACTTTCATCAAGAAAAAACACCATGTCGTACACATCCTGCCTGTCAAGATATTCCTGATCGTCCATATCCCGATTATAAAAACCTTTCACAAGCAAAGCATAGTCAATAAGAGGAATGGATAAAACCGTTTTTCCCGTTTCTTTATTGGACACGGTGAGCCGTGTCTCCTGCCCTTTCACCAGGCGTGGCACGGTCAGTTCGGCTATGGCCGCACTGAAGGCAGCGCGAGATGTAGTCTGTGTTTCTTCGGGCTGGATATCCATACCAACTTCTCCGGCATCGGTATGCCACGCATAGAAAGTCACCAGCTCATCGGGCAACAACGTGTTGTCCCAGTCCATACTTCCGTTAGTGTCGGTGATGGTGAAGACAAACTTGTCTTTGTCCACAGCCTCTCCCGAAAGGTGCTGTAACACCACTCGCACATTGTTGGTGTTCTTTACCAACGGTACAGTATAAGTGTACGTACCTTCGGTTTTACCGAACGTCTGTTTCGGAAGCCACCCATAGAATAAGCGGTCAAGATCTTCGGTAACGAATGCTTGGTTCCCGATATCACGTTGTCTCCCAAGCGTACAGGTCAGTTCCTTACCAGCAGTTGTTTCGGGTATCGAGAAAGAACCTTTGTTAGTAGTACCACACCAAACAAGTAAGTCGTATTCGCCCGGTTCTACATCTACAGTCATGGCATAGCCATCGGCTGCAAGGGCTTCTCCTTGTTCAGTACGTTGCCAAACCACCCTACCATCGACATCAAGCAGGTAAAGTGTCACGACATTCACCTCGTGAGCAAAAGCATCGGCAAACTTCATGTTGTAATCATAACAGAACTTCACACGGTAATTCACTGAGCAGTCACCCTCACCGTCATAGATTAAGCCGTCGCAGGCATATAGAATCGGAGTCCAAGCGATAACTGCCAGTAACTTTCCGATTGTTTTTCTTATGTAAGAGCGTATATCCATTTGACTTAAATTGTTATATTTTATATATGCTGCGGAAAATACCGCAGAGAATTTTCATTTTCGATGGGAAATGGCAAATATACCTTTTCCGGTTCCGTCCTCTCTTTGCACCGGAACGGAAGTGCTTTTCTAAAACCATTCCATGTGGAAGTCCCTCATGGAATGGTTGTTTAGAAAGACAACGTTTTTTTCATAAAGAATTAAAGTTCAACATCTTGGCTAACAATCTTCCAAGATAGGATATTAATTTTTGCCCCAACGTAATAAATGTCACCATCCGGATCGTCACCGGGAACAATTTTTTCGTCTCCATCAAAAATTCCCTTACCTATCTTCTCTAATTTGTCAACGGTAACTACGTAGTGGTGATTACGCACCACGCCATATTTGGCTTCCGGAATAATTCCATTTTCCGTAATAGCGCCATTGTTGAGGTGCTCAATGGGAATGTTGTAGTACATCAATCCACCGTTATAAGCGGTAGCATCTGCGGAAGCAGTGGCCAAATTATCATTAAGAGTGGTAATGATTTGTTCTGAGTAAGCGGAGCCGTCTCCTGTATATAATGAGGCTCCATTCTCATTCGTAAATACCACTTTCACTTTCCCATCGCCCACATTCTCCAACTTCACATACTCTTTACCAATCTGAGTATATTTTGTGTTGCCTTTATCATCTTGACCATCTTCATACCACACGTTCAGTTGATTTTTTGTCTGCAGTATGCTGAGCACGTATTCGAGGAAGGAGTCTTGTTTGAAAAGCACACCATTGTAACGTACGAGGTCAAGTGCATTTCCGTTTACATCGCAAACCTTGGCTTTTAACAGGATACTCGTAACGGCAGAAGAAAAATTAGTAGTAACAATGGCACTTGTATTGGTGTTCTCTGCACAATAGGCAGAAGTTCCCAATTCAGTTAAGCCATCCTCCAAGTCGACATAGTTCAGATATTCGGAATTGTCAGAAACCGCTGCCGCATTTTCAGGATAGCCAGAAAAACCGTAGTTGAATGACTTACCCCAGTGGCTACGGTAATCGATTGTTCTATTCCACATAAAGCCCAAGTCATTATCTGCCCAAGCAATATCTATGTTCTTGACCATGTGCGATTTCTTCGCTGTAGCATTCAATTTCCATCCGAGCAATTCCACATAAAGGTCTTCCGAAGCGATATTATCGCTTCCGGCTGAGTTGTCTTCACCTGCCACAGTGACTTTTATCGGATAACGCCCATTTTCATCCTTTTCGAGTTCACCGGACACATTCAAAGTTACCTTGGCCGCCAGACGCTCTACATATACGGTCACCGTATTAGTAATCGCACTCACATCCGTCATCGGCTCAAGAGAAAAATTTTCCTCTTTAACTTCTGTTACGAAATACTTTGCCCGATTGGTGTCGGTGTAGCTTGTAGTGCTCATGGTAAAGTAATTGATAGTACTGTTATTGATTGTTTCCGGATAATAAATACCTTCCGCATTATTATCCGCAAGCACTGTCTGCATTTCGTCAAGCGTTTCCCCATACACGAAATCATTCGGTTTGTTGAGCACCGCTACCATATACTTAGGATAGTTCTTCTTGTCCATTCCCTTCAGTACCACAACGTTATTACTTGTAAATTCAATGTTTCCGGCAGGGGTGGTTACCGAGGCGTTACCATTCGTCCAAACATCACCTTGTGTCACAAATACACCATCTGCATCATAAAAATAGAAGTAGGCATTTTTTACGGACTGCTCGTTTGTTCCGTACTCAAAGTCACCTTCTTGCGCTCTTGTAAGAGAACCTGCATCAGCAAGGCGGACATTAATATACGCCTCACTTCCTGCGAAAACATTCGGTGTATCATCCGGAATAACTCCTAATTCATCATTCGAACATGCACACAATGCGGTACACACGAACAAACCCAAAAATAATTTATTCATCTTCATCATTTTTTGTAATCTAATTTTGTTAATAATATATTTTCTCGTTAACGTCTTCCTTTTTCAAGTTGCTCAAGCGTAATGCCAGCCTGTTCTAATCCGAGTGATTTCGCCTCGTTCAAGTAACGTCGGGCACTGTCGTAATCCTTTTGCCGGATGGCCAGTGCTCCCCGTGCATAAACAGCCTCGGGCGAATCATCTGCCTTGGCAAGATAACGTTTCGCGCTTGTGAGGTCACCGCGGCGCATGGCAGCGTTGGCAGCATTCAGGTTAGCAATAGTGTCATCCGGAAACATGCGTACCGCTGTCTCGAATACCTCAGTGAACTCATCCGTACCGGGTTCATACTCTTGTGCAGCGAGATAGAACTCATTCAGATCCAGTTTTTGCGGTCGCTCACACATGATTCGTTTTATCTCCTCCACATCGCTGTAACTGCGGATAGTATAGGCTATGCGATAGTCAGTGTGGCGTAACGCAGGATAACAGTTCTGTAACAGGAAACTGTATTCCATCGGATAATCACGTTTTATTTTCCACTCTCTGGCATCCGGCTCCAAATTACCGTCTATCAAAGTGACTATTTCCGCACGATGTGCAAGGTTCGACCGTTCCACGTAGTAACGCAATCCTGCCCAATCCTCCGGTTCGTAATCGGTCGATATTACATCGCCTTCAAACCGGTAAAGTTGCTGTATGTATCTCTTCAATGCGGCAGTACGCCCGATAGCCAACTCTTTGTTATGCGCATAAGAACCTTCAGGCGAAGCATAACCTTTCAGCCATACTGAAGTGATAGTTATGTCCGTATCGTTTCGCACGGAGTCAATTGATGACTGTATTTTCCCAAGTTCGGCGATGTTGCGTCGATAGTCCGGATAAATCATCGTTTGATCCACCGGAAAGTCGATGAATGCTGAGCCTTCGAGCGAATCCCTTTTTTCAATCTGCCCTTGCGGACGTACATATACCAGTTCGGGGAAAAACGCCTCTGTGTATCGTCCAAGCATACCGACCTGTTCTGCCAATAAAGTATTGCAACATCCATAGTCGCTACGATGCAGCGACAACACGGAGCCGTTCATCCATTCTGCATACGGTACTAAATTGTGGTATTCAATGGTATCAGGCTTCTTCGAGACTTTATAACTCTTTTCATCTTTACCAGATAACATGCTCTCTCCATTACGTACATAGAAGTAATAACGCTGTCTGCCGTAAACCCCTACCGATTGCAGGGCAAGCGAGTCGTTATCATTAACTAACCATGGCGTAAGAAGTACAGCACGATTTTCATCCACATCAAGCCCTGACAAATCCCAAAGCATGTCTATGGCAATGTACCCTCCATTACGTTCCATTTTAAGATTTTCCACGGAAACACCATCCACGATGTCCTGTTTCCGCATATCGATTGCGATCTGTGCTTCCGCTACCACAACCATGCCCCAAAGGGCTACTAGGATATATAATATCTTTTTCATCTTGTACACGATTAAAATACATAAACAAGGTTGATTGCCGCTTTCGTTGGTCCCACATAATGGTGTGGTTTGTCCGTTTCTATCCTCTTACCGCATCCTAAACACTGGAAGCGGTCATAGCGTGTATAGGAATAACCAAAACCAATTTCCGCCTCAAGATTCCAATGCCTCCCCAATATCCACGCATAGCCATAAGCGATACCCGCGCCAACAAACCATCCCTGGTAACGGGTATCCTTTAGTTTACGAGCATCCGTACCTAGGAAATTGATTTTTCCGTCAAAACCTCCGATGTTATACTGTCCTCCATGAATGTGAGTACCTACAAAGTGCCCCGAGAAGCGATCGCAGAACCAGTATCTGACTTCAGGTTGAACAGCCCAATGTTTCCAATGTCGATTGTGCGAAAGCATCCATGCATTAAACTGTCCCGTAACATCCAAAGTCCATTTAGGGGCGAATCCTATCTCTATTCCCAAATTCGGATTCAAGAAAGCATCCGCCAGAACATTACTTTTGACAGCCACGTTCTGAGACTTGACACTCTGCGTCATGCCGGTAATGGTAACTACCAGCAAGACAAATATCCGTTTCATAATTCTATTGTTCATACTTTATGGCTATAGTTAATTATTACATTCCAAATTTTACAGTCTTTCCTTATATAGGTAATTTCAAGAGACCAGCCACGGTACCTCGCTTTCTTTCCGTACAAAGGAACAATGTATTTGTTATCGCATCATGCCAAAACGTATAAATCATATTGGCAAAATCGTAATGGACATTATACGCAAACTGCAATTTTGTATCGGACATGTCAAATCATCAAATCCAGAGTCATTTTTTAAGTGTACGGAGCCATTATTAACAGTTGCAATACCTATAAATGCAGTAAATTAGGCTATCTCTGTATATTACAATGTCGATGTGTATATCACTGTCTACCCAAACAATTTTAGTGTACCGGAAAAAGCCAGTGGAAATACACACTCGAAAAGAATAATTTGAATTCAATTAATATGGGAGCATTTGTCACATACAGCAACTTGATGACCTATATTTTACCAATATTTTGTTCGGCCATATGCTCGGTCTTTACCTTATTATTGACATGGAATTATCGCAATCTAGCCGAAAGGAAATTAAGGTGGATCGTGAGCATTTATTGTATCCTGATAGCCGTATGGTGGTCATCTGCTTTATGGCATACTGTCTCTGATGAGCCGATATTCCTTCCGGTCGATATACCTTTTGCCTTGTCGTATATCTATACTCCCATATTGTTCTACAACATTGTTTATAATCTGACTTATTTTGAGGATAAAAGAAACTTTCCCATACTGAATTACCTTTGGCCAGTCCCTACATTGGTAATTATCCTGATAGTGGCAACCTGGATATCGCCTCCCAAGGGAGAGCTTTTTACCGGCTTATCGTTGTTCGAAGAATATACGGCGCTTTTCATATCCGACTTTTTAGTGCGGTTTATCACAGCGGTAGTCTATATTGTTCCAACCGGACTATTGTTATTGCGGCATTACAAGCGAACAGTACTTCAAAAAACCGATACAGATCGAAAATATCTCAGTATAAAATCATCGCGTTGGCTCATCGTGTTTTTCATACTTTCCATCGCTATATTGCTAATCGCTTTTTTGTCTTCGTTGGTTGGTCCAAGCCAATGGCTTATCCGGCTGAACACATTATGCATTATGGCTCAAGAGATATTGCTTACATACCAAATCATCCGCAGGCAATATCTCTCTTACAAAATATCTGATTTGTTTCCAGCCAACGAAAAGAAAACCGAGAACAACAACCCGACCACCCAACAGCAGCCTGCGCCGAATAATACGCACGGACTATTGAACAAGAAGGTGTTCGAAAACTATTTGTCTCAACAAAAGCCATACCTCAATCCCGATTTCAAACTGACTGACATGGCCGAGATAATGGGTGTAAACCGTACCGTCATGTCCAACTTTATCAATCAAACGTATGGTATGAATTTCAGGCGTTATCTAAACCTGTGTCGGATCAAAGAGTATCAGGCACTGATAGTGCATCCTTCAAACAAGGGTAAAAATCCGTATCAGGTAATGGCCATGGCGGGATTTAAAGACTCCAGACATTTCCAGCGTGCGATTCAACTGGAAAATATATATAAAGAACAGACTCACAAAGAACCATAAATAAACCAAAAGGATGAATCAAGATATCGGACGTGCTATAGTTTTTTCAATACCTGCAGTAAGTGCTGCGGTCAGCTTGATTATGATTTCGCTCGACATAACCCGCTCTTCCAATACGGTCAACCGAAAAATACATTACAGCATAATCACTGTATACTGTCTAATAATACTGTACTGGAGCGGACTGGTAATGTATTCCATCGCCCGTGACGCTTTCATAGCATACTTGCCTGTTTGCTTTTCCTCGTTTAGTTTTATTCCCATATTCCTGTACATGATCACCTATATTATTACAGGAGTAGGCGATCGAAAGCATTTCCCCACATACCATTTCATCCTTCCAGCATGTTTGACCCGTAACTATCCACGTGATTGCCTTTACAGTACCGTTCCAGCAACGATGGAATGCCATTTATGATAACGGAGTAAGCCTAACAAGCGCAATTATTGACAGCACGTATATCATCTGTATTTTGCTGAGTATTTTATATTCCGGGTTGAGCCTGCTCCGCATAAAATCGTACAAACGTCAAGTTACCAATTATTCCGCTGATATCTACCGTATGTCGCTGGACTGGTTGTCCTTTATCATCATCTTCAGGGTCCTGTTGCAAACCTTACCGATAGCCGGATTAATATTGGGCATCGAACTATTCAATAAATTGGGGTTTATCTGGACATTCACAACATTACCAGCAGTCTTTACTCAGATTGTGTTGTGCCTGAACATTCTTTCGGAGAATTATGTGATCATCGAACCTATTACCGCCAAAGAAAAGGAAATGACCACGTCCGGAAACTATGCGCAACTGGAACGCCAGCGGGTTGAAAAGTATTTAGAGAATGAAAAACCTTATCTAAATCCGGAATTCAAAATAACCGATATGGCCAAGGATCTTTTTTCAAACAGGACTTATATATCTGCTTTCATCAACCGGGAATATGGTATGAATTTCAATCGTTTTATCAACAATTACCGACTAAAGGAAGTAGAAAGACTACAGTCAGAGGCTATACAAAGAAAGCAAAAAATATCCTCGACGGAAATTGTCATTCATGCTGGATTCAGTAATTATCGCAGTTATTTCCGAGCAAAAAAAATGGCAAAGAACGATCCCGTTTCCATTGATTAAAAGAAAAATTAAACAACCAGTAAGATACACGAATACAGGGATATAGAAACTAATCATCTGTATTCAACTTATTTACTTCCTAAATACAGGAAGAACATTCCAATCAATACTAATATGAGATCGACAGCCTTACTCTTTAAATTCTTTTCACGGAAGAAGAGAGCTCCGAAAAGGAAGGAGACAACCACACTGCC
>OGGC01001987.1_pt1 | contig 12071 bp, 12 predicted proteins | sample 1571181 | NCBI WGS metagenome assembly OGGC01 (sample SAMEA2581930, study PRJEB24529) | metagenome | biome: Human gut stool | place: China | collected 2011 | reverse complement strand
GTCATGCTTATCTCTCCTCGATGATGTCGTCGAGCGTCGTTTCGGTGGTGAGAATGGGTTTGGTGCGCCATACGCGTTCGCTGCCGTCGATCGATATGCAGCGCCATGTCACGTATGACGAGTCGCCCTGCGTGCGCAGGACGCTGAGGAAGCCGACCAGTTCGCTTTCCCTCCGTTCGGCTTTCGGCAGCTGGTTGAAGCTTGCCGCGAGGTCCACGAACATGCCGTCCGATGTCGTCACCGGATTGCTGCGGATAAGCCTGATCATGCGCGTCAGCCGTGGCCCGCATATTTCGACCATGTTCTTGAGGTCCGGCGCTTCGATGGTCGCCGCTGGGGCGTCGTTCAGGCTGGATGATGCGGCGCGCGCCATTGATCTGGCCGGACGAGATGGCAATGTCGGGAATTTCGCCTGGCCGGCGTCCGTATGGTAGGGCTGGCTTTGGTCATTGGGATGGGCTTTGGCTTCGGCGCTGGTCTTTGCGAACAGCTGGTTGAGTTTGGCGAGCATGGTCCGGTAGCTCGTGTCGGTCTGCTGGCGTACGAGACGGCTGACCGCCTCGTCGGACGTGCGGATCTGCCGGCGCACGTCCTCGATGCCTTCATAGATGCGTTTGAGTTCGGAACGCACCTGGTTGAGCAGCACGCTCGGCTCGCCATCCAAATAAGGGTTTCTGGCGATGTCCCGCACCGCATCGTCGATCTCGCGCCGGCCTTCGTCGGTGACGATGACTTGGAACGCGTCTTCGAAACGACGTCCGCTGTCGGATTCGCGGAACGCGCGTCGGTATTCGTCATGGTATGCGGTGAGGATGCTTTCCACGCTCATGGCGCCGGCCTGCATGCGCCGTCGGAGCGCGTCGCCGTTGTCCCGTTCGGAAAGGGCGAGCTCGCGCAGGTCGATGGGCACTCCTCGCAGAGTGTTGTGAATCACGCCGATGATGTCGCCGACCTGTTCGGACGTGAGCTTTTCCAAGGCCTCGCTATGTTCCAGCTCGTCGATTTCCTTCTGCCGTTCCTCAATGTCCCTCTTCAGCAGGCGGATGCGCTCGCGCGGATCGGCGGTCAACTGCATGCGAGCATGCTCGATTTCCATGATGATGCTGTTGGCCTGCGCGCCGGACAGCGCTTTCGTGGTGTCCTCAAGCCGGTCGAGCGCTTCGATGGCACGGTGCGCTCGCGCTGTGAGACGGTACAGGTAGCGGTGCGAGGCCACATCCATGGAATTGGCGAGCCAGGCGTAGTCGCCTTCCCCTTCGCGGGCGAGGTCAAGCAGGACCGAATGCGCGGCCTCGCGCGCAGTCTGCCCGTCTTTCAGCGTGTAATCGTCGGTTTCGATGAGCCGGTTGAGACTGCGTGCGAACCGTTCTTCGACGATTTCGCGCGGCAGCTCCCCCGTCAGCGGGTCGAACGTGGAACGCAACAACGCGACGTACAGCATGGAATTGTTACGCAGCAGCAACCGTAGGACACCGGTTTCGTATACGGGTCGAAGCCGTTCCATCTCCCGTCTGATCTCAGCCAACAATACGCCTTTCCATGTGTTCGATGCCTTGGCGGCAAGTCTCCATTCTAAACGAAAACAAGGAAAAGACGCCGCAGTCACAGTACGAATGCGACGTCTTTTCCTGTCATGGAAGAGGGAACCCGGCCCCATCTAATTTCCGGCTAGATGCTCATGCTCATAAGCTGGGCCGCATACTCCTCCACGAGTTCGCTGTCCCGTTCCGTCCACTCGTGGCTGGCGGAATCGTCCGGCACGAAAATAATGTCGCTGTTCTCGTTCATTTGTTTTACCTCCGTCCGTTCCGCTCTCCCCCGGCATCGTTGCCTGTTTTGGCGGAACTTCTCCTAGCCTCTCGCATGGATTATCTCTTTTCAAGAGAACGTTCACATTGTGGTCAAACGTTTTCTCAACAGAGGAGGATTCCAGTTCGGATTTCGGTCGGGATGAATTGAGGATGACGCCCGGATTTGCGGTCGGATATGAAAAAAGCTTCCTTACGGAAGCTTTCGAATGGAGCGGACAACGGGACTCGAACCCGCGGTCTCAACCTTGGCAAGGTTGCGCTTTACCAACTAAGCTATGTCCGCAAAGAACTTCCGCCGTGAGAAGCGGAAATTCAGTGGGTGATATAGGAATCGAACCTATGACCCCTTCCGTGTGAAGGAAGTGCGCTAGCCGCTGCGCCAATCACCCGTGGGATAATTCCACCGGTTTCCCGGCTTCGTTACCCGCTTCGCGTGGGCGATACAAGATTCGAACTTGTGACCCCTTCCGTGTCAGGGAAGTGCGCTACCTCTGCGCCAACCGCCCGAAGCGAGTGCTAACTTACGTGGATTCTCGGCGGAATGCAAATCGTCGGCGTGTCGCGATGGTGTTGCGAGGGGTGACTCGCCGTCAATTAGCGATCGAAACCATTGGAATTTCCATGGTTTTTGCGTCTGGATCGGACTTGACGAACGATTCTTCAGAAGGGGATTGCGTCAACGGCAGACGCATCTGATGCCAAGCCACATTGCCGTGTGTGGAAGCCGACATGCCTTCGTCCATGAATCCCAAGCGGGAGTAAAAGCCAACAAGACGTTCCTTACAAGTCAGCACAATGCCTTTGCGTCCGGCAATCGTCGAATCAAGGATCACACGACGCAGCAGATAGCTGGCGCAACCGCGATGCTGGTAGACGGGAGCCACATCCACGCCGAAAATCATCTGCCAATCACCCTGCTCGTCATGCATGGAAACATCCTCATACATGACATCAGCCAAATCTTTCTCATTGGTCGTCATGCCATTGACGAAACCAACCAACGTGCCATCTTCCACGGAAGCGGGGAAGCAGGCGTCGTCATCGGCGTCAGTGTTGATCAAAAGCCAGAAATGTTCCGGATATGTGGCGACGCGTGCGGTCAGGCTCTCGTTCGTTGCGGCCTCCGCAGGCGGGAAGCAGGCAGCCTCCACAGCCTCAATCGCGTCCAAATCCTCCATCGTTGCATGTCGAATGAGCATGTGCATACTCTCTCGCAAGGCATACCCAATCTTCACATTTCGATATGAGCTGACGGCGGAAAGCGCCGACGTGCAATACTGTGGCAAGGATTACCGGGAAGCATTTCTTGAAGGTTGATAAACGCTTATACGAAAAACCGATAACGACGTGGCCTGTTCCGTGATTATCGCGCGGTACGATGGGGCGCGTTCAAGGCTAAAGCTTGGAAACAGCCTGAGAAGGCTTCAAACGATCCGCAGAACATTCGAAAACCTAGCGAGAAAGAGGGGAGGCGCGTGTGTTCGACTGGACATTCGTGACGCACTACGCGCCGTTCTTCGTCAACGGTGCGGCGATGACGTTGTTCATTTCCGTATTCGGCATCGTGCTTTCGATTGTGGTCGGTCTCATCTGCGCGGGCATTGAAATCGCACGCATCCCAGTGTTGAAGCAGATTGTGCGCGTCTACATCGAACTCAGCCGCAACACGCCGTTGCTGGTACAACTGTATTTCCTGTATTTCGGTCTGCCGAAGCTTGGCGTTGTCTGGTCCGCGGAACAATGCGCGATCGTGGGACTCGGCTTTCTCGGCGGCTCCTACATGGCCGAAGCGATGCGTGGCGGCCTCGAAACCATTCCGAACGTGCAGCGCGAATCCGCATACGTGCTGGGCCTGAGCCAATGGCAGACCTTGAGCCGCGTGGTGATTCCGCAGGCCATCGGCACGTCCATCCCAGGCATTGTGGCCAACGTGATCTTCCTGATCAAGGAATCATCCGTCGTGTCGGCCATCGCGCTCGCCGACGTGATGTACATGGCCAAGGATCTGATCGGCATGTACTACAGCACGTACGAATCGTTGCTGATGCTGGTCGTCGCGTACTTGGTGATTCTGCTGCCGATTTCATTGTTCGGCACTTGGCTGGAACGGAGGTTCGACTATGAGCGGCGCTGAGATTCTGCTCGAGCCGGGCGTGTTCCCGCGCCTGCTGCAGGGCCTGTGGGTTACGGTATGGATCGCCGGCGTTTCGGTGGGTCTTTCCATTCCTGTGGGATTGGTCGTCGGCTGGCTGATGACGATGAAAAATCCCGTCATCCGTGTGCTGACCAGGATTTATTTGGATTTCATTCGCATCATGCCGCAATTGGCGTTGCTGTTCATCGCGTTTTACGGTTTCGCCCGTGCGTGGAATTGGAATTTGGATGCGACCGGCGCATGCGTGTTCGTGTTCGTGCTGTGGGGCGGCGCGGAATTGGGCGATTTGGTGCGTGGCGCGCTTGAGTCGATTCCGAAAGCCCAGTATGAGTCCGCGTATGTGCTTGGGTTGAGTGGCTGGCAGACGTTCGTCACAGTGATTCTGCCGCAAGCGTTGCGTAGGCTTCTGCCGGCTTCGGTGAATCTGGCGACACGAATCGTGAAAACGACGTCGTTGGCCGTGCTTCTCGGCGTGGTCGAGGTCATCAAAGTGGGTCAACAGATCATCGACGCGAACCGTTTCCAATACCCGACCGGAACCCTGTGGATCTACGGGGTGATTTTCTTCATGTACTTCATCGTGTGCTGGCCGCTGTCCATCGTGGCCCGCCGACTGGAAAAGAGGTGGTCGCATGACTGACGCAGCGGGCAAGCAGACTCAGGCAGGCCAAGCAAGTCTTGGGATTGCGCATTTGGTCAAGCAGTACGCCAATGCCGACAGGCCAGTGCTGAACGATATTTCGTTCGACGTGCCGCATGGCAAGGTGTTTGTGATTGTTGGGCCTTCCGGTTCCGGCAAATCGACGTTGTTGCGCACCATCGCAGGCCTTGAGCCGATTCAGGGCGGCACCATTTCGCTCAACGGCGAAGTGATCGAAACGGGCAAGCCGGGCACTGAGTCCGCTGGACGCAGCAAGCGCAGCAGCGAACTACGCACCCGCGTTGGCATGGTGTTCCAAAGCTACGACCTGTTTCCCAACAAAACCGTGCTTGGCAACATCACACTGGCGCCGACCTTGGTGCAGAAGCGAGATAAGGCCGCAGTCGAGCAGGAGGCGATCAGGCTTCTGGAACGCGTCGGCCTTGCCGACCGCAAGGATTCCTGGCCGCACGAGCTTTCCGGCGGCCAGCGTCAACGCGTGGCCATCTGCCGTGCGCTGATCCTGCATCCGGAAGTGCTGCTGTTCGACGAAGTCACCGCCGCGCTCGATCCGGAAATGGTGCGCGAAGTGCTCGACGTGATGCTCGAACTCGCCGATTCCGGCCAGACCATGCTCATCGTGACGCACGAAATGCAATTCGCGCGAGCCATCGCCGACCAGGTGATCCTGCTTGAAGATGGCGGCATTGTGGAACGGTCCGACGATGCCGAACGATTCTTCACCAATCCGACCACCGAACGTGCCAAGCAGTTCCTGCATACGTTTGAATTCGACCGGCATCGCAAGTCCGCCGAGCAATCCGAATAATCAAGACAAATGGCGAGAATCGGCGAAACCCAAGATTTTGATAGCAGTCATCTTTGCAAGAGAGGAGAAACCATGACCGCATCAATCATCAACAAAACATTCAAGAGCATCGTGGCCGCATCGGCCGCGTTGATCATGGCAGCCTCCGTGGCTGCTTGCGGTCCGTCCGCGGCCACTCCGAGCGATGAGAGCTCCACTGGTGGCGATTCCAGCTCCAGCAGTAGCGCCACCGCCCGCACTCTGGACGAGATCAAGAAGTCCGGCGAGCTTAAGGTTGCCGTCTTCTCCGACAAGGCCCCGTTCGGCTACATCGACAAGGAAGGCAAAAACGCCGGCTACGACGTGTACTTCGCCGAGCGTCTCGGCAAGGATCTGGGCGTGAAGGTCAAGTACACTTCCGTCGATCCGGCCGCCCGCGTGGACGTGCTCACCTCCAACAAGGTGGACATCACGCTGGCCAACTTCACCGTCACCGACGAGCGTAAGGAGAAAGAGCCCGACGTCAAGCTGCAGAAGTACGACCAGTACGCCGACGCCTACAATGCGCTGCTCGATGGTCGTGGCGACGCTTTCTCCACCGACAACACCGAGGTACTGGCTTGGGCCAAGTCCAACAAGGGCTTCAAGGTCGGCATCACCAAACTCGGCGATGAGGACACCATCGCTCCGGCTGTGCAGAAGGGCAACAAGGAGCTGCTCAACTGGCTGAACGACGAAATCGTGAAGCTGGGCAAGGAGAACTTCTTCCACAAGGATTACGAGGAGACCCTGAAGCCGGTGTACGGTTCCGACGTCGATCCGGATGACATTGTGGTCGAGGGCGGCAAGCTCTGACAATCGCCTGACGGCAACCTGCCGTCCATCAATTCTGTTTCCAAGCCTTCCGTGGCATGTGCCACGGAAGGCTTTTTCATATTCTGATAACCGTTCATAAAAAAGAATTATTACGATTTGCGCCTTCCATAAAAATCGCATATAGCCACGCCGGCATAGGAAAGGATTTTTACCGATATCTTGTGATTATCGCTTGAAAGAAGCCATACGAAAACACACATGAGAGAGAGGGGGCGGCGTATGAAGTACGCAGTGATCGGTGCAGGCGGAATGGGCATCCAGTACGGTGTGCTGCTGCAGGAATTCGCACACAAGGATGTCGATTTCATCGATACGTGGAAGCCGAATGTCGAGAAGATCCGCGAGCAGGGTGGCGCCTACGTGTCTCAAGATGGTGAAGACCGCCATCTCGTGCCGATCAACGTGTACTACCCGGAGGAGTATGCCGGCCAGCCAGACGTGTGGATCGTGTTCCTCAAGCAGATGCAGCTTGACGGCGTGCTCAAGCGCTGCGCCCACCTGTTCAACAAGAAGCAGATTGTGTTCTCCGCCATGAACGGCTATGGACACTTTGAAAAGCTCAACGAATACTTCTCCAAAGACCGCATTTACGGCGGCACCGCACTGATCGGTGCCTACGTGTACGGCCCCGGCGATTTCAACTTCACCGGCGGAGCACATGCCAAGGCCATGAGCCTGTGTGCCTACGCGGATGATGTGACTGACGAGGTGCGCAAACACGAGCAGGCGCTGTACGAGGATTTCGCAACGGCCACGCTCAACCCGACCATCGTGGACAACTTCATCGGCATGTGCATGGCGAAAATCGTATTCAACTCGGTGCTGAACACGTTGTGTACCATGTACCAGATTCGTTTCGGCGAATTCCATGCGCATCCCGACGCGCGTTGGCTCACCGAACAGCTGGTCGATGAAGCTTACAGTGCTGCCGAAGCAGCCGGATACCAACTGTTGGGCACGCGCGAAACGGAAGTCGAAACCATTCTGCACACCGCGGGCGTGGCGCATCCGCTGCACTATCCGTCCATGTATCAAGACCTGACCAAGGGACGTCCAACGGAAGTCGACTACATCAACGGCTATATCGCCAAAGTCGGGCGCGAGCATGGCTACGAATGCAAGCTGCACGAATTCCTAACTCGCGAAGTGCATCTCGCCGAACAAGCCTTCGCCATCCACAATCCAGACATCGTCGCACAGGCCAAAGCCGACGTCGAAGCCATTAATCCGGTAACGGAATAATCGTATTTTTTTCAAAACAAGTAAGAGAGGGAAACAACCATGACCATCGCTATTTTCAAGAAGCCGAACGGCATCAAACGAATCGCCGCAGCAGTACTCGCCGCTGCAACACTTATTTCCGTTGCGGCATGCGGTTCCGGCAACGGCGCATCCGCATCCAAGGAAAGCCTGAACACCACGAAGGGCAAAACCACCACAATCACCGTCGGCGTGTGCGCAGGACCATACGGAGACATGGTCGACAAGGTTATCGCGCCACTGCTGAAAGATGACGGTTTCAAACTGAAAACCAAGCTGTTCAACGATTATGTGCAGCCCAATAAGGCACTTGCATCTGGTTCCATTCAGGCGAATCTTTTCCAGCATGGCAATTATCTGAAGAAGTTCACCGCCGACAACAATCTCGACCTGACCTCCCTTGGACAGACCCCAACCCTTGGCCTGGGCATCTATTCCAACAAGTACAAGTCCATCGATGACATCGAAGACGGAGCTACGGTCGCAATCGCGAACGATGGCTCTAACCTGGCGCGTTCTCTCGGCGTGCTCCAGCAGCAGGGTCTGGTGACGCTCAAGGGCGAGGTCGATGCCACCAAGGCCACGGTCAACGATATCGCATCCAATCCGAAGAACCTCAAAATCAAAACGATCGATGCTGCACAGCTGGCCCGTTCCTTGGACACCGTTGATGTGGCTCTGGTGCCGGGCAACTACTCTTGGGCTGCTGATCTGAAGCCTGCCGACGCGCTCGCCATGGAAAAGCAGGATGATGGCGTGATCGAAGTGTTCGTGGTTCGCACCCAGGATGTCGATTCCGACTTCGGCAAGGCCGTCAAGAAACTGCTTGTCAGCCAGAAATTCAAGGATGCCATCGCCAAGAGCGAGTTCAAGGATTTCGGCAAGCCGAAGAACTGGTGATCCCGTCCGCGAAAGCTTACGACAGGCCCGCATGAGCCATAATCGGTAGCATGCGGGCCTGTCGTTCCGAACGGAACGATTCAAACGAAACGAGGAATGAAATGAGCGTCATCGAACTGGACGACGTGTCGGTTGCTTTCCACGAAGGAGGTCGCACCGTAGAAGCGGTCAAGCATGTGAGCCTCAGCGTGGAAAAAGGCGAGATCTTCGGCATCGTGGGCTTTTCCGGAGCCGGCAAATCGACGTTGGTGCGCACCATCAACCTGCTGGAACGACCGACGGGCGGTCATGTGGTGATCGACGGCAGCGACATCACCGCACTCAAAGGCGGTCAGCTGCGCGACCTGCGCAAGAAAATCGGCTTTATTTTCCAAAGCTTCAATCTGATCGCCAATGTCACGGTCGGCAAGAACATCGAATTCGCGCTGAAGGCGGGCGGATATCCGAAAGCGCAATGGTCGGCACGCATCCGCGAACTGCTGGCACTGGTCGGTTTGGAAAACAAAATCGACAGCTACCCGTCAAGCCTGTCGGGCGGGCAAAAACAGCGTGTATCCATTGCGCGTGCGCTCGCCAACAAGCCGGAAATCCTGCTGTGCGATGAAGCTACCAGCGCACTTGACCTGGAAACCACGGAAGGCATTCTGGCGCTTCTGCAGCGCATCAACCGCGAACTGGGCATTACCATCGTGTTCATCACGCATCAGCTTGACGTGGCAAAGCAGATTTTCGACCGAGTGGCCGTTATGGAAAACGGTGTGGTAGTGGAGCAAGGCAGCACGTTCGACGTGTTCAGCACGCCGAAGCATCCGACCACCAAAGCGTTGGTGGAACGCTATCTGGGCATTGCGGTGCCGCCGCAGCTGGTGCCGTCGCTGCCGGCCGGCACCATCGTGGAACTGCGATACAAGGGGGATGCGGCACTCGAGCCGCTCATCAGCCGGGTCGCGCAGGATTACGGTGTGAGTATCGACGTGCTGCATGCGAATGTGGAATATTTCGGTTCGCAGGCCATCGGCATTCTGATTGTGCTCGTTTCTGGCGCGGGGGAGCCGCTGGTGCAGGCGTTGAATACGTTGAGAACGCATGTGTTCAGTTATCGGGAACTTGATCGTGGGCAGCTGGTTGTGGCCGCCGAAGCTGCGGATAATCAGGAGGCGTGAGAACAATGGAAGAAACTCTGGAAATCCTTCAAGACAATCTCGGTCAGGCGTTGATCGACACGGCATATATGGTTGTGGTGTCGGCGATTATCGGCGTGGTGTTGGGCACGTTGGTGGCGTTGCTGCTGTATTTGACTGAAAATCGTTTGTTCACGCCGAATCATGCGTTGAACGTTATTGTAGGGTTCATCGTAAATGCGATTCGTTCGCTGCCGTTCCTGATTCTCATGGTGGTGCTTATTCCGGTTGCGCAATTGATTTTGGGTGATCCTTACACGCCGACCGGTGGCGCAATTTCCCTGTCGATCGCCGCGGTGCCGTTCTTTGCGCGAATCGCGGAAAGCGCGTTTTCCGAAGTTGATCCGGGCTTGCTTGAAGCTGCCATCTCCACTGGTGCCACCACACGCCAAATCATTGTGGATGCGGTATTCCCTCAGGCCTTGCCGTCGTTCATTCGTGGTGTGGTGCTCACCATTATTTCACTGATTGGCTATTCCGCAATGGTCGGAACGATCGGCGCTGGCGGCATCGGCGATATGGCCATTCAATACGGCTATAACCGTTACGAAACCGGCGTGCTCGTTGTGATTGTTATTATTCTGATCGTCATTGTGCAGATCATTCAATGGATTGGCGATTGGTTCGCGCGCAAGGTGACGCACTGATGGTTGCGTATATGCGTGAATGTGCGCATATGCAGTCGCACGATGATAGGGAGGGTTGATGAATGACTTCGTATGTTTCTCCTGTTGCGTTCACTACGGTGGCGCAGTCGATTCCGCCGAATGTGTTCGCCGATATGGATCGCAAAGTGGCTGCCGCGGTTGCGGACGGGGCCGACGTGATCGACCTGGCCAAAGGCAATCCGGATGCGTTCCCCGCTGACTTCATTCGAGAAGTGGCCAAAAAGGCGGTTGACGATCCGGCCAATGCCCGTTATTCGCCGTTCGACGGCAAACCGAGTTTTCTGCAGGCCACCGAACGTTGGTATCGCAACACGTATGGTGTTGAGGTCGATTGGAAAACACAGCTTTTTGCCGTGGAGGGTGCGGTTGATGGTCTCGCGGCGCTGTTCGCGGTGTTGGTCTCCCCGGGCGACGCTGTGGCGTACGCGGATCCGTATTACCCCTCGTATCATTGCATGACGGTGATGAGCCGTGCCGAGGAGGTTCTGCTGCCGTCGCTGCCGGAACGTGGCTTCCTGCCTGATTTGGATGCGGTGCCTGCGCAGGTGTGGGATCGTGTGAAAGTGCTGGTGCTCAACTATCCGAACAATCCGACGGGTGCGCAGGCTCCGCGTGGGTTTCTGCAGCGTGCCGTTGATTTGGCTCATGAATATCATTTCGCGATCGTGCAGGATTTCGCTTATGCGGGATTGGGGGTCGATGCGCAGCAAATCAGCATACTGTCGCTGCCGGGTGCCTTCGATGTTGCGGTGGAAGTGTGTTCGCTGTCGAAAATGTATGCGATGGCCGGTTGGCGTGCCGGTTTCATCGCGGGCAACGACGACATTGTTTCTCATGTGAAGCAGTACCACTATCAAATGGGTTCTATGGTTACGTCCAGCATTCAAGACGCGGGCACTGTGGCACTGCTGTCGGATCAGAGCTGTGTGGCCGAACTTGCGGAACGGTATGCGTCTCGTCGCGAAATCGTGGCAGGTGGATTGCGTGAAGCCGGACTTGATGTTTTCGATTCAGACGGTGGCATCTACGCTTGGGTGCATGCTCCTGAAGATCAGACGGGTGAACAGTTTGCCGACATGCTGTTGGAACGTGCGGCCGTCGCCGCGCTGCCGGGCATGTGTTTTGGCAAAGTGGGCAAGGATTACGTACGATTCAGCCTGCTTAAATCCGAGGACCAGTTGCGTGAGGCTGTGCGCCGGGTGGCTGCTGTGCTAGCGTAATTTTTCCTACGTAGCCTTTTTGCATGGATGAGCGATTGTGTGCTTGCACAATCGCTTTTTCTATTTTCCTCCGATTGTTTGCGATCGTCTTTCGATCGGTTGTGGACGTCCCATCCTCCAATTGCCATCGACGCGTCTTTCCCGTAGGAAACCGACGCACGCTCCTTATGCAGGCGACGTTTTTGCGATTGCGGTGCGGTGCCTTGCATCTCCGCCGTTTGATAGCCGCTTACAAGAAAATGTTATGGCGATTCGCGCGTTCTATAGCCAACGTTGATAAGGTGCGGCGCGCGTTGAAACGCAGGATGCGGTTTAGTGGGTACCAGCGACCGCGTGAATGGCACGCGGCAATGAACCACAACCCAAGGGGGTGCACATCATGACCAGATTCAACACTCAGCTTGTTCATGGCCTGCCGGTCAACGATAACAACACCGGAGCCGTGAATCCGCCGACTACGAAGCGCTTGATGCCGCTGTTTCCGGGCACTCCGCCAAGGGACCCGCGCATGGTTGTCCGGCGAAGGCCGTGTATTTCGAAGTTCTTACCAAT
>OGGC01001986.1_pt1 | contig 12099 bp, 13 predicted proteins | sample 1571181 | NCBI WGS metagenome assembly OGGC01 (sample SAMEA2581930, study PRJEB24529) | metagenome | biome: Human gut stool | place: China | collected 2011 | reverse complement strand
AATTTGAAATCAAAAGAATATAACTCCGTGAAACTCTGTGTTACTCTGTGGTGAAAACTCATTACTATGCCGGGATGAATTAATTCCGCCAATGGGGGTGTCCTTATCCTATTTTTTTGCGTGCGGATAATCAATCGTATAGTGTAATCCCCGGCTTTCCTTGCGTTCTATAGCCTGGCGGGTAATCAGATATCCGACATTGACCATGTTGCGCAGTTCGCAAATTGCCCTGGATGCCTTGCTACGTTTAAAGAGGTCTTCCGTTTCCTCATATATCATATCCAAACGTACCCAGGCACGTTTCAGACGCAAGTCGCTTCGTACGATACCTACATAGGCTCCCATAATTTGGTTCACTTCTTTCATGCTCTGAGTAATAAGCACCATCTCTTCGTTGGTCACAGTTCCTTCGGCATTCCATTCCGGTATTTCGTGGTTGAACTCATAGCGGTCGAGTACGCTTAGCGCATGTTTGGCGGCAGCATCGGCATAGACAACCGCTTCAATCAAAGAGTTGGAAGCTAGACGGTTGCCTCCGTGAAGACCTGTGCAAGAACATTCTCCTACGGCATACAGGCGATTGATGGAAGACTCTCCGTTTAGGTTTACCTTGATGCCACCACAGAGGTAGTGTGCGGCAGGAGCTACCGGGATATAGTCTTTGGTGATATCGATACCTAAGCTGAGGCACTTTTCGTAGATATTCGGGAAATGCTTCTTGGTTTCTTCCGGATCTTTGTGCGTGACGTCCAGATATACATGGTCGTCACCGCGTTGCTTCATTTCGCTGTCGATGGCACGTGCCACGATATCACGCGGAGCAAGAGAAAGACGCGGATCATATTTCTGCATAAACTCTTCACCACCCATATTGCGTAATACGGCACCATATCCGCGCATCGCTTCCGTAATCAGGAAACAGGGACGGTCGCCCGGATGATAAAGCGCTGTGGGGTGGAACTGGATGAACTCCATATCCTGTACGAAACCTTTGGCACGGTAGACCATGGCAATACCGTCTCCGGTAGCAACCAGCGGATTAGTGGTGTTGCGGTAAACAGCACCTACACCTCCCGTAGCCATCAGCGTCACTTTGGAAAGGAAAGTATCCACTTCGCCCGTGTCTTCATTCAGCACATACGCTCCGTAGCACTTGATGCCCGGGGTATGGCGGGTTACGATGATACCCATATGATGCTGCGTGATGATTTCTACGGCAAAATGGCGGTTGAATATTTCGATATTGGGGTGCGTCTTTACGGCTCTGATAAGGCTTTCCTGTATTTCGGCACCTGTATTGTCTTTGTGGTGCAGAATGCGGAATTCGGAGTGACCGCCTTCTTTATGGAGGTCGAAGTCTCCCTTATCGTTCTTGTCGAAGTCCACTCCCCAGTCTATCAGTTCTTTGATTTGTCCGGGGGCCTCGCGCACCACTTTCTCCACGGCGGCGCGGTCACTGATCCAGTCGCCTGCAATCATGGTGTCTTCAATGTGCTTGTCGAAGTTATCTACCAGTGTATTGGTTACTGAGGCAATTCCCCCTTGGGCGAAGAAGGTATTGGCTTCTTCCAGTTCCGTTTTGCAGATGAGTGCTACCTTACCTTTATGAGCCACTTTCAGAGCGAAACTCATGCCGGCTATACCGGAACCAATTACTAAAAAGTCGAACTCTTTAATCATATTTCGTATGTTTAAGTACTGCAAAGCTACAAAATAACTGGGTTGCTTGTACTTTTCCTGTATATTAATTCACGATTTTATGATAAGTACTGCTTTATAACCTCATCCAGTGACTCCTCTTTTGTAAGCTTTATTTTCTTACGCATACGCGAACGGATCATGTTGACGCTACTCCGGTTGATGCCCATTATCAAGGCTATTTCGTCCGTACTTTGATTCATGCAGATGAGCATGGCCAGTAGTTCCTCGTTGCGGGTGAGTTGCGGATATTTCTCCCGCAACTTAGGCAAGTAAAGCGGATATATGGCGGCAAATGATTTTCTGAAGGTGTTTTCGTCTTCTTTACTGAGCAGACTTTGTCCGGTCAGTTGGCTGACGGTGTTCAGGTTGTTGGCGGCCATTGCCTGCTCTATCTGTCCGGTCAATAGTTCGTTGTGCCGGTTCAGTTCTTGCTGACGGGCCATTAACTTTTGTATTTCCTGTTTACGCTTTTCCAATAACAGGCGATTCGCCTTCCTCTTAGTGATAAAATAGGCAATGGAAATGATAAGTAACAACAACAGTGCAATGGAGATGTATATATTGAAGAACAACTGATGTTGTTGCAGCTCTACTTGTGCGGAAAGCAACTTGTTCTCCTTCTCTTTACGCTCGGCATCAAACCGGATATTGGCGGCGGCAACGGCACGTATCTTTTCATCCAGATTCAGGGAGTCAGCGAAGAGCTGGTCTCGGTCGTAGCAACGGAAGAAGGCATCGTCCATTCTCATCCTCCGGTAGTAGTCCATCAGTATCCGGTTGGCATTCTTCTCTTTTCCGATCATGTCCATCCGGGCAAATCCACGGGCTGCCTTTTCTATAAGAGGTATTCCTTGTGAGGCCTTACCTGTCTCCAGCAGAGCACGTCCTAAATGAAGGTTCAGGTCATACCTGGCCCATTGAGGCATGCGGGTACTGTCCGGACAAATGCTTACTGCAAGCTGTAATGCCTTTTGTACAGAGTCCGGATAGTCCAGATAGCTATCTACTGTGAGGACTTTGTTGACAAACACACCTTTAAAGCTTTCCTGTTCGGCTGAAGTTTTCCCGGCCCGGTCCAGATAGTAGAATACGGAATCTTTATCCTGGATTCTGCGGAATATTTCTGCACGATAGCGATAGAGATCGCCCAGTCCGAAGCTGTCCTTCAAGAGTGAATAGTATTGGGCTTTGGAATTCAGCTCTAAGGCACGGTCGTACATGCCCAGTTCGGCATAGAGGTTGGCCTGTTCGCCATAGGCTATCACTATATTAGGAGGGGCTATACTATCATTATAGCTGTTGATAGCTTCCTGATTAGTGGCTACCGCTTTTTCGTATTCACCGATCAGGCGGTAATAGATGCCCAGTCGGGATATGATGCGGAGCATATTGTGGAATTTCCCTCCCTGATGGTAACATTCCATCGCTTTCTCCAGGAGTCGGATAGCTTGGGGAATATCGTTACCAGAATAGATATAAACTCCGCTGACAATTTCGGCTTGCGGAATGTAACGGTCGGCATCATCGTATTCGGGTAATTGCAAGTATTCGTCTGCCAGCCGGATGGCTGCCTCGTTGTCTCCGCACATCTGGTGCAAGCCTGCCCGCGCGGATAACAGTTCGTGTTTGCAATGTTGTTGCAGAAAGGGAGCATTGTTGAGGCTATCCAGATATTCTATACCGGGACGAAATTGCTTGCTGCCCAGATAACTGAAATAGAAGAAGTTGACCATCTGCCGGGCATATTTGACCATTGTATCTTTAGGCTCGGTATGATCTGCTACGGCCAGCAATTCGGATATCTTTTGTTTGCCTTCGTCAATGGCTGCCTGATGCTTTCTCTCTTTCAGTAATGTGTTCAGCTGTTGGATAGTCTGCTGCCATTGCTGTGTGTCCTGATTGCCTGAAGAATGTGGGGGGACGGTACAGGCTCCGGCTGACAGCATGAGGAGTAACATAAATGTTTTTATCTTCATAAGTTGGAGGTTTATTTGGTTTGCCGGACAAAGATACAATTCCATTTTAAAAAAGAAATAAGTGCTACCTCTATTTTTTTATGTTTTATTGAGCTTGATAATGAGAGAGATACATTTTTGTATATTGGATTGTACATTGGTTATTTATGGTTTAATCTTATAGTTTCTGCAAATTTGCAGTCTATAGAAGACTAACCAAATAATAAATTAAGGTGGAAAAGATGTCACGATTGTGTATGAAAGAAATCAGTAGGGCTTTGATAGAGATGATTTCCGATGAATCGCCCTATGCTTCGAAGGATATGCTTTGCGGAGCGCGTGGAGCCGTTTTCCGCGAGATATTTATTTTTCATTATCCAGACTTTATAGAGAAGGTGCAGAAGTTGGTTCCCGGTGCTACGAAAGATGAGGAATTGCTCTGTATGCTGATTGCCGTTGGGCAGTCGGTAGATGAGATTGAGCAACTGTTTTGTTTGCCGGCCGAGCAGGTGTATATGTTCCGTAAGTCGGTATGCTGGAAGATGAGATTGGAGGAAGAAAAGCTGCTGGGTGATAAATTGCGGGAGATATTGGAAGGATAACTCCTGCTGTTCCGCAAAAATACCTATCTTAGCGGCAAAAACAGAACAAAATGAATCGTATCTTCCATGCCCGCATTGCTATAGGGCAATATTTGTTTTTAGTGCTGACAACGATTATCGTTATTTATGCCATGTGGATGCAGCATGCTGTCATGGCCATCCTTTTTATGCTCCTGCTCGTCATCGCCATCGAGCGACTCATTCATACTACGTATACGCTGACCGCAGACGACAGGCTCCTCCTTTTTTATGGACGCTTTTCCCGTTCGGAGGAAATATCCCTGAAAGACATTATCTCTGTGGAGCGGGCCTCGTCCATGAAAATAGGACGTTTCGCCGTGATGCGCTATGTGCTGGTGAAGTACGGAACGAAGGGGAAATGTGCCGTGCTGCTTCCGGTGAAGGAAGATATGTTCATAAAAACCCTTACGAATCGTTTAAATGAAGTGAAGAAATACTAATTCTCTATTCCCCTGTTGCAGCCTTCCCGAGAGTCGTCCGTCTAATTTCTAAAAATAAGAGAAATGATGATGAATTTGACTTGTGCTATTTTGCATGCCGACAGACAGGTGAGTGAACAACTAGAAGCGTTCATAGCCAAGACACCCTTTCTTGCTTTGTGTGGAAAGTACAGTAATCCTATTGAGGCTTTGAAGGGTTATTATGATAATAAGGTACACCTTTACTTTGTAGGAATCGGGCAGGAAGAAACGGAGGGCATCAACGGGATGGAATTCAGTAAACTACTCTCTCCGTCCACCCGTGTCATATTTATTGCGGATACTCCCCGGTATGCTGCCGAGTGCTTTCGGCTGGACGCATTGGACTATCTGATATCCGAAGTCAGTTTTCCTGTTTTTTTCGAAGCGGTGAATAAGGCTTCGCGTTGGTTCAGCTTGAAAGGTGAAACGGGAATGCCGCTTACCGTTCTTCCCGAAAAATCTCAGACGGAAACTTGCCAACCGGAAACGCTCAAGGTGATTTATGTGAAGTCCGACAATCGGATTTTCCGCTTGGATATATCCCGGATATCCTATATCGAAGGATTGGGTGATTATGTGAAGATTTATAGCAAGGACGAGCCAAAGCCTGTGCTGAGCTTGTGCACGATGAAGTATATGGAAGAGAAACTGCCTTCCGATGAGTTCATACGCGTCCACCGTTCGTTTATTATACGCAAAGACTGCATACGCATCATAGAAAGCAGCAAGATTGCTTTGGACAAGAGAAGTATTCCTATCGGAGAGGTTTACCGGAAGAAGCTGAAGAATTATATTGCTGATTATTCTGTTCTTTAACCTGTTGCGATGCTTGTTTCCGGAATTAGCTCACATCGGTACAGAGGTGGGGTATCTTCTCACTACGACTGAAGGTACTTCCCACTACGACTGAAGGTACCTCCCATTACGACTGAAGGTACTTCCCACTACGACTGAACAGGTGTTTCACTACGACTGAACTCAGTGGAACACCAAGTGTTTTATCACACAGGAAGTTATGCTTCTTGCATTACCCTTATTTCAGCTTTGCCCGTGATATTCTTTCTCCGAACGTAAGATTCAGATTTACGCTAAAACGACTTTCCTGCATTAGGCTACTACGTGAATTTATTTGTTTCCGCCAGGTGGCGCCCAATGAAAGATAAGAGTAACGAATGGGAAAACTCGCCCCGGCACTGATCTCCAGATACTTCATTTTTCCACCTCTCAGATTTATATAAGAATTGCTGAAACCTACCCCTCCCATTAGTTCAGTGGACCGGGGATAGCGTGGGTTTGTGGTATAAATTCCCCCGATATTCATCTTGTGCTGATTCTCATATTTCATGGAAGTGTAGGAGGAAGTGTTACGGCTCCAGTCCAGATAATTGTAGTCGGCGGTAACCACCCAACGTTCGGTAGTCATGGACACTCCGCTGCCGATGTGCATGGGCAGGTATTGCGTCCGGCTATGGTAACTCTTGTCAAGGTTGTCGCTGGTAGAGGAATTACTATAAGTCAGATTATTGTCGTGGCTGATTTGAAGGGAGGGAGCAAATACTAACCCGGCCGCCCACTTCTGCCTTCCGGTAGTATTGAATTCATAATGTACTCCGAAGTCGGCGTAAAAGGCACGTTTGGAAGATTCATATTCCACAATGGCACTCTCCTGTGTTTCACTTTGAGTAACTGTTCCCAGTATGATGCCCAGATTCACACCTACCGACAGATTTTTGGTCAGTGCAAAGGCATTGGTAAGATAACAGCGGTATAAGCCTCCCGATCCTTCAAATAACGAATAAGTATAGCTTCCGGGCATTCCTTCCACCTCTTCTTCGGTCTGGATGACGTATCCTACACTGCTGTAAGGCGATGCACCCACCATGGCATACCAGCGCGGCAACACACGGAAGCCTATGCTGAAACGGTTGGGATTGCCCATAAAGCTGGAACTGTGATCGTTCTGGAAAGAATAGCGGGCATACGAAGCCGATGCACCGACATCAAATATAAAGCAGGTGCTGTCCATTCGGGTGATGGCTGCCGGGTTCAGAGTGTTCTGGAAGCCGGGCTTGTTCAGGGCTATGCCGATATTGCCCATTCCGGCATAGCGTCCGCCGTCGCTGGTACTTAATTCACCTATTCCATACATGGAAGTGGGCAGGTTTGTGGTGTTTTGGGCTACGATAGAAAGGCTTGTTGCACATAAACTGCACAGCATAAGGGGAATTCGGTGGTGATGTTTCATTTTTCGTTGTATATTTTAAATCTGATATCTAATCTGCATTGTCTCTCCTGGTCGGGGTCGTTGGCAAAGATTATCTGATTGAAGGTCGTTATCATTTCATTGTCCGGCAGACTCAGCAGTAGTTTCTGTCGTTTGATGCCCCATGTGCCGAAGTTGTTGCGGATGAATTCGGTCACGTTAAAAGAGTAGTAGGTATCCCGCCCGAACATCTCGTCCACACTCAGATTGCCAGTCTGTACCGTTACGCCGTCGCTGCCATATACATAGTCTTCCAACACATTGTTTTCGTCCGTGATGTAGAGGCGGATATCTTCCGGTAGCTGGTTCAGCTTGTTATAGCTTCCGGCCTGCGGATAAAGGTAGAGGGTGGCGCTTTCTATGGAGACGATTTCTCCCGCATCCTGTAAATTGTTCAGATAGGGGAACTCTATCTGGTTGTAGAGCCCGGTTAATCCCTGCATATACGCATGCTTGTCCAGATCGTAGGAGTGGATAAGGTTTTCTATTCCGCTTTCCAGAGTGGCAAGGGAAGTCCCTGTTCGGTCGTGACAAATACCCGTGTAGGCATAATCTGTATTTACGCTGAATACCAGTTCTTTTTCCGTGCGCTGGCTGGTTATCTCTTTATAATGCAGGGTGATGGCCATGGATGATTCATTCACCAGGAATCCTATGATACATCCTCCGTTGCTTTCGGCCACGAGGGCCAGTCCGGGAAATTTTTCCTTGAACTTATCCTGGCTGTCGAAGTAGTCTTCTTCGGCTATGAGGTCTGTCAGCAGTTCTTTACCCAGTTCGTCGGGCAGACGTATCTCCAATTCTCTTTTTTGTCCGGGGCGTGGAGTGAAGGTAAAGCTGAGCAGGGGAGTACTCTCGGTGGGCAACGCGGTGGTGGTGTATAAATCTTCGTCATCATCCAGATAAATAGGCTGTTTCAGCCGGTATACGGAGATGCGTTGCTGTGTCAGCGTATCGCCCCAGAAGTGGCCGGAGGGTGTCATCCGCAGTACGAGTGAGTCGAAGCTGTAACTGTAGTTCTCGTTGGGAGTGAAACTGTTTGCGGAGTATTCGGCATAGTAGGTGGCAGAGGCTTCGCCCCATGACGGATCCTTGTAATGTCCCAGCTGGCAGATGCTGTCTCCCCTGGTTTCTATGGAGTCCATAAGAATGGTGCTGATATCCACGGTGCAAGTATCTACATATATATTGTAAAAAGAACTGTCGACCAGGCTTTTGCCCAGTTCTGAGTTTTCGTCCTGGCAGGCACAGATGGCGGCGATTATTATAATCAGGCTATACAATAACTTTTTCATTGTTCATAGTGTTTTTGAGCTACAAGTTATAGGCTACGAGCCACAAGTGGCTGCGCTATCATACCGAAAGGCACTCGTAGCTTGTAACTCTTAAATTCTTTCGCAAAGGAAAATGAAATCTTCCATATCTTCCTATTAAAATCGGCTATCGGGCGGGTTTTATCGGTAAAGCTATTTACCGAAAAATTAGTGCTGTTTGTCGGTTATATTTGCTGATGAAGTACTTGCCGCCTACTTTTGCTACCAAAAATATAGTAATTAAAACAAGTTCTGAAGAAAAAATGAATCGACTATTATTTGGAATGATGCTGCTGGCGGTTGGATGCCTGGCCGGCAGTTGTACGGACGACGATGAATACACCCAGGGTGTATGGATGAGAAGGTCGGACCTGGACGGGGTTGCACGGGGACAAGCCAGTAGTTTCACCATCGATAATAAAGGCTATCTGTGCTGCGGTTTCCGTGGGACAAACAAGACATACCTGAAGGACCTTTGGGTGTACGACATCAACAATGATTATTGGACACAATGCGCCGATATGCCCGATGAGGCGCAAGGTCGCCACAGTGCAACTGCGTTTGCTCTAAATGGAAAAGGCTACATTACCACCGGTGTCCAGAAAAATGAGTCTACGAATCTGGCGGATACTTGGGAGTATGATCCCAATACAGACAGCTGGACACGGAAAGATGACTTTGGCGGAGGTGCGCGCTATGGTGCGCTGGCTTTTTCTATCGGTGGATATGGCTATGTGGGTACGGGGTATAATGACAACTACTTGAAGGACTTCTATCGTTTCGACCCTAATGCCGCTACCGGACAGCAATGGACAATCGTGAGTGGATTTGGTGGATATAAACGTCAGTACGGTACAGCTTTCGTTATAGATGATGTGGCTTACATTTGTTGTGGGGATAACAATGGTACTTTGGTAGACGATTTATGGAAGTTCGACGGTAGTGATTGGAAACAGTTGCGTGACATTGCCAATAATGATAGTGATGAAGATTATGACGACGATTATGCCATTACCCGTGCGGGTACCGTATCTTTCGTCATAGACGGTAGGGGATATATCGCAACAGGAACCCGTAGTGGGGTGACCAGTGATTATTGGGTATATGATCCTGAAGAAGATTTGTGGTATGGTGATTCTGATGATGACTATACGCCGATGACGAATGTGCATAATGTCAGTTCCGGAGGTTCATCACGTTCTTATGCGGTGTCTTTCTCCACAGGTAAGCGGGGTTTTGTACTGTCGGGATCTTCGGGAACCAGTTATTTTGATGATGTCTATGAGCTCTTGCCTTATGAGCAGGAAGATGTTGATTAGTGTTTTTTCTATATAAAGATTTATGAAGCTGATGTTTATTGTGAAGATAGGTGTACTGTCCCTTGTGGCAGTATGCCTTTCTTATTGTTCCGGGCGTACGAATGCCGCCGGAGAAAAGTTATCCTGCCGTTCCATGCAAGTGGAAGGGGGATATGGATATGTGGTGGTTTACGGGGCAGATACACTGATTTATCAGCCTTATATACCTGCCATAGGTGAGAAGACAGCTTTTACATCAGAAGAAGATGCTTTGAAAATAGGTACATTGGTGTGTCGCAAGTTAGCGGAGAAACAACCTCCTACCGTGAGCCGGGAGGAGATTGTTGAAAACTTACCGTCTATGCGTCTTCCGGCGGCAGGTCGCTGACCTCATGGCGTATAGGAGAACAATCATAAGGGTAATTCTTTAGCAGTTTCCCTGTAATGATTTTCTTTGTGTCGCTGCCGGGCCTTGACAAGGTCATAGTGTAACTAACTTGCAAGGTTTTATAATAGATGTCAGCCTGATATCTGTTTTGCTTCATGCCGACCATGTCCATCTCGAAACTAATATCTTTTAATTCACCTCTGTACATGCCTCTGTCGGTGTATTTCTGCTTTTCTTGCTCGAAGATAATTTGTCCGTCTACAATGTTTCCCGGCATATCCACATAGCGGCTTTCTCCTTCGGGATTCATCCATTCCTTGGGATATTCGCCGGTATAGGTATCGAAGTAATATTCAGTAAAAGCATTGTAGAAGGGGAAAAAGGAAGTCTTCTTTATTTCTTCTCCGCTACCGGTTCTGTCTATCCAGGTGATTCCCCAAGGCTTTGTTCCGGCTTCTCTTACTCCATCAAATTCATCCAGGGAGTAAGTGATGGATTCTATCTGATAGTAATTGGTGCATATCTTCTGCTGGATGAATATTTGTTCTGAGTAAAGTCCTTGTTCGGTACTCAGTTTGAGAATCAATCTGCGCTCTTCCCCTGCAAAGTTATCATTCAGTTGTATAGTCAGGGATTTTGCCTTGTCGCGGGTGATGCTGCCCCAATGGAAGCGTACGGTGCCCATACCCTCCAGTTTTAAGGGATACCCATTCTCATCTGTCATGATGCCTCCATCCGGATACATAACGGAAGCCACAATCCAGTTGGTTCTGGTCATCGGGATCTCTATGGAGCTTGCATCGCCTTCGACAGTAAATTCTTCTGTAGAAGAGAAACGTTCATCATTTGCATTATCACAGGCTGTTCCGCCGAAAAGGATGACAATGGAGAATATTAGCGCTTGGAGTACGTTCGTTCGTTTCATGTATCTTTAGTTTCGTTAGTTTAAATAGCTTTTGTTTATAGACGTATTTTATTGGAAAATACTGCAAACAAAGGTATGTTTTTTTAGCAAGAAAAAGATAGGGGGTGATACTTTTTGTAGAATATTAGTTGTACCTTGTAGGTCTTTAAATCAACAAAATACATATAAAGTATGGAAAACAAATTACAAGTCATCAGAGAACAGGAAATAGAAGCATGCCTAATAGAACTGAGAGGGCAAAAAGTCCTGTTGGATAGAGATGTGGCAATACTGTACGGAGTAGAAACGAAAAGGGTGAATGAAGCGGTGAGAAATAATCCGGATAAGTTCCCTAAGGATTATATCATTGAATTGAATGAAAGTGAGATACGATATTTGCGGTCGAAAATTTCGACCGCAAAACATCTGATTCTTCAGAAGACAAAACAAACATATAATCCTCCGGAAATTTATCCGGATTGTTACGCACAGCTTCATTGACCCTCTTTGTCTCGACGCCATAAAGACTTGCCACATCGGCATCGGCTATTACAGGAATATCCCTGATTACAACTATACTCTTCCGAACATCAGTCAGAAGTTTGGGATTTAATTCGGTTGTATGTGTCACAATATTCAAATCTTTTTGCGATTTACTCATATCGTTCGTCCTCCCTTTCTTCTTTTTCAAGTTCCTGCTTCTTCATTATCCGCCACAATTCATCTTCAAACAACTTCCTGTCCGGGAGATACAGCTGGTATCGGCTGACAAAAAGTTGGTTTGAAATGCTTCCCATGGCATATTCCATAGTCATTTTGTCGGCTGTAGCTCCCAAACGATGCCTATCGGAGCATTATCTCCGTCTGTACATACTTCATTACAAAAATAATTCAGATAGAAATTCATCTGCCCGATGTCTTCGTGCTGTACCTCATTGCGTTTCAAATCAATCAGCACATAAGTTTTCAATATCACATGATAAAATACCAAATCTACATAATAATGTCTGCCGGCTATACTGAGACGGTATTGTTGTCCAATGAAAGCAAATCCCCGACCGAGCAGAAACTGTCCCAAATTACTTACAAGCGATTTTTCAAGATCGTTTTCATCATAATGATTAATGTCTGGCAATCCGGCAAATTCCAACACAAAGGGGTCGCGGATGATGTCTTCCGGCTTTTGCACCTCA
>OGGC01001967.1_pt1 | contig 12213 bp, 8 predicted proteins | sample 1571181 | NCBI WGS metagenome assembly OGGC01 (sample SAMEA2581930, study PRJEB24529) | metagenome | biome: Human gut stool | place: China | collected 2011 | reverse complement strand
AGCCTCTATGCCTGCTTCTGCCCTTCATCGCGATCGCCGTCTGGATCGTGGTGGGCAGCGGCCTCGCACCACTCGAGAAGACGGCACGCTCCGTCGCACGCCGATCGCCCACGTCTCTCGAACCCATCTCGACGAAGGGGCTTCCGCTTGAGCTCGCAGGCCTCGTCAGCGCCATCAACCAACTGCTGGACCGACTGCGCGAAAGCCTCTCCGCACAGCAGCGCTTCGCCTCCGACGCCGCTCACGAACTCCGCACGCCGCTGACGGCCCTCAAGCTTCAGGTTCAGCTCGCACAGCGCGCCAAGACCGACGAGGCGCGCGAGAAGAGCCTCATGCGCCTCAACGAGGGCATCAACAGAGCCACCCGCCTCGTGCAGCAGCTCCTCACGCTTGCGCGTCTCGATCCCGATTCGACGAAGCATCCCGCAAGCACGATCAAGCTCGACAGCCTCGCCCACAGCGTGTGCGAGGACATGACGCCCATTGCCTCCCAGAAGAGCATCACGGTCACGGCCGTCACGAAACCCGCCTCAACGGAAGGGCTCGAGGACGCCGTGCGGCTGATGATGACGAACCTCACGGACAACGCCGTGCGCTACACGCCTGAGGGCGGGCGCATCGAAATCCGCACCCGAACCGATGCGGACACCGACGGCGCAGTCATCGAAATCTGCGACAACGGTCCGGGCATCGCCCCCGAGGAGCGCGAACGCGTCTTCGACCGCTTCTACCGCGCGCTCGGCACCAAGACCTCGGGCACAGGCCTCGGGCTCGCCATCGTCAAGCGCATCGTCGACATCCATCATGGTACGATCGCAATCGACGACGGCCTTGACGGGCGCGGCACGACCTTCCGCATCCGCCTTCCGAAGCTCGGCGCAGCCGCTGCGGCTGTCTGACAGGGACTTCCCTTCTGTTACAAATTTAACCCCTGTTGCACAACCATTACCTGTAGCTGATACCCCGTCCATCCGTTTTGCGATAAAGTTGTTGGATCAATTGGGAAACAATGCGGCCCAGCCGCATCGTTTCCGGGACTCACACTCAGGAAAAAAGCATGTTTGCATCGAAAATCGCCCGCTCCGCGACGCTCTCTCTGGCGGTCGCGGCCGTCATCAGCTCCATCGCCGTTCCGGCCACTGCCGGCGTCACCATCTTCGGCGGCTCTGAAGACAAGCAGCAGGTGCAACTCCCCGACTTCGTGAAGCTCGTCGAGGACAACGGCCCCGGCGTCGTGAACATCCAGATGATCCGCAACGCCCGCACAGTTGAAAACGCCGGCATTCCGGGCCTTGATCCGCGCGGCGCAGAGATCTTCCGCCGCTTCGGCATTCCCTTCGACTTCGGTCCGCAGGAAATTCCCGAGCAGCGCGGCACGGGCTCCGGCTTCATCGTCTCCTCCGACGGCATCATCATGACGAACGCCCACGTGGTCGAGGGCGCCGATGAACTCATCGTCCGCCTCACCGACAAGCGTGAATTCAAGGGCAAGGTGCTCGGCTCCGACAAGCAGACCGACATCGCCGTCATCAAGATCGATGCCGACGGCCTGACTCCCGCCATCGTGGGCGACAGCGACAAGCTGGCCGTGGGCGACAACGTGCTGGCCGTGGGCAACCCGCTGGGTGAGCTGGGCGGCACCGTCACCAGCGGCATCGTCAGCGCCCTGAACCGCAGCGTCTCCATCCAGAGCTCCAGCTCTGTCAACACCATGTCCCTCATTCAGATGGATGCTTCTGTCAGCCCCGGCAACTCCGGCGGCGGCCTGTTCAACATGAACGGCGAGCTGATCGGCATCGTCAACGCAAAGTCTTCCAGCTCTGACGCTGAGGGTCTGGGCTTCGCCATCCCCATCAACGACGCCATCAAGGTGGCGCAGGACCTGCTGGAGAACGGCTACGTCACGGGCCGTCCCTACATGGGCATCACTTATCTGGCTGTCACCGACGCACAGACGGCGGCACAGCTGGGCGTCAACGCCTACGGCATCTACGTCGTGGACGTCGTGTCCGGCGGCCCTGCCGATAAGGCTGGCCTCAAGGCCGGCGACCGCATCGTCAGCATCGACAACACTGAGGTGGCCCAGAAGACCGACCTTGGCACCCTGATGCAGGAGCACTCTGCCGGTGACACCCTGTCCATCACCGTCGCCCGCGACGGTCAGATGCAGACTGTCAGCCTGACGCTGGGCGAAAAGAACGCCTCCAACAGCGGCAATGGCACCAACGGCGCATCTCGTCAGGAGAAGTCTGCCGAGTCTGCACCTCAGCAGGACCCGCAGGGCTAAATCAGGACATGATTGGGCGGCTCGCCGCGTAAAGCGGCGGGCCGCTTTTTTATTATACCTGGCCGAAAATCGTTGCACTGTATGGCAGCAGTGTCACTTCGCCGCCGCAGACCCGGCTGGGGCCTTTCCAGAGCGCAGACGATACGCCGTCGCTCAGCAATTTCCACTGGCCGTCGGGCAGGTGGACCCGCTTTTCTTCCTCCGTGGGATTGTAAAAGACGCAGAGCGCCCGCCATGCCGCGCCGTCGCCGGGTGCGGCGGGCAAAGTCCAGCCCACGAGGGGATGTTCCAGCGAGAAAAATCGGATAGCCGCCGGGCTGGCCGCGTCCGAGGCGCTCAGGCGGGGGAACTGCGCCCGCAGGCCCAGAAGCCCCCGGTAATAGTCCACCAGTCCGTGGAACTGCGCGGCCCGCTTCCAGTCCAGACGGTTGAGGGAGGGCGAAGAGCGGTAGGTGTTGCCCTGACCTTTTTTGGTGCGGGCGAACTCCTCGCCGGCCTGCAGGAAGGGCATCCCCATGCAGGTGAGATAGATGCCCGCCGCCAGCCGGTTCTGGGCCAGCGCCGCCGAGTCGGCGGCAGTGTACTCGGGACGGGCGTACCGGACGAGCATCAGCTTATCCCAGAGAGTGAAATTGTCGTGGGCAGAGACATAACTGACGATCTGAGAGGGCGAATGGGTGGGCAGCTTGTCGCTGCGGCACCACGCGGCCACGGCCCCGCCGATGTCCCAGAAGCTGCCCGGCCTGCCCTCGACGTAACCCGGCTCCCGGGCGTCAAAACAGCCGCCCTTGATGACGTCGCGGGTGTTGTCGCAGAAGATGCCGATGCGCTCGGACAGCATGGCGAGGTTCGCCTTATTGGCCTCGTACCGGTGGAGTTGGCTTCCGCCGCCCTGCCACGGCTCACCGTACATCAGGATGTTTCTGCCGCACGGCAGAGCGTCCAGCGCGGCCCGCAGTTCGTTCATGGTGTCCACGTCATAGAGGCCCATGAGGTCGAAGCGGAAGCCGTCGATGTGATATTCCTGCGCCCAGTAGAGCACCGAGTCGATGAGGTATTTCCGGGCCATGGGCCGCTCACTGGCAAACTCGTTGCCGCAGCCGCTGCCGTTGGAGAAGCTGCCGTCCGGGTTCTGCCGGAAGAAATAATAAGGCACCGTGCGGTTCAGCGGGTTCTCGCTGCGGTACATATGATTGTACACCACGTCCATGATGACGCCGATGCCCGCCGCGTGGAGGGCGGCTATCATCTCCTTGCATTCCCGCACCCGGACTTCGCCTTTCGTGGGGTCGGTGGAGTAGCTGCCCTCGGGGACGTTGTAGTTGGTGGGGTCGTAGCCCCAGTTGTACTGCCGGGTGAGGGGGCGGCTTTCGTCCACACTGCCGAAGTCGAAGATGGGCATCAGCTGCACATAGCCCACTCCCAGCCGCTTGAGGTAGTCGAGGCAGGTGGGGAAGGTGCCGGCGGAAGAAAGGGTGGTCCCCTTCTGGGTAAAGGCCATGAATTTGCCCCGCCATGCATTCCGAACGCCGCAGGCCGGGTCTTGCGAGAAGTCGCGGACGCTGACCTCCCACACTGTCCGGCGGGAGGCCGGGACAATGACCCGGTGGTCGTGGTTCCAGTCGGGCGGGTCGATGCGGGGCGCGTCTAAGATCATGCTCCGCAGGCCGTTGACGCCTGCCGTCCGGGCGTAGGGGTCGCCCGTCTCGTATGCTGTGCCGTCCACCTCGACGGTAAAGGTATAGTAATGTCCGTGCTGGTCGCCGGGCAGATAGACCGACCAGACGCCCTGCCCGTGCTGTTCCAGCGGCAGGGTCCCCATGCAGGCCCCGCCGTCGCCCCGGCGGTAGAGGTTGACCGATACCTTCTGCGCCGTGGGCGCCCAGAGCCGGAGCCGGGTGCCGGAGGGGTTATATTCCGGCCCCAGAGGGCCGCTGTAGTTTGTCTGCCGTGCAAAGGCGCTGCTCTCGAACAGCGTTTTCCACTCTGCGGGCGTTTTCATTTCGTTCCATTCCCTTCGCATATCAAATCAATATAAAATTAGTGTACCCGCCTGCCCGTGGATTTTCAAGACTTTTCTTGCAAAAGGGGGCAAAGTACACTATACTGGAAAAAAACGCAGGACGGAGGCAGGCAGATGGCATACACCGACGATTGGGAGAACTTGATGAACGGAGTGTTCGGCCCGGGAGGAAAACTGCGCTTTGATACGCAGAAAACGCCGCCGGAAAAGACCGGTCTGCCCGATATGAACGCAGCCCTGCTCGAGCAGCAGAAAAAGCTGGACGAAATGCTGAAAAAACAGAACGCCGAGCTGCGCAGAGACACCACACAGGAGGCGCTGGCCCAGAGCCGGAAGATGCTCGAGGACATGGAGGCTGACGGCCTGCTGGCCAAAGGAACCACCGAAGTCAGACAGGAGCATCTGGGCAGCTTCGAAGGGCTGGCCGCTGAGGTGAAAAAGACAGTGCTGGGGCAGGACGCCTTTGTGGACGGCGTCGTGCGGGCCATGCGCCGGCCCTTCGTGCTGGGGACCGAGGCCCCCACGGCCCGGAACGTCATCCTGCTCTGCGGTGCGCCCGGCACGGGGCGGCATTTCGCTCTGACGGAGACGGCCCGCTGCATGGCCGCCCGGGGTCTTTTGCAGAGCGATAAGCTGGCCGTCATGGATCTGGCGCTTTACCCCGACCCGGGGGCTGAAAAGCTCTTTTTGCAGGATCTGTACGCCGCCCTCCATGCGCCGGGCGAGATCCTAGTCTTTGAGCACTACGAGAGCTGCTACCCGGGCTTTTTGAAGACGCTGGCAGACCTGGCCGTCAAGGGCAGTGCGCCCCTGTCCAGCCGGTATCTTGTCAACAAGGAGGGCATCCTCGTGGACGCCGGGACGGCGCTTGCCCCCGGGGCTGTGAGCCGCATCACCCCCTGCGGCAAGTACCTTGTCTTCTTCTCCCAGAAGGGCCGGGAGGCGCTGGCTGACAAGTTCGGTGCGGCCTTCGTCTCGGTGCTGGGCGATGTCTGTGAGACCAGTGCCTTTGCGCGGGAAGCCCTCGCCGCGCTGGCAGCCCAGCAGCTCAACGCGCTGGCCGCAAAAGTGAAGACCCGCCTCGGCCTGACCCTGTCGGCGGGCGCGGATGTGCGGGACTATGTGGCGGCCCGGTGCAGCCCGAAGCAGGGTGCGGCGGGGCTTTCGGCCTGCTGCGATAAGATATTCCGCGCTCTGAGCGAATACTGTCTGCAAACAGATGCCGCGCTTACCGGAACGATCACACTGACTGCCCGGGAGGGCGGCCTGGACTTTGCCCTCAACGACGCCGGGCCCCAGAAGCTCTTCGATTTACTGCCCGCCGCCTATACCGGCGCAGTGGAAGAGATCAGGAAAGAGCTGAACGACCTCGTGGGTCTTGCACCGGTGAAGGAATACGTCTTCGGTCTTGCCGATAACATTCAGGTACAGCAGCGCCGTGCGGCGGCGGGCCTCAAGACCGCCAGCCTCTCGATGCACATGATCTTCACCGGCAACCCCGGCACCGGCAAGACCACCATCGCCCGGCTCGTGGCAAAGTACCTCAAGGCCATCGGCGCCCTCAAGGGCGGGCAGCTGGTGGAGGTGAGCCGGGGGGACCTCGTGGGCCGCTACACCGGCCACACCGCCCCCCTGACCAACAGCGTCATCCAGAGCGCGCTGGGCGGCGTCCTTTTCATCGACGAGGCCTACAGCCTCTACCGGGGCGAGCAGGACAGCTTCGGCCTCGAGGCCATCGACACGCTGGTGAAGGGGATGGAAGACCACCGCGACGAGCTGGTGGTCATCCTTGCGGGCTACACCAGGGAGATGGAGACGTTCCTGACCGCCAACAGCGGCCTTGCCAGCCGCTTCCCGAACAAGATAGAGTTCCCGGACTACACCGCCGATGAGCTGCTGGACATCACGAATGTGCTGGCGAGGGGCAAGGGCTACAGGCTGGCCGAGAGCTGCACGGAACCGCTGCGGGGCTACTACGAGCGCCGGCAGGCAGAGGATGCCCGCACGGCGGGCAACGGACGTCTCGCCCGCAATACGCTGGAAAAGGCCATCTTCAACCAGAGCCGCCGCCTCGTGGCAGAGCCTGCGGCGGAGCTGGATGTCATCCTGCCCGGTGATCTGGAGCTCCAATGATAAAAACAAACGCTGGCACGAAGGTGCCAGCGCTTGTTTTTTACAGATTTTCCATCCGCAGCAGGTAGTAAAGCACCTCGATCAGGACGTTCGGCGAGAGCAGCGATGCCGCATGGCTGCCCTCGATGAGCCGCTGTTCGCGGTTGGAAGCCGTCATCACATAGTCGGCCAGCTGGGCCAGCGGGCCGTGGCTGTCACAGGTGATGAGCAGCACCGGTACATCCCGCCCTTTGGCGGCAGCGGACACCTCTTCCAGCCTGGAGCTCTGCCCGGAGGCCGAGAGCACGATGAGGATGTCTTTGGGGGTCAGCGTCTGAGCAAAGGCAAGGTTCTTCTCGTGGACTGCGCTGGAAACGCACCGCTTGCCCAGGTGGCTGAACCGGATGGAGGCATCGAAGGCCACCGGCAGGCCGCCGCCCTCAGAGACCACCTCCATGACCTCGCAGCTGCGCAGCAGAGAGAGGATCTGCCGCAGCTGGCGGGTATCAATGGCCTGAATGGTGGCCCGCAGCTCCTCTTCGCGGTTTGCCAGAATGTTCAGAAGTGCCTGATGCAGCTCGTCCTGCCCTTCGTCCCGCATACGCTGGGCTTCCTGCTGCTCCATGGCGTCCCGTGCCAGCGCCAGCTGGAATTTGCGGTAGTTCTCGAATCCCAGTTTGTGGCACAGCCGGGTGACGGTGGCCTCGGACGAACAGCTCAGCCGGGCCAGTTCTGCTGACGTACACATCGACGCCCGCTTTACATCTGCAAGGATGCAGTCCGCAATGCGCCTCTCGGCGCTGTAAAGCTGGATGCCGGAACATAGCAGCGTTACTACGCTTCCGGGGGCTTCGCACATAAGTGATCCCTCCTCGCATTATGCGCAAGACGCAATTTCTTCTTGAGTTCTACTTGAGATTGTAGCAGTTTGAACGAAGAAAATCAATTCAAATTCCCATAAATTTTCGGGGTTGACGGAAATTGACTTTTTCTGCCGATTTTTGTATCCTGCACGGTTTTGCCGCACAAAGCGCAAAAAATGCCCCTCCGCGGAGTGCGGAGAGGCATCGGGAACCAAATATTCAGCGCAGCTTAGTGCAGAAAGGCGTTTCAGCAGCCTTCCTTCTCAGCCAGCTTGCGGCCCATCAGCACGCCCATGACGGAGGCCATCATCAGGCCGCGGGTCCAGCCGGAAGAGTCGCCGAGGCAGTGCAGGCCCTTGATGTTGGTGTCGAGGTTCGAGTCCATCTTGACCTTGTTGGAGTAGAACTTCAGCTCAGGGCTGTACAGCAGGGTCTCGTTGGCGGCGAAGCCGGGGACGACCATGTCCAGCATCTTGATGAACTCGATGATGTTGGTCATGGCGCGGTAGGGCATGGCGGCGGTGATGTCGCCGGCCACGGCGTCCTTCAGGGTGGGCTTGACGTTGGACTGGGCCAGCTCCTTCGCCCAGGTGCGCTTGCCGTCGAGGATGTCGCCGTAGCGCTGCACCATGATGTGGCCTGCGCCCAGCATATTGGTCAGCTCGCCCACCTTCTGGGCGTAGGCGATGGGCTGGTTGAAGGGCTCGGTGAAGTTGTGGGAGACGAGGATGGCGAGGTTGGTGTTCTCGCTTTTTTTCTCCTTGAAGCTGTGGCCATTGACCACGGCCAGGTCGTTGTCATAGTTCTCCTGTGCCACGAAGCCGCCGGGGTTCTGGCAGAAGGTGCGGACCTTGTTCTTCCAGGGCTTCGGGTAGCCGATGAGTTTGGACTCATACAGCACCTTGTTCACCTTTTCCATGACCTCGTTGCGGCACTCGACGCGGACACCGATGTCCACGGTGCCGGGCTTGTGGGCGATATGGTGCTCTGCACAAATTTTCTCAAGCCAGTCTGCGCCGCGGCGGCCGGTGCCGATGACCACGGTGTCGCCGTAGACGGCGCGGGGCTCCCCGTTGCCCTGACGCAGCAGCACGCCCTTGCACTCCTCGTCTTCGAGGATGATGTTCTCGCACTCGGTGGAGAAGAGCATCTCCACGCCGTTGTCAGCCAGATAGTTCTGGATGGCGAGATAGAGCTGCTGTGCCTTCTCGGTGCCGAGGTGGCGGATGGGGCAGTCCACCAGCTTCAGACCGGCGTGGATGGCGTTCTTGCGGATCTCCTTGATGTCCTCGCCGGTGTAGATGCCCTCCACATGGGGGTCAGCGCCGAACTCGAGGTAAATCTTGTCGGTGTAGTCGATGAGCTCCTGCGCAAACTCTTCGCCGATGAGGCTGGGCAGGTCGCCGCCGACCTCATAGGAGAGGCTCAGCTTGCCGTCGGAGAAGGCGCCTGCACCGGAGAAGCCGGTGGTGATGGCGCAGGTGGGACGGCAGTTGACGCAGTGGCCGATCTCGGCCTTGGGGCAGTGGCGCTTTTCCACCGGCTTGCCTTTTTCCACCAGCAGGATGTGCTTCTTGCTGCCGCGGCGCAGCAGCTCCACAGCGGTGAAGATACCGGCAGGGCCGGCACCAACGATGATGAGATCGTACTTTTCCATAACTCTTTTTATCCTTTATATTGAATTGATTTTGGGTTTCGTTTTTCAGCAGAGGGTCAGTCTGCGGTCAGCGTCCTTGCCCTCTCCGTCTGCTTCCGCTGGTCGCAGCCACCTTTCCCAAAGGGAGAGGCAAAAATCTTCCGGCAGGCCAGAGGCTCTCCCTTTGGGAGAGCTGTCACCGAAGGTGACTGAGAGGGCAAGCCCGCTAACGTTATTTGTTCTCCTGCTCCACCTCGGCGCTCTCATCCACATAGTCGAGCTCCACAGCGGTGGACTCCACATCTGCGTGGGAGACATCCGGGGCGATGACGCCGTCGCCGTTCAGATCCTGGCCGGTAATGGCTTCCAGCATGGACTGGGTCTCCGGATGCAGCTTTATGAAGCGCCGGACGGCCAGCATGGTGTACAGGGCGCTCAGCAGGTTCAGTGCGCCTTCCAGGATGAGGATGAGGCCGATGGCCATCACCAGCGTCTCCATGGTGCCGAAGGGGTCCACCACCATCACGATGCCCAGCACGACGCTGAGCACGGCCAGCAGCAGAAAGATCTTCCAGCTCGGATACTCGCACCGGCGCAGCTCGAGAGCGTTCTGGATGCGGCCCAGACTGTCAAAGATGACGAACAGGCCGAACACGATGGGCAGCACCCGCACCACCACATCGCTGCGGATGATGAGGAATGCGCCCAGCGCCAGACAGACCAGCCCCGAGATGAGGGTGAGCTGGCTCTGGAACACGCCGCGCTCTACGACAAAACACCGCACCAGCTGCACTGCCGCGCAGGCCAGCACCACGCCGCCCAGCGCGTAGCAGACCACGTTGAGGGCCGTGCCAGGCACCATCAGCAAGAAGATGCCCAGCGCCAGATAGAGCAGGCTCATGAGGATAAGGTTCCACTTCAGCTTTTTTGCCATAGAGTTCACGTTCCTTTCAGGTTATACGGCCGCGTCCTGCTTTTCGGAGAGCGGGACGATGACGGTACGGTTGATGCGGGCCATGAAAACGAGGCTCAGCGCAAGGCTGGCCACCTCCGCGATGATGAAGGCCCACCAGACCATGTTCACCTCGCCGGTGCGGCTCAGCAGCCATGCAGCGGGGATGAGCACCACCAGCTGACGGCAGATGGAGACGGTCAGGCTGAACACGCCGTTGCCCAGCGCCTGGAACACCGAGCTCAGCACGATGCCGGCACCCGCCAGCAGGAAGTGGGGGCAGATGATGCGCAGCGCCGGGACGCCGATGGCCAGCATGGCGTCGCTGGCGGCGAAGAGGCCCAGCAGCTTATCCGGCAGGAACTGGAAGATGCAGAAGCCCACCAGCATGATGCACTCGGCGTAGAAGACTGCGAGGCGGATGGTCTTTTTGACCCGCTCCGGCTTCCGTGCGCCGTAGTTGTAGCTGATGATGGGGACCATGCCGTTGTTCATGCCGAAGATGGGCATGAACACGAAGCTCTGCAGCTTGAAGTAGACACCGAAGACGGCGACAGCCGTGGCCGAGAAGGCCATCAGGATCTGATTCATGAAGAAGGTCATCACGCTGCCCACGCACTGCATGGCGATGCTGGGCAGGCCGACGGTGTAGATGCGGCCGATGGCCTTGGCGCTGGGCCGGAAGCCCCGGAAGCTGATCTGGATGTCGGGGTTCTTATTGAGGTTGAAGTACAGCGTCATGCCCGCGCCGCAGAACTGGCCGATGACGGTGGCCGCGGCAGCGCCGGTGGTGCCGGACAGGGCCTCGCCGCAGTAGCCGAAGATGAAGATGGGGTCGAGAACGATGTTCACGACAGCGCCCACCAGCTGGCTTATCATGCTCAGATGGGTGCGGCCGGTGGCGGCCAGCAGTTTCTCGCCCATGGTCTGGGTAAAGAGGCCGAGGCTGAGCACGCAGCAGAGCTGCAGATACTGGATGCCCTGCCGGGCGATGTCCATGTCCGAAGTCTGTGCGTAGAAGTAGGGTTTCATGCAGGTGAGGCCGATGACGAGGAAGACGGCGTAGCTGCACAGGGACAGGAAGATGCCGTTCTCGGCGGTCTGATTGGCCCGTTCCTGGTTCTTTTCGCCGAGGCTCTTGGACAGCAGGGCGTTGACGCCCACGCCGGTGCCTACCCCCACGGCGATCATGACGTTCTGCAAAGAGAACGCCAGCGAAACGGCGGTCAGGGCGCTCTCGCTGACGTGGGACACGAAGATCGAGTCCACCACGTTGTAGAGGGCCTGCACCAGCATGGATACCATCATCGGCACGCTGAGCTTGATGAGCAGAGGGTTGATGTCCATGGTACCCATGATGTTTTCCCGCTCACCGGCGGGAGAGGATGAGGGCTGCTTGTTTTCCACGATTTCTCCTTTTGATGTTGATGACTTGAGGATGCAGAGTTCTTCTATGCCGCAAACGTGGGCAGAGCGCAAAAGCACCCCACCCACGCAGCATCATTATTTATTTTGCCCCCTCCGGGGCGGCGGGCATCAGCCCTCCATGGCCTTCTCCTTGGCCTCTGCGGCGGCAAGGATCATCTGCACACAGGCGTCATGGCCCAGTGCGGCGTTGATGGCAAGGTCATAGTTGTGGGCATCGCCCCAGCGGTTCTGGGTGTAGTAGTTGTAGTAGGCGGCACGGTTGCGGTCGGTCTTGTCGATCTCGTCCTTGATGCCCTTTTCGTCCTTGGCCTGCAGCATATTGTTCTCCTTGCCGTAAGCCAGACGCCACTCCTTGGGGGCGTAGACGAAGACGCGCAGCACGTCTTTGCGGTCGCGCAGGACATAGTCGCCGCAGCGGCCCACGATGACGCAGGGGCCTTCGTCGGCCAGCTGCTTGATGATGCGGCTCTGCAGGATGAAGACCTGGTCGCCCAGCGGAAGGTCATTGCCCATCGTATACAGGCTGTACAGCAGGCTGTGGGTGTGCCGCTTCTCGCTGGCGGCCACGGCCTCCTCGGACAGTCCGGAATTCTTGGCGGCCATCGTGATCAGTTCCTTGTCGTAGAGCTTGATGCCCAGTGCGCGTGCCACATCTTTGGCGATGTAGCGTCCGCCGGTGCAGTACTCACGGCCCAAAGTGATGATCGTCTTTGCCATAATATGTTCCTCCCATGTTGATGATTTATCCCAAAAAGCTCTTGGCTGTGCTGCCTCTCAGGAGACAGAAGGCTCGGTGCTTTGGTTTGTTTCCGATAGCGGCAGCGCGGGCGGCGGAGGCGCAGGCAGGCGCACCTCTGCAAACTGCATGGTGCCGGTATGGTCCACGATGTAAACGCTGCACCGCCCGCCTAC
>OGGC01001961.1_pt1 | contig 12259 bp, 10 predicted proteins | sample 1571181 | NCBI WGS metagenome assembly OGGC01 (sample SAMEA2581930, study PRJEB24529) | metagenome | biome: Human gut stool | place: China | collected 2011 | reverse complement strand
TGTCATATCTTTTTTATGTATATAATCCATTGATTCAGGCCGGCAATAAAAAAAGCAGCCTGAACAAGATGCACCGGGACGCACTTTTCCCGACATCTTATCCAGCCTGTATAGTTAAGCGACTACCGGCCCTCCGATGAACCCTGCAAAGGTACGACTTTTAAGTAACCGGTCGAAATTATTTTGATATTTCCGGGAGGAAAATTTTCAGAGCGTCCGTTCCTGATTGGTTATTCGCACTGGGTGGGTAGTATATTCGCGCATTTATCGTAAATTTGGTACTCAAATCAACCTACGCATGGAAACCGTCCATACCCCATTTGCCCGGCCGATGTATATTATGACCAAGGCGGCCGGCTCGATGTGCAACCTCGCATGCAAGTACTGCTACTACCTCGAGAAAAACAATCTTTACAGGGAGCAGCAGCCCGACCGCCGATTTATCATGACCGACGACACGCTTGAGCGGTTCATCAGCATGTACATCCAGTCGCAGACCACTCCTCAGGTGCTTTTCTGCTGGCACGGGGGCGAGTCGCTGATGCGTCCGCTGTCGTTCTACAAGCGGGTGGTCGAGCTTCAGAAAAAATATGCCGCCGGACGCATCATCGACAACACCATCCAGACCAACGGCACTCTGCTCGACGACGAGTGGTGCCGCTTTTTCCGTGATAACAACTGGCTGGTGGGCGTATCGGTCGACGGCCCTCAGGAGTTTCATGACGAGTACCGGCGCAACAAAATGGGCGCGCCGTCGTTCCGCAAGGTAATGCAGGGCATCAATCTTCTGAAAAAGCATGGAGTGGAATGGAACGCTCTGGCCGTGGTCAACGATTTCAACGCCGACTATCCGCTTGATTTATACCGTTTCTTCAAGGAGATTGAATGCCGTTATATCCAGTTTACACCCATTGTGGAGCGCATACTTCCGCGCAAGGACGGCCGCTATCTCGCCTCGCCGATGGATGCGCAGGATATTCCGCTGGCCGATTTCTCGGTATTGCCCGCGCAGTGGGGCGACTTCCTCTGCGCGGTTTTCGACGAATGGGTGCGCAACGACGTGGGCGAATATTTCGTGCAGATTTTCGACGCCACGCTCGCCACCTGGGTGGGCGAACAGCCGGGCGTATGTTCGATGGCCCGTACTTGCGGCCATGCCGGCGTAATGGAGTACAACGGCGATGTATACTCCTGCGACCATTTCGTGTTTCCTGAGTATAAACTCGGCAACATTCGCACCCACACGCTGGTGGAGATGATGTTTTCCGAGCGTCAGCAGCGTTTCGGAGCCGATAAGCGCGACCGCCTCCCCGGCGAGTGTCCGAAAAACCGCTTTGCCACCACCGCCGACGGCGAGCCGGGGCTAAACTATCTCTGCGAGGGCTACCGTAAATACTTCGACCACGTCGCTCCCTATATGGATTTCATGGCCAATGAGTTGAAGCATCAGCGTCCGCCCGCCAATGTGATGAATTTCCGCCCCGCCTGATTTCTTTACCTTACCATACTTTAACGCCCTCCGACTGCAACGGAATCGAAGCCGAAAAAAACACATGAACCGTAAGAATAGAGAAAAAGCCGTGGCGGCAAAGATGATAACAATCTACTGCCGCCGCCACCATCGCCCAGACATACGATATTCCGGCTGCAATAGAGATTCGCTTGCTCAAGACGCTGCCACCCCGTCCGAGTCTCGGAACGGCTACGTCCAGCTTTGCCAGGAATGTACCGAACTGCTTGGCTACGTCTGCCGCCGCATTGACGCCTGTCCGCTGGGCCCGCAAAAATCAAGTTGTCGCAAATGCGCGATCCACTGCTATCAGCCGCGTTATCGCCGGCAAATACGCGAGGTAATGCGTTACGCTGGCCCGCGCATGCTCTACCTCGCCCCGCTCACCGCCCTCCGCCATCTCCTCTCCGAGCTGCGCCCGCATTAATTTTCATGGATTTCCACTGTGAGCGGGTGATGCAGAAGTGGTGCTCCGTTCGAATGTCGCCGAGAGGGGATACAGCTGGTGGCGCCGTATGGTGGTATGCGAAACCGCATTTCTCCAATACCCGTTGCGATCGGGTGTTCCCATGGTATACAGCACCATATACGGTTTTCAGATTCAGATGGTTGAAGGCTCTATCCAACAAGGCGTTGACCGCCTCGGGCATCATGCCCTTGCCCCAGTGAGTCTTTGCAATCCAGTAGCCGATTTCAGCTTCGTCAATGTGTGTGGCGGCTTCCGGCGCGTCATCAGCCATAACCAGGCCGCAACAGCCTATCGGTTCGCCAGTTGCCTTCAGCACTATGGCAAATATTTCAGGAGAAGCAAATACGGTGCGAATCACCTCCCGGCTATAGTCCGCCGAACCATGCGGTGCCCATCCGGCCACGGGTCCCACCTCCGGGTCGGAGGCATGGCGAAACAGTGCATCCGCATCCTCCTCACGCCAATGCCTTAGTATCAGTCTCTCAGTCTCAATCATATAGTTTGTAGGATGTGTTCCCTTATACATTTGAGTTTGCCAGAATATATACTCCGCAATCTGTCTTGAGAAATCTGCGGTCTCGGCGATGTACTTCGTCGAGAACCATCCGGTATTCATAAGATAGGGGGGTGGTGAGATAGAAAGCAAGCGGTTCATTCTTTTGAGAATATGAATCAAGCAACCGTTCAAGATTTTCAACAGCCTTCCAAAATCCATCGGGCTGCCGGATGTCGGTGCTTAAATCGAACATCCTGATTTCCTTGTTGGCGCCATTACGCTGATTTTCAAGTTGTATTCTGGTATAATCGTTCCAATGAGGGGCCATAATCACGTTGATTTCGAGAGGCAGTATTTCAGACTTTAACGTCCGGGCGTTTTCTGAAATCATAGTCTTGACCTTATGTATGACATAAGGATAATATAGATATCCTCCGATAGAATATAGTTCGTCGCCGGTGGCTATCAGGCTGCCAGGTCCGAAGCGGAGAGAGAACTCCAGAGGATGCTCGTGAGTTGTAATGTTGAATTTCAGAATTTCCTTTTTGGGCATGAGCGGATCAATTTCCATTCCGAATTTACCATAATAAGGATTTTTGAATATATAAATTCCAATGAGGCAACATGCCGTAATCAGCGCCGTGTACCCCCATTTTATTACATGGTTGGAATTGCAGTATAATAAACGCAGTGCGAAGGCGTTGATTATTGCGACGTATGGCAAAAGGAGTGTATAATGTTTGGAGGCGTTGCCAAAGCGAAAATTGATTGCATGAATTATTATGCAGGCGGTGGCTACAATTAATGTAATAGCCATTTGACGATGTTTCACCATGCCGGCAAGACCAATGGGAATAAGAAATGGCGTTATTAACCCGTAGAATCCAAGAAGAGCAGAGAAATGCGCGCCTTCGGAGATCCGTCCGGTCCATAGGGCAAATTCCTTCAAGGTAGTTGTGATGGAAGCTCCGAGCGCACCATAAACCGCAAGAACCGTAATAATTACAGTAATGGTCAAAATGCATGTATGCATCATGCATTTGCCAATCGACCTGTTGTTCATATACAGCAGAAGCGGTACAACCGGATATATTACACAAACATCGAGTCGGATAAGAGGAGCTATGCAGAGGGCAATCGTGGAAGCGAATTTCCTCTCCTCGGCCAGCAGTAAAAAACCGGTAAGAGCCAATAGTGCCGCCGGAGCCATGGAGTTTGGGTACATGGCCAGTTCATACGACTCGGGAATCAGCAGGATGGCAACCAGTAGCAGCGATTTATTCAATCCGGTTAGTTTGTGGCAGAAAAGTACGCTTATATATATCAGCAGGAGAGCACAACCGGCCGACACCGCAGTGTAGACCGGCTCGCAGTCAAAATCGAAAATGCATCTGCAGGCTGTGAGAAATATGTATGTAAGCGGCTGCATCCAGAATCCATACCCTTCCCATCCCAATGTCTGCCAGCCGTTGTCAGCAGTGAATTCACATCCATAGCATATGCTCATGGCATCTCCTTCGTAAGATACAAGCGGGAAAATCCCGGGCAGTATCCATACTACTGTCAGGCAAAACATCAGATTATAAAAGCTCGTATCATTTCTCCCAATCCATTGGGTAATATTTCTGAAATCCATACCTTGCACTAGATTTATCAATAAATCGGATACATCCGGTATGTTATGCTATAGCATATCACCGTTCACATATGTTAATATGCAAAGTTAGCGGTATGCCCGGATATTTACAAGAAATAAGATATGAGCGGATTAAAACAATTGATGGGGTCTAATAACAGTTTAGTCTCAGCTCTCAGCTATCTTAGCCATTACATTTATATTTCCATCCGGACTATTCTTTTCAGAGCAAAACGGCCAAAGGTCAATAACTGACAGCGTCCTCGCCATCCGGACAAAAGAAAGGCGATGTATCGAAATTCAAAGTTATGATGCATCGCCGTAATAAAAGTTTAAGGGTAGGGTGGAGGCGCTAAGGGGCTACGAGCATGGAGGCGGCAGTGTCGTCGGCAGCTTTGTTGCCCTTTGTCTGACGAATGATTTCAATGGCGAAGGGGAGGGTGGTGCCCGGCCCTTCGGAGGTAATGAGGTTTTCGGCAGAGACGACCTTCTCGGCAACGTATTCTCCGCCGTTGCTGTTGATTTGGTCGCCTAACCCCGGATAGCAGGTGGCGCGTTTGCCGTTGAGGATACCTAAAGGCGCGAGAACCACGGCCGGACCTGCGCATATCGAGGCTATGCGTCCACCTTTGGCATAATGCTCCTTGAGCAATGTTGATACGGCCTGCGAGGCGTGGAGATTAGGAGCACCGGGCACTCCGCCGGGCACTATTAGCCAGTCGGCGTCGGTGATGTCGATGTCGGAAATAAGGGAGTCGGCCACTATAGTCTGACCGGTTGCGCCCTTAATCTGCAGGGTTGTGTCGACAGCGACAGCCACCACGGGGATGTCGGCCCTCCGCAGGGCGTCGATTGTGGCCATGGCCTCTATCTCCTCCACTCCGGGAGCGAGAAAAATGTAGGATTGTTTAGCTTTCATAGTCATAAAGGAGATTGACAATAGCGCCAGAGCGCCGATACGTAGTTTGGAGAGCATGAGCCTGACAGTAGAAATCATTTAATAAGTAACTGTTCAAAATTATTTTATACTTTCCTGATCTAATTATTTCAACATTTCCGCGGTAAAATTTTCGCATCTTTTCCTCTCTTCATCAGTCGTGTAGACATCTACACTCCTTCTTCATCGAGAAAAATCTCCTGAAAATTTTCCTCCCGGAAATATTAAAATAATTTCGACCAGTTACTTACCGACTGTTTACTGAATATAAACATGCCGACTTCTCCGTAGGTTCGCCGTGAGATTGCCTGTTTGCCGATTTGTTGATTCGATTGGTGTCCCATACGGTAATCAGTGATATCGATTCCGGTCACCCCCACAATGTATAGCCATCTCTATGCGATGTAATGTGTGCGAATCATACATGCCGAGGGCATCTTTCCACGTTATTTCTATTAGTTGAGTAATCTGTTGACAATAGAGATATAATTAGTTTGTACAATTAAAGGTGGAATAAACAAACGGGCGGTGAAGGTCGACGAGATGGCGGTGCCTTCCTCCAGTCTGAGCAATGCCGAAAAATCCGTCCAAAGACCATTAGGGCGGTAGAACAACAGTTCTGCCGCCTTAATGGGAATTATAGGGTGTCTGATTGCAGTAATCCTTTAGAATCGGTATATTAATGAAATGTCCAAAGATATTAGTGACAGTTTAGAAGTGGTAAGATAATCTGTCAGAGACTTTATTTGCTGCCCATCTTTCACCGAGTAAGTTATGGGTGAATTCGATGCATTGAAATTTCCTCCCTGCGCGGAGGCGGGTTCATACAGGTTAGTGAGGCCGCGGGTATATCTGAAACTTAAATCTGCGGCAAGTGGCCCATAGATTTTGAACTCGGCTCCAATGCCGGCAAGAATTGAACATGAAAAACTTTTAGCATGAGGCTCGCCTCCCATCTCTTTTGTGTAATTGCTTCGGCCGAAGGAGTTCATATAACTCTCGTCGATTTTTAAGTTGTCATATTGTGGATATACACCATAACTGTATCCCTCTCCAGTGAGACTTGACAGTTTTGTCGAGACGTTAAATCCTAAACTGAACCCCAGATCGGCATGGACGCTGAGCCGATTATTGCATTTATAGGCATAGCTCAAATACAATGGCACTTCGAATCGTCCGAAAGTCGACTTTTGTGAGAGGTTGTCTATCTCATAATAACGGATGTATTTTTCACCGTCCATATCAGCGTCGGCAGGAGCCGAATAATGGTAATCAAGATTCTCAACCTCCATTTTTACCGATGCCGCTCTATAACCAATACCTATGTTTGCTTCAAGGCTATGGTTATTCTTATGCCAGAAAGTCCAGCCGAAGTCGATGCCGAAATCATTGCATGACGAATTGTTGTCTATCCCGTCAATCGGGCTGTCAAGGTCGATTGCATTGTTCAGGCTGATATTGGTGTGCGCCTTGATTGCAAGTTTCTCTCCATTGGCCCTTTGCGTCCATCCTGCCATACTGCAAAATAATGCAATACCGCATAATATGCTTTTTATGGTTGTTTTCATCTTTTATCTGATTGTGATTTTTTTGGAAGTTGTTGTATCGCCGCAACTAACTGTTACTATGTAAATGCTCGGTATAAGGTGACTGCTTGTAATCTCATCGATTATTTCTATGCCGTTTTCATAGTTCCGCTTGAACATGAATGTTCCGTTAATGGCATGAACCGTGACAAAAGCATTTTCAGCGCACGGCAGAGTTATTTGGGCTCCGTGTGATGTTGCTGTAATCCAGTTTTCTGGATTGTAGATGTTGGCTAATCGATTGAGATAATGGCTTAGCATTCTGGCATTCGCTTCAATGTCTATCCGGCCGTCGAGATGGCGACGTGTGCTGCAGACGATTGTGCCGTCGTCGTTTGTCAGAAAGGCATATACCCAAAAATCGTTTCCGTTGTTATTGTAAACCTCTGGAGTTGTATGACAGTACCGGAGATTTGTGGTGGTCATAATATGCTCCGAACCTTGAATATCGGTATATCCATAGACAAATTTATATCCCTTTTGAGCAAGTTGCGCATCCGACAGGTTCATCATTACGATAAAGGTACACGATGTTCCGTTGCCCTTTCTGACAAAATCTATTGGAGCCTCGATTCTTGGGATGACAGAAACTTTACATGTGGATGTAACGTCTCCGCATGTCGCCGTGATGTTTGTTACGCCGATTGAAACAGCTGTAATGGTACCATCGGAGGTGACCGTTGCAATTGCGTCGTTATCCGATTCCCATACTATATTTTTGTCTGTCGTATTCTCGGGAAATACAGTTGCGGTCAGCTTTCCTGTCTGACCGACAAGGAGCGTTATGTCATCCGTGCTTATTGTAACCGATGTGGCGGGAACCGGTATGATGGTAACTGTTGCCATACCGGTCGCTTCTCCGCATGTAGCTTTGATTCTCGCTTCTCCGGGTGCGATAGCGGTCAGCTCTCCGGTCTGTGCATTAATAGTTGCAATCTCCGGAGTCGAGCATGTCCAAATCAACGTCTTGTCGGTCGTGTTGTCTGGTGCAACCATAGCCGAAAGCGTCAATTTGTCGCCGACGTATATCTTTGTATCGGGAACATTGATTGTTACCGTTGCGGCAGGTACGGGATTTACGGTTACCTTGCATGTCGCTGAAATATCTCCGCATTTAGCTGTGATGTTGGCCACCCCGACAGAAACACCAGTCACGGTTCCGTCTGCGGCAACCGTTGCGATCGCCTCATTGTCCGATGCCCATGTGATGGCCTTGTCCGAAGTGTTCTCAGGCAATACGGTTGCTGTAAGTTTTTCGGATTGCCCGATAAGTATCGTCAAATTCTGAGCGTTGAGAGTAATAGCCGAGGCTATTACAGGATTTACAGTCACCTTGCATGTCGCTGAAACATCATTGCACTTAGCTGTGATGTTTGCCACACCGACAGAGACTGCTGTTACAGTTCCATCGGCAGCAACCGTCGCAATCGCTTCGTTATCCGAATCCCATGTCACTGTTTTGTCTGTAGTGCCCTCAGGCCGTACTGTCGCAGTCAGCGTCCCAGTTTCCCCTACAACTAATGTAATGTCCTCAGAGCTTATCGTAACGGATGTGGCAAGAATCGGTTTGACGGTTATGGTTGCCATATCTGTCACGGTGCCACATGCAGCCATAATCTTCGCTACACCGGGTGCGATAGCGGTTAGTTCTCCGGATTGCGAATTGATTGTCGCAATATCCGGAGTCATGCATGTCCAGATTACGCTTTTGTCTGTTGTATTGTCAGGAGTAATTTTAGCCGAGAGCATTACTTTGTCGCCTACATAAACCTCCATGTCGGGAACATTGATAGAGATTGTCGTAGCTGGCACTGGATTTACCTTCACCTTGCAGGTGGCCGAAACAGTTCCGCAAGTAGCAGAAATCCTGGTCGTACCTACAGAAACTGCGGTTACCGTACCATCGGACGAGACTATAGCAATAGATTCGTCTGATGATTTCCAGACAATAGTTTTGTTTGTCGTATTGTCTGGTGATACAATCGCAGACAATTTTTCTTTTTCTCCGACAAATAGAGTAATCTCGTCGTTTGACAGAGTTATGTCTTGAGGTGAGATTTCTGTGCCAGGAATCGGACATGTTTGAAAGAATCTATTCCATCCGGCCTCGTCTCTATATTGTTCAATTGCAGATGCAGGAACATATAATGGTACATCAATTGGATATTGCGACATATCTATACCATCAAATTCTTTAAAAGCTTCAGGACCGCAATCGGGCGGAGTAGTAGCATAACAAGTCACTTCTTTGAGATTGGGAGAGGGTATGAATACGCTCGCGCCAATTTTAGTTAGTGATGCTGGAAGAATAACTGATTCAAGACTCGCGCAGCCATTAAATGCTTCCGAATCTATAGTTAATACCGGGGCATTAATCTCAATTGTTTTAAGATTTGTAAGATTCTTAAACGAGCTGTGTCGGATAGTTGACACACTACCATTAATGTGAATACTTGTAATCCCGGTACAACCTGAGAACTCACCAACTTCTTCCAACGATTCGGGGAAGATTAATGGCCCAGTAAATCCTGAACACCCTTCAAACCCATATATTTTCCTGACGTGGTTCGGGATTATTAATCGCCCAGTAAAACCGGTGCAATTTCGGAAACTACCATAATCAATCTCTTCAATGGAATCGGGCAATCTCAATTCGCCAGTGAACCCAGAACACCCCCAGAATGCGGCTACTTCTATTCTCTTAACTTTACCGGGGATGATTAATTCTCCCGTAAATTTGCAATTTTCAAACGTTTGGGGTTCTATAGTAGTGAGATTCTCGGAAAGAACAAGATTCCCATCGAAACCACAGTCTCTAAATGCATTATGGCCTATTGATACGACTGAATTGGGAATTATTAAATCACCGGAAAAATTACAGTCACGAAAAGCCTCACTTTGTATAGCTTCAATACCATTCTCAAGCGTAAGCGTTCCGATGAGACCATCGCAACCGTTGAAGGCTCTTTCTTCAATTTTTTTAATTGATTTGGAAATCGTTAAATTGCCTTTCAGATTGGAGCAGTTTTCAAAGGCTCTTTCGTAGATTGAATATACTTCATACTCCTTACCATCGTAATGAATTTTATTTGGTATTACCAAGTCAGTTACTGTAATATCTTTTGATTCCACTCCTACAACGCTGACTTGTTTATATGGAACGGGACCGGTAAATGAATATTTTATGTTATTTATAACAAATTCTCCATAGCAATGGAATGGGCAAAGTATTATAAGTATAATAAATATATTTGCTTGAATATTTCTCATGGTTATTTAGTTTTGATTACTTCTTTTTTAAGCCAACATACTCGTTGTATACGCCCCCTATTGCATGATAACGTAATAAAGTATGTCAACAATTTCATTCGTTGTTACGATTATGGGCAATAGTTTCAGAACTGCAAAAGTGTATCCAGCTGTTCGGCTTTACGAGTATATGGAATATATGCTTCCGTTTATTTGGATTGATTTAAGGAAGCCTTCATAATCTGGCATGATTGTGAAACTATTGATGCCAAGTTGCGATAGGCTTTGTAATAAATGTGCTTTCGCCTTCCTCGGGATTTTACATACCTTTATGTTACCCGAATACGAAGAAAAAGTGTCAAGATTCCTATAATCCGTTCCCCAGATTACAAAACATCCTTGTTGACTTGAAACTCTTGGATCCATGTGGCGTCCCACGATGGGGAGAGGCATATCAAGTTCAGACGAATTTAAAGAATATCCGTGCTTACGCATACAATGCTCCTGAATTTCTTCGGTTGTCTGGCCAAGAGCCAAAAGCAATCGGCATTCCTTCATGATTTCAAAGTGGAATGTCGGAGCATCTTTTTGTAGGGGGCGTTTATACACACTCCATGGATTCAGAGAATATACCGTGCCCCATTTGTTCGATTCATAGGCGCATGCGAAGAAAAGTGCAACAAGAGGACTTATACTCCAGTCAAGTAAGCGTGTCGGAATCTTATGGTGTTGCATTTCCACCAAAATCCGCTCAATGCGCTCGGGATAATCCGGTTCAACGGCAAACACTTGCTTATAGTCGAGTATGAGCCTCTTTTCATTCAGTCTGTTATCTCGGAGTATCGAGGGCTGTAATTCCCAGTTTTGGTCAGCCTGACCTCTGAAAAAGAGCGCACCACTTCCTTCATGGTGGTCATAACAGTCTTTTACCCACGCGAGATATTCTGAAATGGTCTGAATGGATATGGATTTCTCCATTTCATTGCAGCTGCCGCGGTCATCCTCTCGTTGGCATGATTGGTTTATAAAAAGAAAAAGCGTAGGAATCTGTATCTGTTACCGTCCTACGAATAGAGGCTTCTCGCATTGCCCTTAGATGTCGGACGGCAACGCCAGAAGCCCACGCCAGTATATGCAATCAATGCGTCCGGCTGTATTTCTCACGAAATAGGCCGAATGCAGGCTATTACATATCCACGGGCATCTACCGTTGCTCAATCCTTGACATCTAATTGAAATTTTGCGAGAATTCCTATTCGTCAAGAATCAGCGCGGATAAACGCTTTCTTATGTATTTTCACTACATCCCACTCCGCTGAACCCCAGACCGGAAAACGGTTCGGAGAACCGCTCCCAACTGGCGTGGTCTGCGATGCGGTCTGCATTCGCAAAGTTATAAATAATTTGGAAAACTCAAGCAAATTGAAAAGAACTTTTTGAAATCATGCCTGTTGCAAATGAGCGGGGGAATTAGTACTTTTGCAGGTGAAGAGAATACACCCGATGCTCAAGAGGGGTGGCAGTTGGCCCGGTTGGCGGGCTGCTGTCTGAGATTATACCCTTTGAACTTGACGCGGCCAGCACCGCCGGAAGGAGTTTGAGCGCTTCCTCCCCACAGTTCCGCCCCCGGAATAGCGTTTCCCGGAGTCCGGACGGAAAAAGATGCCGACCGTTGCCCCCAGTGCAGCGGTTTTTTGCGTTTATAGGGGCGGTGGTATATGGTGACACCGAATCGGGTCACACCAGCAATGTAGGGACATCGCTTTGCGATGTAATGTTTGCGAATTATACATGCCGAAGGCATGTCCCTACATAGCTTAGGGAAGTTTTGATAATATACTGAAGATATAATTAATTGAAACAATGGAAGTTGAAATAAATAAACAGACGGTGGCGGTCGACGAGGCGGCGTTGCCGACGCTGGCGGCGCTGCTGAAGGCCGAACGGCTCGACGGGCTGGGTCAGGCTGTGGCCGTTGACAATACGCTGGCTCCGCGCTCGCAGTGGGCGGAGATGCCGCTACGCGAAGGGATGAAAATTACCGTAATACGCGCCGTATGCGGCGGATAACGTCCGGAATATGAAACTTATAGCCATCACTCCGACGTATTTCTACCCCGGCGAGGCGCAGGCGATTGCCGACGCGCTCACGACCGGAGGCTTCTGGCGCGTGCACATCCGCAAACCCGGCTCGTCGGCCGGAGAAATCGAGCGGCTGATTGAGGAGATACCTGCCGAGTTTCGTCAAAGGCTTACACTCCACGACCATCAGGAGCTCGCCACGGCGCTGGGAGTGGGTGGCGTGCAGCTGAATGGCCGATGCAAGGCCGGCGGGTTGTTATTGGTAGAGCGCAGGATCTCCGCTTTGGCGGCGTC
>OGGC01001947.1_pt1 | contig 12333 bp, 6 predicted proteins | sample 1571181 | NCBI WGS metagenome assembly OGGC01 (sample SAMEA2581930, study PRJEB24529) | metagenome | biome: Human gut stool | place: China | collected 2011 | reverse complement strand
ACCGGAACAGGCGAAGATAGATCTTGCTATTTCCATGATCACTTTGAAATATACACAGTCAAATTCTGTATGTTATGTAAAAGACGGACAGGCGATCGGTATCGGAGCGGGGCAGCAGTCCAGAATCCACTGCACGAGACTTGCCGGTTCCAAGGCGGACAACTGGTGGTTGCGTCAGTCGCCGCAGGTGCTTTCCCTTCCGTTTAAGCCGGGCATCAAGCGCGCAGACCGGGACAACGCCATTGACCTCTACATTGGGGAGGACTATATGGACGTGCTGGCGGAAGGCGCATGGCAGAATATTTTTACAGAGAAGCCGCCTGTTTTTACTGCAGAGGAGAAGCGGGCATGGCTGGATAAGAACACAGAGGTATCTCTTGGATCGGATGCGTTCTTCCCGTTTGGCGACAACATCGAGCGCGCACACAGAAGTGGCGTTGCGTATGTGGCACAGCCGGGCGGCTCCATCCGCGACGATCATGTGATTGAGACTTGCAATAAATATCATATGGCGATGGCGTTTACGGGCATCCGCCTGTTTCATCACTAGGAAGAGCCAAAGAGGGCTGATGTATGCAGGGTACATCAGCCCTTTTTTACACTTTTTTTACAAGGCTTTACCGGACAAGGGTAGAAGAGAAGATTCATAAACGTTACAGTTTATTTTACATACAAGAAAATGAGAGGAATAGTTGCGAAAATGAAGAAAAAGAATCATTGGAAAAACTTATGTGCGCTTTTCTTCGCATTCTGCATGGTGTTTTCGACAGTAGCAGGAGATGCGTCTTTTGTTACGGCGTATGCAGCAGAGGTGCAGACAGCGGCCGGAAGTGAAGCGGCGGAAAATCCGTCACCGGCAGAGGAGAGCGGAGCAGACAGCACGGAAGGTGCACAGAACACAATAAATCAGGAAAGTGCGGCGCAGACAGGGAACGCCGGTCAGACGGACGCAGCGCAGACAGAGGGTGCAGTGCAGACGGATGCAGCGCAGACAGATGGTGCAGCGCAGGCGGATGCGGTACAGAATACGGAGTCTGGGGCAGACCAGAATACGGCGCTCATCCAGACGGCGGGTGCAGAAAGCCTTGCGGCCTTCAGTTATACGGCGGCACCGGAAGCGGGACTTCCGGCAGCAGCGACAGCGGGCAGCGGAACGCTTGACGTAAGCGGAGCATCTTACAGCGGATTCAGCAAGGGAATCGCAGCAAAAGGATGGAGCGAGGGAGCGGGCTTTACGGTTGCGGTTAATGCTGCAGGTTACACAGATTTAAAATTTTCTGCAGACATGCGCTCCAGCGGAACCGGTCCTGCCAACTTTGCACTGGAATATTCCATTGACGGAGCAAGCTGGACAAAGATTAGCGGAACGGATGTGACCTTAAGTACGGATCTTGCCCCGGTGTATCAGCAGACGGTACTCCCGGCGGCACTGTCCGGAAAAGCGTTTACACTGCGTGTGACAATGCAGGGAAATACAAGTGTGAACCAGAGTACAGTCGGCACGAACGGTGTGACCAGCATCAACAACATTGTAGTCACCGGAACACAGGGGGAGGCGGTGAAGACAGACGGGACGGTCTGTTCCAAAGTCAAGGCTTCCGTGGAGCCGGGAGATGTGAAAGCCGGTACGAAGGTGGAACTCTCCTGCGCGACGGAGGGAGCAACGATCACATACCATACCGATCTGGACAGTGCAGACATGACATACACCGAAGCACTTGTGATCGAGGAAGATGTGACGATCTATGCGACAGCTGAACTTGAAGGCTATGAGACGAGTGAGACGGCAGAATTTGCCTACGCGGTAAAACAGGATGCAAAGAGCAAGGAGGCGGCACTTGCCACCACACTTTCGGACGGAAATATGGTTGCCCTCTATTACGAGAACAACGGAACCGGAAGCGTGCTCTCCAAGACAGCAAGCGGCAAGAAGTTAAAGGGCGTGTCAGCGACTGCGGCGGACGGTGCGCTTGCCATTCCGGAGGATGCGGCAGAACTTACGGTTTCCGTGGATGAGAACGGTTATTATACGTTCGTAAGCGGTGATAAATATCTGACGTCCGGCGCAACGGGCAGCTCCGTGACGTTTGCGGACGCGGCGGGAGATTACAGTCTCTGGAAGCTGCAGAAGGCAAATGAGAACGGCGGATACTATGTGATCAATGCCAACGCAAAATATAATAATACCACAGAACAGTATCTGGAATATTACAGCGGTTTTACGACATACAGCTACAAATCATCTTCGGATGCAGCGTATGTATTCTATTTTTATCTGATCGATGAGGGAACACCGTCGGTTCATATCCGTGCGGACGAGTCCGTCACGGAAAATGTGGCACAGTGGTCCGGAACGGCAGACTACAAGACGGCAGGTGTGACGGCAGATACCGGAATTGCAGGAGATTCTCTCAATGCAAATGATTTGTTGGATACGGATGCTATATATTCGGCGGTGGTAAATGGAGCGGCAGTGGCACCGTATACCGAGGCCACAAGCACTTCCACCGGTTCGACTTCCTATTATATGGGAGGAAAGGGCATTGGAAGCGGAAGCAATGACTATGCGCAGTTTGTGATGCCGACAACGGGCTATGCCAACATGGTGCTCGCATTCCGGCTTCGCGCAAGCAACACCGGAGCAGGTTCCTTCCAGATGCAGTATTCCACGGACGGTGTGAATTTTAAAAACCTTTCCACTGGAACCTATGCTTATAAGTATACAAAATACGTGGGCGGTGAGCCGCAGGAAGTGAGCGCTGCGGAGAAAATTACCGACGGCGTGGCAAAGACAAGCCTTGCGCCGGCAAACTATATTTCATTCACGTTCGACATTCCAAACGAGGCGGCGAATGCAGACCGTCTCTACATCCGCATGGTTCCTGGCAGCCTTTCTGCCAAGGGAGATAAGGCACCGGGAAGCGGTGGAGTGATCCGTATGGACACGGTGACAGTGACTGGTAATCCGGTGATCGCCTCCGATCTATGCGGATATGTGGCAGCAGAACCGCAGAGCGGCGTGGTAGCTGTGGGCAGTGAATTGACACTGACAAGCGCCACGGAGGGTGTAACAATCCATTACAGTGTAAACGGCGGCGCGGAGCAGATCTATGATGCGTCGGCGAAGCCAAAGCTTGCAGACCTTCCGGCAGTTGTGACTGCCTATGCGACAAAGGACGGCTATAAGGACAGCATCCGCCGTACATTCTCTTATCAGCAGGCACAGGTGGCAACGGTAAAAGCAACGCCGAACGGCGGCAGCGTGGTGAAAAATACTGCGGTGAACCTCACCTGTGAGACCGAGGGTGCGACGATTCAGTATTCCGCGGACGACGGTGCAACCTGGCAGGATTATACCGAAAAGCTCGTCCTGACAGAGCTTCCGGTTACCTATAAGGTGAAAGCCGTCAAAGACGGTTACCTGGACAGCAGTGTGCTCACACTTTCCTTTACCGAGCGCACAAACGAAAAATATCAGATTTACTTTGGACAGTTACATTCCCACACTTCCTATTCGGACGGTGCGGGAAGCTGTGAGGATGCATACCAGCATGCCACGAATGTGGACAATCTGGATTTTGTTGCGGTGACAGATCACTCCAACTCGTTTGACAATGCGGACAGCGCGTCCATCTCGGACGGCTCGATGAGTGAGGAATGGAAGGAAGGCCATGCGCTTGCCACACAGTATACGACAAGCGGATTTGTGTGCATCTATGGGTTTGAGATGACCTGGTCGAACGGACTTGGACACATCAATACGTTTAACACCGAAGGCTTCCAGAGCCGTACCCAGAATGAGTACAAGACTTACAGCACGGCATTGCAGAATTATTACGCGACCTTAAAGACACGGCCGGATTCCATCAGCCAGTTTAACCACCCGGGAACGACGTTCGGTGATTTCAGCGATTTCGCATACTATGACGAGGAGATCGACAAGCTGATTACGACGATCGAGGTCGGAAACGGCGAGGGTGCGATCGGAAGTTCGGGTTACTTCCCGTCCTACGAGTATTACCAGCGCGCGCTGGACAAGGGCTGGCATCTTGCTCCGACCAACAACCAGGATAACCATAAGGGCTTGTGGGGCGATGCAAACACGGCGCGTTCCGTTGTCCTTGTGGACAGCCTGACGCAGGAAAATATTTACGATGCCATGCGCAATTACCGCGTGTATGCGACAGAGGATAACGACCTCAGCATCTACTACACGCTGGATGGCTACATCATGGGTTCCATTTTAGAGGATGGAGCGACCGGAGATACCGTACATCTTTCGGTTGACTTAAGTGATCCGACGGATGCGTCCATCGGTAAAGTACAGGTTATCACGAACGGCGGACTGGTGCTTGCCGAGAAAAACGTTTCCGGAAACGAGGAGACGGTCACCTTTGATGTAAAAAATGATTACTCCTATTACTATATCAAGGTTGTGGAAGCGGACAGTGATATCGCCGTGACGGCACCGGTATGGGTAGGCTCTGTGGAGGCGGCAGGAATTGACAGCTTTTCCACGGACGAGGTGCTTCCGGTAAAGGGAGAGCCGCTGACGGTGAACCTTGGACTCTATAATAATGAAAACAGCGAGCTCGCGATTGATTCCATCAGGCGGATCTTGCCGCAGCAGGATTGGGAAGCGTCGCATCCATGAGCACGGGAAGCTACAGCTTTGACTATACCTATGACGGCGTCGGCAGCATGGAGATGACAGCAGTTGTGCATGCGACGATGAACGGCGTGCAGAAGGTATACAAGAGCGTCTTAAAATTAAGCTACGTGACACCGGAGATGGTGACAAAGGTTATCATCGACGGAACCCATTACAACGATTATGTGACCGGTTACTATGGCGGTAACGTCGGAAACTTTACGGCGATTGCGGGAGCAAAGAACGTCAAGGTGGAAGTGGTCACAGACGAGATTACGCCGGAGATGCTTGCAAACTGTGCGCTGCTTGTGATCTCGGCACCGGCGAAGAAATCCGGAACAGCAAATGCCGGAGACTACACCGTGTCGCATTTTGAAGACAGCTTTATCCAGATGGTAAAAGACTATACCGACAATGGCGGTACGCTGATTACCTGCGGTATTGCCGATTATCAGGATTCTACTTCGGGACAGACAGCGACAGAGATGAATAAGCTTTTGGCTGCGATCGGGGCATCGACCAGATTAAACAGCGACGAGGCGTACGACGAGACGAACAACGGCGGACAGCCGTACCGCTTATATCTGAAAGGAACCTACAACAAGGATTCCAGATATCTGCGCGGCGCAAGCGAGGAGCAGGAGTACAGTGCGTACAGCGGATGTACCGTGGCGCTGGATGCGGATGCGGTGACAGCCGGACGCGCGGAAGCGCTTGTGAGCGGATATGATACAACGTATTCGATCGACTGCAAGGATGATGCGGGAAACAGAACTGCCGGAAGTCCGACGTATGTGGAAAAGGGAAATATGGTAGCGCTTGCACATGAGACACTGGGAAGCGGTGCGAATGTCTTTGTTGCCGGAACGGTCTTTATCTCTGACTTTGAGGTGAAGGCAGAACTGGACAATATCTGGGATCTGCCATACTTAAACCGCACAATTGCAGAAAATATTTTAGACGAAGTGAAAGTGGAACTTCCGCTGTCTACCATTTCAGAGGTGCGTAAGAACGGCACAGCGGGCGATGTTTACCGTGTGGAAGGCTATGTGACCGCAGGAACAGCCGTGGAGGGCAACACCTTCTTTGATACGATCTATATCCAGGACGACACCGCGGGAATTGATATTTTCCCGTATGCGGAGAGCGGACTTGCCATCGGAACCAAGGTGGAGATTACCGGATATGTGGACGCCTACCAGGGCGATAAAGAGCTTAAGGTGATAAGCAGCCGGATTCTGGACGAGGAGCCGAAGGTGATTGCACCGGAGAAACTGTCGGCAAAAGACGCCATGGACTATGAAAAGTCCGGCGGTAAGCTGGATGACGGCAGCGGCGTCAATGCCAATATTTTCATCGACGGATATATCTTATCGGCAACGACAGGAAAGAATGAACTCGCATCGGTTGTGTCGACAGGAAAACGCGTGTCGGCGGTCGGCGTGGTCTATGCACATCCGGAGGGAACCTCGGACGAGGCAGTGACCTGTCTGCGTGTAAGAAACTGCGATGAGATCGTGGAAGTGACGTCCGGGGAGACGCCGGATGACACGGAGACGCCGGGCAATACCGAGACACCGGATACAGAGACGCCGGGAACAGATTCGTCAGACAGCGGAAATGACAGCACGGACGGAACTGGAAACGGTGGAAGTGTAAGCGGCAGCGTGACCGTATCGGACGGACAGATGACAGACGCGGTGACGGTTGCTTCACAGAATGACTGGGATCCGGTCAGAAACAGAATTGAGGCAGCATCCGCCGGCAGCACAGTCACGGTTCTCCTTGCAGACGGTGTTTCTGTGCCGGGAGATGTCATTGCGGCAGTGCGCGGAAGGGATGTACGTCTGGTATTTAGGCTGGCAAATGGAATCGTGTGGACAATTGACGGAAGAAGTGTGACATCGGATACGATTTCAGACATTGATTTCGGCGTGACGATCAACAGCCATGCCGTGCCGGATGCGCTTACAAGACAGACCGCGGCAGGAAGAGACTATTTCCAGATCAGCTTAAATCATGACGGCGCATTCGGTTTTACCGCAGTGATGACGCTGCCGGTGGGAACACAGTATGCGGGCATGTATGCAAAGTTATATTATTACAATGAAGCAAAGGGACGGCTGGAACTGGCATCTTCCGGAAAAGTAGATGCAAACGGAAATGTGAAGCTTACCTTTGTACATGCATCCGATTATGTGGTGGTGCTGGATCAGATGCCTGCAGTGCAGACGGGAGACGACACCCCGCTTGCGGCAGCAGTGATGATGCTTCTTGCAGGTATGGTTCTGCTTGCAGCGGCAGCACGCAAGAAAAGGATATTTTTGAAATAAGGGTGGTTAAAACATGAATTTCAAAAAGAGCAAGATACGCAGCCTGGTGCTTCTGGCACTGGCTGCCGTTGCTTTTTGCGGACTGATCTGGTTCGCGAATAAAGACAGACCGGTTTATAGGAGCAGCAACATGGCGGGGACGGACTATGAGGTTGGAAGAGTCCTGCGGGTTGTGGAGGATCACAAGACAGTGGATGAGGAGATGGACGGAATCTGGCGGGGAAGTATGACGCTGGAGGTCGAGATCCTTACCGGACGTTACAAGGGCGACACGGCTATTGTGGAAAATTATTTCAGCTCCCTGTACAACGTCAGGGTGGCGGAGGGGGATAAAGTCTCTATCCGCATCGACACGACGGGGGAGGACGAATATCAGGTCTCGGTCTACAATTATTACCGCGTTCCGCAGATGATTGGCTGCATCGTGGCGTTTGTGCTGCTTCTCGTATTGATCGGAGGGAAAAAAGGTGCAAAATCTGTGGCGGGGCTGGCGTTTACCGTGGTATGTATCCTCTGGATTTTACTGCCGCTTGCGCTGAAGGGTTACTCGCCGCTGGCGGTCACTATTCTGCTCATTCTGGTCTGCAATTTTGTCAGTTTCTTCCTGATAGACAGCATTTCGACCAAGACGGTTGTGGCGGCAATCGGAAGCATGCTGGGTGTGCTTGCGGGAGCAGTGTTTGCACTGATCGCGCAGAAGGCCATGTCGATTACGACCTACCAGATGGATGAGGCGGAGACACTGCTTCTGATCACAAGCACCACGGAACTGAAGATCCGGGATCTGTTTTTGTGCGGTATTCTGATTTCGTGTATGGGAGCCGTGATGGATGTGGCGATGAGTATCTGTTCCGCGGTGGCGGAGATCCATCAGGTGGACCGGTCGCTTGGCATGGCGAAGCTGTTTGCCTCCGGGATGAATATCGGAAGAGATGCGATGGGAACCATGGCGAATACGCTAATCCTGGCAGTCGCCGGGACATCACTGAATATGATGTTGATGATCTACTCCTATGACGTCAGCTTTCAGCAGCTGATGAATACGGACTTTGTGGCGATCGAGATCATCCAGTGCATTGCGGGAAGCGTGGGTATCGTGTGCACGGTTCCGCTGGTAGCACTGCTGTCCGCCGCCGTATTTGGAAAAAAGACAAAAAAGTGAGACTGCACTATGGCAGGATGATGATCTGCCGCTGATATTCGGAGGCGGGGGGAACGTCATACTCCTGCATACGGGCGGCGCGCAGAGGCGTGCCGCCTTTTTGATTGCGCATCTGCAGATAGAGATTTCCGGCAAACACATCGTGCTCAAATACCCGCATGGCATCCGGGGACAAAAGCTTTAAAGCCTGTGACGACCGGGTGATAAGTGGAACTGCAGCGGATGCCTTTAACGCGGCAAGCAGGGGAGCGGCGCTTTTCCGAAAGCCGAGAATGCGCAGGTAGGGAATTTTATCCAGTGCATTGCCGCATGCGTAATCAGAAGAAGTAATGCCAAGGATGGAGTGCAGCAAAATGCGGTTGATGCGCGTGAGCGTCATTTCTTTGCTTTTTAACCGTGACGCGAAGGAGGAAAAAGAGGTATAATAAGGAAGCTGGTTTTGCATGCGGTTGGCAAACTCCGGGGAGGAATCGGCAGTCCGGGCGAGCTGCGTGGCAGAACTGCTTAACAACAGATACCCCAGGATGCCGGAAAAGTCATCGGCGCACAGCAGCGGAAAATCTGCCCGGTAGTCCTGCAGGATGGCCAGTGCTTCCTGCGGCATGGCATGACGCAGAATCCCGGCGGCAGAATTCCCACATGCTCCGGCATCGCCGGCGAAGAGTGTATGCCGGATCGCGGATGCCGAGGCCGGGATGGCGCATGCACCGGAGAGGATGGACGTTTCGTGGTATGCGGCGCCCTCCCGCTTTAGCAGATAGGGCGTGATCGAAGACGCGCGGCGGCGCAGCGCTTTTAAGTATTCCAGAGCCAGTATGTTGTTCGGGGAGGCGAGCAGGGAGGAGAGCGCCTCTGCGGATACGGGCAGGGCACCATCCTGACCGGCAGAGCCGGAAAAATACGAGAGCAGGGCAGCTTCCCTTGCCTTTGGGAATGTACTGCCGGATTTTAGGTTGTGCTTCAGGGAAGCCTTTAAATCCGCCAGAACGTCCGCAATGCGGCGAAGGAGGGCAAGGTCGCCGCTCTCAGCGCCAAAACAGATGCCGTTTACGCAGCCCGTTTTCTCAAAGAGGGAGATTCCGGCGTCCGCGAAAAGCTCTGCGGAAGCGGTGGACCAGAGTACGGGAAGCTCGAGCACGACATCTGCACCCGAGGAGAGCGCCATGCGGGCACGGGTGTATTTGTCCAGAAGGGCGGGCTCTCCGCGCTGTACATAGTCGCCGCTTGTGGCGACAACGATATAGTCGGCGTGAAGATTTTTTCTGACATGCGCGATCTGATAGGCGTGCCCGTTGTGGAATGGGTTGTATTCTGCGATAATGCCAATGACGTTCATGGCGGATCCTCCCGTACTGCAATATAATAAAAACTGTAGCTATCATAGCATACTGTGAAATAGAAAAAAAGAAAAAGGAGCATTTCGCGTGAAGAGAAACAGAAACATTGGATCGATTCTTCTGATTGCGGCAGGGCTTTTGCTGATTGCGGCAGCCCTTTATGAGCTGATCCCGGCGCTGCTCGCGTACAAGCGGGCGGACGATACCTACGAGGCGCTGCGCGAGGCTTATGTGACCGGACAGCCGGGGACATCTTCGGATGATCCGGCGGAGGAGGGAGAGGAGCTGCCGGCATGGTATGAGGCATTGCAGGTGGATTTTGAGACGCTAAAGGAAGCAAATCCGGATGTGATCGGTTGGATTTATTTTGACAATATAGAGCAGATCAATTATCCCATTCTGTATTCCGGGGATGACGAGACCTACCTGCATACCGATCTCTATGGAAATGCGTCGAAATCCGGCTGCATTTTTATGGAGGGGAACAACGTCCCCGATTTTAACGACTGCCACACGATTCTGTACGGGCACAACATGAAAAACGGAAGCATGTTCGGTTCGCTGAAACAATATAAAAACGACGGCTTTTATGAAAAAAATGCGTATTTTACCGTGTTTACGGAGGATGCAGCCTACCGCTATCAGATTTTTGCGTACAGTGATGTCCCGGAAGATTCGGATGTCTATACGACCGGATATCTGCCGGATGAGACTTTTGACGGGTTCCTCACAGAACTGCTTAAGTCCTCCTACAAGGATACGGGCGTTGCGGTGGGAAAGGATGACAAGGTTCTGACACTGTCCACCTGCTCGGGCGACGGGCTGCGGTTTGTGGTGCACGCGGTGCGGGTTGATGAACACGAAAGCGGGGTGTGACTGTTAAATTTTTGTCAGGCTGTTTTTCATTTTGTACAAAAAAACTGGCAATTACTGGCTTGTTTCGCGGACGTGACAAGCGTATACTAAAATTATATGCGGTCTGTGAGAGACAGACCTTCGCAAAACAAGGAGGCAGATCCTCTCCTCGCCAGAGGGCTCGGATTTTGCTTCGCAAAACAAGGAGGCAAATCCTCTCCTCGCCAGAGGGCTCGGATTTTGCTTCGCAAAACAAGGAGGATATTATGAACGTATTAGTTATCAACTGTGGAAGCTCTTCATTAAAATATCAGCTCATCGATTCTGAGAGCGAAGCGGTACTGGCAAAAGGTCTCTGCGAGAGAATTGGAATCGACGGAAGACTGGTATACCAGAAGACCGGACTGGACAAAGAGATTACAGAAGCTGCAATGCCGACGCACAAGCAGGCAATCCAGATGGTTTTAGATGCACTGGTGAATCCGAAGACCGGCGCAATCGCAAGCCTTTCCGAGATCGATGCTGTCGGACATCGTGTCGTACACGGCGGAGAGAAGTTCGCAGCATCCACACTTCTGACACCGGAGGTATTAAAGGGAATCGAAGAGTGCAACGATCTTGCACCGCTTCACAACCCGGCAAACCTGATCGGTATCGATGCCTGCAAGGAACTGATGCCGAACGTGCCGATGGTTGGCGTATTCGATACCGCTTTTCATCAGACAATGCCGAAGAAGGCATATCTTTACGGTCTGCCTCATGAGTATTATGAGAAATACAAGGTCAGAAGATACGGTTTCCACGGAACAAGCCACAGCTTTGTATCCAAGCGTACCGCAGAGTTCCTTGGCATGGATCTTAAAAATTCCAAGATCATCGTGGCACATCTCGGCAACGGCGCATCCATCAGTGCGGTATTAAACGGTGAGTGTGTAGATACCTCCATGGGTCTGACACCGCTTGAGGGACTTGTCATGGGAACACGTTCCGGAGATATTGATCCGGCGATCATGGAGTTCATCGCAAAGAAAGAGAACCTTGATATCGAGGGTATCATGAATGTATTAAATAAGAAGTCCGGTGTACAGGGAATGTCCGGTCTCTCCTCTGACTTCCGTGACCTGCAGGCAGGACACGAGGCAGGCAACGAGCTTGCAACCAATGCGATCGAGGTGTTCAGCTATCGTGTGGCAAAATACATCGGCTCCTATGTTGCAGCAATGAACGGCGTAGATGCCATCGCATTTACCGCAGGTATCGGTGAGAACGTGAACCTGGTTCGCGAGAAGGTAATGTCTTATCTCGGTTATCTCGGCGTGACGGTAGACCAGGCAGTGAACGATGCAACCCATGGCGATGAGGCGATCATCTCTACCGCGGATTCAAAGGTAAAGGTATGTGTGATCCCGACCAACGAGGAGCTTGCGATTGCAAGAGAGACGGTAGCGCTTGTAAAATAGTTTTTGCTGTCAAGGAAAAATCCTTGACAAAAAAGCAAAAAAGTGATTGACAAACCAGGGGTGTCTATGTATAATTGGTTAGGTGTGAAAACCTCATATGTATGAGGCGAAGGAGTAAACCATGCAGATCGATATTTCAGAGATTGTATCTTGTGAGAACAGAGAAGTTACCGAGAAGGTTCATATCGAGCAGGATACGTTTGTATCGAGGCTTGGTGAGTTCCCGATCACAGAGAGCGCGCCGTTTGATCTTAAGATTGCGAACCGCGAGGGCAGTGAACTGCTTTTGAGCGGGGAGACAGATCTTACAGTATCAATCCCGTGCAGCAGATGTCTTACGGAAGTTCCGACGGACATCCACATTGTCATCGACAAGAAGCTCCGCATGGACGGAACGGAAGTTGTGGATGATGAAATGGAAGAAACAGACTACCTGATTGGATTAAATCTGGATATAGATAAGCTTATCTATGGAGAGATTTTGGTAAACTGGCCGATGAAAGTTCTGTGCAGAGAAGATTGCAAATTCCTTTGC
>OGGC01001941.1_pt1 | contig 12373 bp, 11 predicted proteins | sample 1571181 | NCBI WGS metagenome assembly OGGC01 (sample SAMEA2581930, study PRJEB24529) | metagenome | biome: Human gut stool | place: China | collected 2011 | reverse complement strand
GACCTCGGCGCCGAACGCCCGCAGCACCGCCGCCTTCAGCCCGCTGCTGATACAGAAGCGATTGCGCAACAGCAGCAGATTCGCCACGTACCACGCCAGCACCTTCCATCGCGGCGCCCCCGTCGAGAACCACGAATTGTCGAACCCCCCGAGATTCACTCCCTCCATAATGCTCTTACTATTAACGATTTGCTACGCTGCGGTAAACCTCGGCAAGCTGTCGGCCCACCGCGTCGACCGAATAGAGGCGGTCGGCCAGCGCCACGGCGCGCCGCCCCATAGCCCGGCGCTCGTCGGCCGAAAGCGCCGACAGACGCCCGAGCGCGTCGGCAATCGCTCCCGGAGCGTTATCCCTCCAGTATCCGCAACGCTCCTCCTCGAGAATCCGCCACGGCGTCCCCTTCGAAGCCACCACCGGCACCCCACACGCCATCGCCTCCACCACGATTATGCCGAAGTTTTCAAAATCGCTCGGAACTACAAGTGCGTCAAGGCCTTTAATCGCATTGTATTTTTCGGCTCCGGTCAAAAAGCCTGTAAACTCCACCTGATTCTCAATTTGCAGCTTCCTGACCTCATCCTTAAGCGAACTTAAATATTCGCTGTCGCCATCGCCGATAAGAATCAGGCGTTTATGGCCGTCGTTTTCTGCAAATCGGGCAAATCCGCGAATTAGACGCTCAATGTGTTTGCGCGGATGGAACCTTCCGAGATAGCCTATGCGGTTGAAATCTGAATAATTCTGTTTTTGAAACGATTCGTCCGGAATTTCAACGGCGTTCGGAATTACCTCCATCCGGTTCCAGAATCCGAGATTTCTGATGTGCTCCGCCTCTTCAGGGCAAGTTACATGAATAACCGACGCATGGCGCAGTACATATTTTTCGTATGTCGAGAGTGCGAATCGCTTGAATGCCTTGGTTCGGGCGAGTGCCTCCGGATAAAGCATCCCATGGGGTGAAACTACATACGGTATGCCGAGCTTCACTGCATATCTTGCGGTCTGGTATCCAATCATGCGCCATAGCCCGTGAATATGGAAGGCATCTACCGTGGCGGATTTCTCTATGGAGGATGTTATGTCGGGAATCCAGTAGAATTTTCCGTAGCGTGGTGAGTGCGAATATATTGTCTCGACATCTGTTCCAAGCAGATGCCCTTTTTCGCCGAGAGGGGGCATAAGTATGGCCGTGTCGCACCCCTGACGCTGAATCCCTTTCATAAAGAGATATACGGCTGCAGCCGTTCCACCCTCTGCGGCGTCTATGGTGCCTATATGCAGTATTTTCATTTTACCTTGTTTAGCAGCTCGTTGTAGATTGCCTGATATTTCGCAGCGATAGTGTGAGGGTCGAAGCGCCTGATGTTTTCGGCCCCTTTTCTGACGAGGGCGGCCCTCAGAGTCTGGTCGTCGATAAGCGTCTGGAATGCCGAGCGGATTTCTTCCGTGGAATTGGGATCCACAAACAGTGCCCCGTCGCCGGCCACCTCGTGAAGCACCGGGATGTCGCTTGTAACTACCGGCCGCATGGCCATTTGCCCTTCGATTACCGGCATGCCGAATCCCTCATAAAGAGACGGGAAACTTACGATGTCAGATTCCCCGTACAATTTCATCACCTCGTCGTAGGTGAGGTCATAGAAATACTTATAGTCTATATGATTGCTCTCGGCAAGCTGTTTCTGCGCTTCGGTCATCGGGCCGAGAATCAGGAGTTTAACCTCTATCCCCTCAATCGCCTCAATTACTCTTTCAAGATTCTTGTGCGGTTTGGTGCCCTGATGGAGTATTATGAATTTTTGATTATTATGGCCGTCATTGGCGTGACTGCTTAGGTTCCTGATTGGATTGTGTACAATGGTCGTTTTGCAGTCAGTCGACGGATTGACCTCGGTTATCTCGTTTAACGTTGCCTGACTGATGGTAGTAATCTTTTTGGCTGCAATAATGGGCCAGGATACCCACAGCCATTTCCTGATTGCTGATTTTAAGGAGTGGCCTGTACAGATGGAGCCTATGTCGTGGAATGTTACGATGCAGTTAGGCAATACCAGGGCGAGATAATGTACTTCACCGGCTATATGATTGACTTTCCCTCTGTTTTGCCATGCGAAAAGCAGGTTTTTGAGAAACCCTATGGGCGAACCGCTGTCGTGAGGTAGCGTTTTTACCGTCACCTGTTCTCCCATTAATGGCGTAAGAGTATTGAAGATTTCTTCAATACTGTTGTCGCCCATGCGCTTCTTTCGCATGAATATTACTATGTCAGGACGCTTGGAGCTCATGTTTGTCAATGTTGTAGATTGCGAAGTTCATGCCTATGAAGGCGAAATAGAAGAAATAGGCAAACCAGTTGTAAAGACAGAGTTGGAGGTAGAATGACATCGGTACGATAGCAAACGTACAGGCAAACGAGAGGCATCGCAGATTGTTCTCCCTTACGCTGAACGATAGAAGCACCATTTTGAAAAGGATATAGAGTCTGATGCCGGTAATAATTATAAAGCCTATGATGCCGAATTCCAGAACAACGCGACCGATTTCTTCTTCAAATCCTACCGTTACAGGACGTATCAGAAGCCCTTGCAGCGCATTACTGGTTATACCGGCTCCTTTCCCAAACCATCCGGCATAATCCATATTCTTTTCAAAGTCAATAATATTAGATACGCGAGTGTCAACATCGTAAGATGCTTGATCTGCTCGATGCATAAAAGTATCATAGGCGGGTATGCCGAAGGCGTTATAATAAATGACTGCCAAAGCAGCCGCTATAAGTGCAATTGAAATAAATTTGATGCGATGTTTCAATATAGAGTCATAACCGATTGTAAATGCGATGAATAACAATATAATTACAATGACGGAACGGGATCCAACCATGAACGCGCAGACAATTGATAGAGCAAGCATTAACACACTGATAATGTATTGTCTTTTGTCAAGGTTCGCAACGAGCATCATCATGCAAAAGAGGGCAATCCATGCGCAGAAGTCGCCGGTAGGGGTAATATAACTGAAAACAGTCGTGATTCTAGCCTTGTCGCCAGCGCGAGCTATTTCACCTAAATCTTCACTATACCTGTTGATGGGAGATAAAAGAGGTGAATTATATTGCATTATTCCGAGGATATAAATCATCAGGCTTAATACAATGGTATATGTGATTATTGTCTGGATTTTTCCTCGGGAATTCACGCATAGTGGAATTGTAAAGATAAGGCTTATTGGCAGACAATATTGTGCGATTGCGATAAATGATAGAGCCGGTCCGTTTGAACTCCCTAAAAATGTAATAGAAGAGGCTATAATAAGGAAAATGTAGAATGTTATGGCAATCTGTATTCCAAAAACCGTCCCCCTTTTTATTGTGGCCGGAAGCATCAGATAGCAGATATAGGAGCATGCCAATAACCCGTATTTCAGTGCATACATAATCATTCCCGCTCCGGCGGGAAGTACCCACTTGCGTAGCACGCCTTCAAGAAATATATATACGAAGAAAGCGATGAGGAAAAATTTCATCGCCTTGAAGTTCCATTTCTCCATTAGAAAATGCTTTTAAGAAATTGGTTGTAGCGTTGCCCGTATGCCTCCCATGAGATATTGCTAAGGTCGCTGTCAGTGAGGTAATTCCGGACTCCGCTCTGTGTGTCGGCCAAGTCAATGGCCCGTTCCAGCGTTTCTCCAAGAACTTCGGGTGTCAGCTCCGAGAACTCGAAAAGATATTCTTTCGCGCTTACGAGGTTGCGAAGGTCTGGACCTCCGGTCTCCGAACTGTAGACCAACGGCAGTCCGCAACGCATGGCTTGAAAGAGTACAAGCCCGAAACCGTCCTGACGCGACGGCAGACACAACACTTTTGCCTGCGCGTAAAACTCTGGCAGACGGCTTTCATCCACCGGGTCGATGTGTGTAAATAATTCTCCGGCAGGGAATGGCGCATCGCCGATTTTGCCTACATGAAGGAGCGTAAATTCCCGCAATCTGCATGCATCAACAAGAATGTCAACTCCCTTCTGATAGCACCAGTTGCCCACCACAATCACATCGTAGGCCAGCTGCTTTAATGCTGTAGGCTTGAAATTGTCGATATTCACTCCGTATGGGTTGACAAACAGTTTGCTGTCGGCTATCCCATGGTCGAGAAAACTCTGTCGGGAGTGGCCTGAGGGGAGCGCCATATAGTCGGCAAGTTCGTATTGCTCTAATTCCTTTGGAATATCCGGCGGAAAGACGGGTTCGGCGTTAGGTGTGGCATCAAGAATTGCCTTTTGCGAAAGAATGTGCTTGCAGCCGCGGTCACAGCCGATTTTTGCGCCATATTTCCGACGCGCTTTCTTCGAAGATTTTATGGCGCATCCGCTTATCCCTATCAGCAGGTCGCAGTGCCGTAACCTCCAGGCGGCCAAAGTGTCGACAATTCGCACTACGGCATAATACACGTATCTGTTCCAGTCGAACGGAAGCCGCATTTTTCTGAATATCAGCATCAGCGGCGCACATATCCAGAAAAAGGAAACCACATGTTTCTTCGGCAGGCCGAACGCCTCGCATCGCGAGGGTGGCACCATTGTATAAAACTTTACGTCGTGTCCCTGATGTATCAGTTCTTTGCTCATATTGAGCAGATGTGACCGTCCGGGTGTTACAACAGCAATCTTCATTGGTTCGTATTTATCGGAATTTGCGTGCGATTAGTTTCATGCCAAGGTGAGCCAAGGGCATAGGCAGACTCAATAGCCCAATAAGGAGGGAGCGTTTTCGCGATTTTGGTGTATAGAAATATTTGTATTGCTTGAGTTTGTTTTTCTCCTCCCGGAGTAATTTTCGTAGCTCGGCATCGGGCATTTGTTGGCCGTACGCATTTGCCAGAGCTAACAGTCTTTGTGAATATCCCGTTCGGGTCGTCACTTTATTACGGTACTGATGATTGGTTATTCCGAGATGATTGAACAGTCGTGGGAGTATTTCAAGAAATAGGTCGGAGGCGTAGAGTAGGCCTGCAACATTCTTTGACGCTATATGCGAAAGCGAATTTCCAGACCAAACATCGTAGAAAACATAGTGATAGCCGCAATAACTACTTAGTTTCAGCTTGGACGCGTGTATTAAGACGTTGTAAACAAATACGTGGTCTTCGTGATAATGGAGTTCTTCGTTAAATCTAAGGTTGTTGTCAATAAGGAGCTTGCGTGGAAAAAACTTGTTTACCGGGCCGCCGTCCTGAAGCAGGTCATTGCGTATTATTTCCGATTGAGAAGGTATTTTAAATTCGCAGTCCTCATAGTGGAAATACACGAATTTGCGGTCCCGGATATGGGAGATTATGCCGGAGTATACGATTGTATTCTGATCGGGTTGCTTGTCGAGAAATTTTTGCAAATACTCCTGGTCGACCCAGTCATCCGAATCTATAAATGTAATATAATCCCCTACAGCTTCATCAATACCCCGGTTGCGTGCCGATGAGGCGCCCCCGTTTTTTTTATGAATTGCTCTTATGCGGTTGTCGGATGCTACAAACTTATTGCATATTTGGGGAGAGTTGTCTTTGCTGCCGTCGTCAATCAGAAGTAGTTCCCAGTCGGAGAATGTCTGGCCAATGATGCTTTCTACGCATTTAGCGAGATATTTTTCACAATTGTATACAGGGACGATAACGGATATTACGGGCTTAGAGTCAGTTGAGACCATTATTTGCTGAAACGGCATTTAATATAGGTTAGCAGGTCGTTACCGAGAAGCGATTCCACTACTACGTTTTTGTGCACCTCTTTGCGCATACCGATTTGTCGGGCTGGATTCCCGGCCCAGATTGTCATGGGAGGAACATCTTTTGTTACCACACTTCCCGCCCCTATTACGGCACCATAACCGATTCTTTTTACACTGGGAAGAATTGTGCTTTTAGGACAAATCCATACATATTCTTCAATCACAAGTCCGTCGCTCCCCGGTCGATAATTTTCCCAGTTTTCGGAATTGATATTGTGAGTTCCCATTAAAAATGTGACATGATGGCCAATTATAGTGTGGGGTTTAATCTCAAGATTGAAGCGGGATGAGCTGATATCAACTCCTTGGTCGAGGGAAACGTGATTGTGAACTGTGATTTTCAACCCACATTTCGATGCAAAATTATAATTTAGTGTTGCAGTAGAGCTAATTCTTGCGCCTTTTAAAATGGCAATTAAACGGATGAAGCGAAATTTTATATATTTGGGAAGTCTGGTTATGATACCCAATAAGAATTTGAGCGAGTTTCGATTTGTGACATTATTATAATAATTTGTCATATCTGACAGAAAGAAATTATAGATTACTTATAATGACAACCTTTTCTGAATATTTAGAAAGATACGTCTGATGGAATGATATAAGGTGTGGACACTATATTCTTTTTTTCTCCAATAATTTATATATTTGAACTTAATGAAGGGGCATAGTTTTAATTGTACGTTTTTCAATTGCACTACACAAGGTATCGAGGGTTGTGAAAGTACCCATTTGTCAAAATTGGCCAGTAGATTAATGTGATTTTTTGTGCCATAATCGAGAATGGGTTGATAAAACATCTGATAACGGAATGCCATATATTCCATTATATGATGGAAAATCGCTTTGTTATATATTGGTTGATTCTGTGTGAGATGAACGGTAAGGCGCTTTGCTACTAATATTAAACTTTCAATGTTTTTCATAAATGTTTTTGGCGCCATTGTCTGACCGTCGCGGCCCAGGAGGTAGCGGTAAACTATTCCGGAAAAACAGGAGGCGGTCTCAACTTTCATCATCGGGATTACTACCCATTCAGTGTCGGTATATGAAATTCCTTCTGTTTGTTTGTATTCGAAGGTCTGAAAGATTCCACAACGATATGCAATGGAATGCATTGCAAGGCCGGCAGACGGAAGTACATTCTGTGCGAATTCGTCGGCCGACATAGTACTACCGTTTGTCCCGTTGAATTTGGTTGTTGCGATGGTTTTGCCTTCGGGGTCTACGGTGGCGTAGTTGTTTAGGACGAGATCGGCGGTGGCGGAGGTGAGGAAGCGGACGTAAGCCGGGAAGTTCTCGGGTGAGAATGAGTCGTCGGCATCGAGGATTTTTACATAGCGGCCGCGGGCGGTGGGGAGTGCAGCGTTGATGCATGAGCCGTAGTTGCCGTTCGCCTTGTCGATTACGCGGATTGAGTCGGGATAGCGGTCGGCGTAGCTATGGGCTATCTCGGAGGTGCGGTCGCGCGAGCCGTCGTTCACCACGATGATGTCGAGCAGTTCGACGGGAACATCGGGCCCGAGCAGCGAGTCGAGGCACTGCGGCAGGTAGGCCTCCATATTGTAGGAGGGGATGATTATGGAGAGCGTTTTCTCGGTAGGCATATGTCGGATGGTCAGAGATCTTGCGTTTTAAACATTTCGAGCACCCGTGCCACGATGGGCGCCATATCGTAGTAACGGTATTCGGCGAGACGGCCGCCGAATATGGTGCGCGGCTCGGCGTCGGCCAGTTCGCGGTAGCGCTGATAGAGAGCCTGATTGGCTTCGTTGTTTACCGGGTAGAACGGCTCGAGTTCAGGCGTCCATTCCGTGGAGTATTCCCGGGAAACGACGGTATGCGGATTCGCGTAGACGTCGGCGCCGAATGCCTCGAAGTGCTTGTGCTCGATTATGCGGGTGTAGGGTACGTCGGCCGACGTATAGTTCACTACGGCGCATCCCTGATGGTTTGCCTCGGGGAGGATTTCGGTCTCGAACGATACCGTCCGGTAGTCGAGCATCCCGTAGCGGTAGCCGTAATACTCGTCGATTTTGCCGGTGAACACTATCCGGTCGGCCGCCTGCTCCCAGCGGTCGCGGTCGGCGAAGAAGTCGGTGGAGGTCAGCACATCGGAGCCTTCGAGAAGGGCGTCGGTCAGGCGGTTGTAGCCGCCGATGGGGATGCCCTGGTAGAGGTCGTTGAAGTAGTTGTTGTCGAAGGTAAGACGCACCGGCAGGCGCCGGATTATGAAAGCCGGGAGTTCGGAGCAGGGGCGACCCCACTGCTTTTCGGTATATCCCCGGATCAGAAGCTCGTAGATGTCGCGTCCGATGAGTTGCAGTGCCTGCTCCTCGAGGTTACGCGGCTCGCAGACTCCCTGGGCGCGCATGGTCTCGACTGCCTGACGGCGCTGCTCGTCGAGCCGCGCCTGCGCCTCGGCAGGGGTATGGACGCCCCACAGCTCGGCGAACGTGTTCATGTTGAACGGCAGATTGTAGAGCCGGCCGTCGGGAGCCACGGCCACCGGCGAATTGGTGTAGCGGTTGAAGGGCGTGAGCGCGTTTACAAACCGCCACACCTCCTCGTCGGAAGTATGGAAGATGTGCGCGCCGTATTTGTGTACGTTAATCCCTTCAATATGTTCGCAGTAGATGTTGCCGCCGGTATGCGGCCGCTTGTCGATCACTAGGCAGCGGCGGCCTCGCCGTGTGGCCAGATGAGCGAATGTGGCGCCGAACAATCCGGCGCCCACTATAAGGTAGTCGTAGCGAGCCATAGGTTTATTTGTGTGGTATCATTCCACGTGCCATTTGCAGGAAGGCTTTCGCTGTGGGATTTTTCACTAATCCCAGAACGGCGAAATATACAATAGCTCCCAATGGAATCCCGATTGCGAGTTGCACCGTATATGAATGTAAATATTTGACGGCGAACCAGACCGCAGCAACCATTACGATGCTTGCGAGAATCATTTGGCCGTTAAATAGTTCCGAAGGTTTGAACGGATAGTATTTTCGGCCTATAATTGCCTGAATAATAAGTATCGCAAATTCGGCGAGAAGGGTGGAGGCCGATGCTCCCACAGCTCCAAAAGGAGGAATGAGTATGAGATTGAATATAATGTTGACAACGGCGGCTCCGACTGTGCTCCAGATTACGATGGCTGTTTTATCCATCGGGTAAAGCACCTGAATTCCCATAATATTTGTCAGGCTTATAAAAACTATTACGGGTGCATTGAGCCATAAAACCGGAATGGCCGGAGCAAATTCATTGCCGCAGAAAATCATGGTTACAGGAGTTGCCAGGACAATCAGGCCGGCCGCTATAGGGAGCGAGAACAGCAGCATGAAATTCAAGGTTTTCCGGATTACGGAAGCAAACTCTTCTGTTTCGCCCTTCTTGATAAGGTTGGCACAGCGCGGCATCAGTACGCCTCCAACCGAAGTCAGCAGCATCAGGCCGATATGGGAAATCTTCGATCCGGCAGTGAAATATCCGACTTCGGCATCGCCGCTGATAAAGCCTAACATTATGGTGTTGAGCTGTACGTAAAGACTTATAATCAGATTAAGCACAAAAACCTGAAAAGCCGGAGCAATGTGGTGCCGTATCTTCAATGAGTGGAAATCGATGGCACGGAACGCGATATGCTTCCGGAGATGAACGAAATTTATAACGTTGTTGCCGACGGTTGTGCCAACGATTACAAAACAGTACGCGAGAAGGTCGGACGGCTGGCGCACAAATATAAACAGGGCAATTGCCGCGATGAGGCGAACGATTGTGCCGCGGATTGTTATGAATTTGAAGTCTTCAATCCCCTGATAAAACCATCCGACACCGATGTCCGTGAAGATTATTGTTAGACTGAGCACATAAAAAAGTGTGGCGTCGGCCTGAATGCGTGGAACGAATGTCGCCAGTGCCCATACGGCGATGTATCCGAAAACGCAAAGGATGGTTGATAATGTGAGAATTTCAAGCGTGATGGTGTCGCGGGCCTGCTTATCATCGCGGTATTTTGCCACTTCCTTGATGGCGTACATCGGGATGCCGAGGAAGGTAAATAGAGTGATGTAGCCTATTATGGAATTCAGAAAATTGACTACACCGATACCCTCAGGCATTAGTACTCTGGCGGCATATGGGAACGTTACAATCGGTATCAGTATACCGATTACAGTGTTAATGCCGTTGAGTATGATGTTTTTCTTGATGGAGGCCATCGATGGAATCCGGAATCAGATAGTCTTCTTGAACGTTAGACTTCTGGATAGGCGGGAAAGTCCGTTCATAAAGTATACAAGCGCAAATGCAAGCCCCAGAGAGCCGAATATACGAACTAAGAAGGAAATTGCCGCCGATGCATCGGCAGTGATGACTGTGGAGCCGAATACAGCCACAAGTATGGTTATAAGTACGTAATTGAATGGGTCGGAGTAAAGGTATAGCTTATAGCAATGAGTGTTCATCGCCTGAGTTATGGGGTGGTCGACGAATACACTCCATTTAGCTACTTCCTTAGCCGTTGCAATCATGTTTACACATCCCCATATGGCCATAATTGGACTATATAACAGTCTGATAATTGGGGGGGGAGCTTGTGCGAAATGTGCTGCGGTGATGAACGCCACAATCATTGCAATCCAGGATGGAAAAATGTATGTGGCCTTGACAGAAAATGTCTTGATGTGTTCCCAAAGGTAATATCCAAGAGAGAAATATAGAAAAAATCGGAGGAATCCAGTTATTCCGAAACATTCTCCAAGACGTGTTATTCCGAGGCGGTTGCCAATGAATGTGGCAATTATGCAGACCGTCCAGAATATCCAGCCATGATTGAAATTATGACGCAATAGCCATATAAAAACTATTGTGATGTAGAAGAGGCTTACCACATACCAGAGGTGTGAATTCCCGAGCAAGAGGATTTGGCCGCAGAATATATCTCGCATGATATTTTCAGAAGCATCCCAGTAGCCGGAAATGTATTTCAATGGTATAGAGAGGAATATGGTTACGGTTATGAATGGGATAAGAAGCCTTTTTGCTCGCTTCTTGGATATTTCCTTCATCGGAGCCTGCGGTTTATAGCTGATGGCAAGTGTCATCCCGCTGACAGCTATAAAGAATGGCATATGGAAGGAATATATAAATCCGCTTATAATCAATATGAGTTTATAAGTCAACGAATTGGACAACGGAATAGCTGCAAATGGATTTGTTCCTCCATACGCTGTATGGATTGAGTAATAAGTGCTGTGACCGATGATAACAAGAATCATTGTCAGCACTTTGGCTAAATCAATCCATTTTTCACGCTGTGTGGAATCGGTGACTGAATTGTTGATGGAGGCCATCGAGGAAAATTCTGTGGGATGTGGAGTCAGAGGCGCGGGCCGGAGGCGGGCGTCAGGAGGGGTGTGTCAGGGGATATGAATTGGCGGGAGGCGGAGGGAAGGCCCTTCGGGCGGTTAAGGCTGGATGGAGAAGTGGGTGGCGACTGCGGCTATCGATTTGTCGTTAAGACATTTCCCTTGGGTGTTGACTTGCTGAAGGCCTTCTTCGCGGTAGGCGTAGTTTTCAAGGAAATCGACGCCCTGCGGGTCGCGCGAGGCTACTTTCCTGATTTTTGTGCCTTTGCGACGGGCCATGAAGGTGAACCATACATCGTCGGCTGTGGGCGATAGTTTCATAAATAATTCGGCATCTGTGGTCTCCTCGGCCAACGAATGGGAAGGATATAATACGCCGCCGACTCCGGTCAGGAAATTGTCGTCATGGCATCCGCATTCCTTAATCGTCATTTGCCATTTATTATATGGGCGAATGGTGCCGTTTCTTTCGCGGGTTACGCGATGCACTCTCATCGCGCATATATCATGAGGATGGTCAAGATGGCAGCCCAGTAGCCGTTCAATCAGATCATACTCGTAAAATACGTCATCATCGATGGTTATGATGGTGTCGTCAGGAAACCGCTCCAGAGCGTGTACCAGCTTTTTATAGCTGCGGATATTCGCTTCGGTCGGGATGATTTCCAGTCCGCGCTGTTGCAGGCGCTTAAGCGACGAGGGAATTCGGTCGCAGTCCTGCCGGTCAATCCAAAGGATTATGCGGTTGGGCTTCTGAGTCTGTCGCATAATCGACTGAATCGTATAGGCTACATCGTATAGGCGCCTGCCATAGGAGGTTAACGACACAATCAAATCTCCGGATCCCAGCAATTTTTCGTCCGTAACTCCGGGACGCGTGTCGGTCAGCATTTCCGATTCCAGGAGCCATCTTCTCTGCTCGGCAAGATTCCGTGTTATTTGCGAATCAATTACCGGGAGCAGCGTCTTGGTGTGTATTAACTTTTTTAATAGCGATTTCAGCGATGGCATATGAGGGAATATTTGCGGGTCGGGATTTTTTCCAAAGGTAGCAAATTTTTCCGACATATATTATGGCGTCATCAGGCGGGGGCGACGAAAAACGGTAGCGCGCGCATCGGGATGGCCGTGCACCGGGCTATGGCGCCGGTAAGGGCTTCGGGCACCTCCATTCCGGCTGCGCGCGCCAGCGCGAACGCACCGGTGAGCAGCGGAATGGAGGTGCCCGAAG
>OGGC01001934.1_pt1 | contig 12423 bp, 10 predicted proteins | sample 1571181 | NCBI WGS metagenome assembly OGGC01 (sample SAMEA2581930, study PRJEB24529) | metagenome | biome: Human gut stool | place: China | collected 2011 | reverse complement strand
AAATATTACATTTTTCAAGAGCTGATTTTATAAATGATAAACTAAAACCATTAAAAGTGTTTGCAAATAATTTTGAAAATTCTTCAACTGATAGATTTAAATTATCTTGAAAGATACTATATATATTAGATATTTTGGTGTAATCTAATTTTTCAGAAGTTGGGAAGCTATAGGTTCTAGAGGGAAGAATATCTCTGTAAATAGTATCTGTTGCCCAAATGTGTCTTAATGAATCAATTATAATATTTTTAGCATTAATTAGAATAATATTACTATGTTTTCCCATTAGTTCTATAATTAGGCTTTTTATTTCAATTTCATTAAATTCATTTATTGTTTCAATATTAATTTTTACTAATCTTTCTAATCCATACATTTCGATAGTAGAAATTTTACCACCAATTAAGTGTTTTCTTAGTAACATACAAAAATTTGGTGCTACAAGAGGATTTTCTTTTGAATTTGTAGTTAGATTTATTCTGCAATTGTGTGCATCAATACATATATTTAATGCATAATGGATTGAATTTGAATAAATTCCTAGAAGAATAGTATTTTTATCTGGTTGGTGGATTTTATCAATTTTTCCACCAATTAAATCATTTTTTAATTCATGTGTAATCGCTTGTGTAACAATTCCATCAAATGCCATTAGAATCAGTCCTTATATATAAATTTAGATTTTATATGGATATCTATAAACCTTAATGATAATACCACAAAAACTGGCTATTGTAAATAATCTAATGGATTTACATAGTTGTTTTCAATTCTAAAGCCTATATGAAGATGACAGCCTGTTGTGGCTCCATTTGTTGGTTTTCCAGTTGCTGGATCACTATAAGTATTTCCAGATACTCCATAAACATATTTAGGTCCAACATTACCAATAATTTGGCCTTGTTTAATTAGTTCATCAACATAAACAATGTAGATAGGGGAGACATGGCAATAAGAAATTTTTATGCCATCATAATTAGTAAGTGTTATTGTATATCCACCACCTCCAAGGAATCCAGTAAAAGTAATTATTCCATCACATGTGGCAATTAAATTTGTTCCTTCAGGTGCAGGAATATCAATACCTTTATGAAATGTTGAAGCTCCTGTTGTGGGAGCAATTCTTTTCCCAAATTTTGAGGAGAGAGTAGTATAACCTGGAATTGGCCAAGCGTAATTAGAATTACCTAAAAATATTAAATCTTTTTTAGTAGGTATTTGTTCAAAGTTTGATGAAGAAATTATTGGAATAAAAAGTGTGCATATAATAAGTGTAAATATAATTATTGAATAAAAAGTTTTTGACAAATAATCAGTCCTTTCATGAAAAAATAGAGAATAGTTAATACTATTCTCTTCAATATGGCAGGGGTACTAGGATTCGAACCCAGACAAGCGGTTTTGGAGACCGATGTGCTACCATTGACACTATGCCCCTAAATCAATTACTTAATTATATTAACACAGATTAAAAAAAATTACAAGAGATTTTATAAAAAAATATTATTAGATAAAAAGAAAGTCTATATTTTATAGACTTTCTTTGATATTAGAAATTAAACTTTTTTGATTTTACTGCAAAGGCAATAGTTGATACTGTAGCAACAGTTATAAATCCAAATAATATCGGAGCACCTGTTTTTGGTAATTCTTCTGGGGCTTTTGTTTCATCTTTTGTTGGTTCAGTTATAGTTGGTTCTGTTTTTGGCTCTTCAGCTTTTATTGCAGTAAGTTTTAATTTTGGTGTTACAGTTGATTCTGTAGTTTTTTCTGTATTATCAAAATCTTTATAATTAATTTCAACTTTTTGGTTTGTATCTAATATTTGATCAATTATTTTTTCATTAAATTCATCTTTTAATGTTAATGTATATTGAACTTTTAATGTTTCTTTAGCCTTTAATTCTGGAATTGTCCAGGTTATACTATTTGTTTCTTTATCAATTTCAGATGATATTTTTAAAGCATCCATACCTTCAACATAAGCCATCTCAAAATTATCAATGATATATTGAGGGAAATAGTCAACAATTGTTATATCTTTTAATGTTTGTTCAACTGGAACTAAATCTGCATAGATTTGTTCTGTAATTGTTTTTTCAATTTCATTATCATTTATTTTATAGAACTTTCCAATAGTAGGTTGAGCTGTTGTTCCAAAAACACCTTGAATAACTTGACCATATGTATAAGATTTTCCTGTTGTATCAGTTTTGAAAACAGCTTCTTCAGAACTGATACCTGTTAAAAGTGAAATTACATTGATGTTTTTTAATGATTTTAGTGTTTCATTAGTTGTGGAAATAACTTTTTCTAATGCTTCAACAGATACTAAATCAGAACTTCCAACACACATATTAGGCAAGCCATCTGTTAACACGATTAAATATTTGTTATTGTCTTCAGTTGAAAATGTTTTTTGAGCTAGTTTTAGACCAGCATCTAAATCTGTATAAGCTCCAGTTCCTTCAATAGAATTGATTTTTTCTTTTAAAATAGAAAAATCGTTTGTAAAGTCAGATATTAATTTAGCATCTTTTTCTGTTCCTTGTTCTGAAACTTCAGAACTTGATGAGAATGAAACAATACCAATTTTTAATGTAGATGAGTTTAATGCTAGTAAGTTTTCGATAAGTTTATTGGCAGAATTTAAAACTAAATCTTTTCTTGTAACTTCACCAACTTTATCTGTCATGCTTGAAGAGTTATCAATTACTAACATTAATTCTCCTTCTGGTACTTTATTAATTGCATCATTATTAACTTGTAATTGTAATGTAACTTGTTTTTTGTCTAATTCAGAACTTACAATTTTCTTTTCAAATTTTGAATTTTCATTTAATTTAATATTACAAATATTATTTTCAACAATCTCCATTTTTACTGGTGTTGAGGCAAAAACAGTTGTTGAAATTAAAATTAATAGCAAACATAATGCTATTGAAATTTTCTTTTTCATAAAAATCTTCCTTTCTTCTTAATGTATCAGTAATATTTTAATATATTAAACAGAAAAATGCAATAGAAATATAAGGTTTTTTATAAAGAAAAAAGGCCCGTAAGGACCTTTTGTGTGTAGGAAAAATCGCCAATATAGGTGATTTTTCTATACATTATTAATTATGTCTAAAGGATTAGCAACATCCACCTCTGTTACCACCACAACAGCAACAAATTAAAAGTATAAGAATTATTATCCAGCAGCAGTCATCTCCAAAACCAAAGCCACATCCACAACCTCTATTTTCTGGCATACAAAACACCTCCTTTATAATTAAGATAAGATTTGCTAAAGAATTTTAAGTAATTCTTTAAATTTTTTCTTTTGATAATATATAATATGGTAAGTTAGAAAAAGTGTTACACAATTTCTTACACAATAAAAAATGAAAGAGAATTTTATCTCCTTCATTTAAATTTCTTTATTAAAGTTTCCATTTGTGTATTGATTTCCTTCAAGTTTTTTACCAGTTAAAACAGTTTTTATAATATCATTAATTTCAGAAATGTTTTCATCTAAAATATCAATTCTTGCAAAATCAATAGGGAGTCCATCATATTCGATTGATGTTATTTTACTATTGTAAATAGTTGTAATTGTTTGGATATTATCTGGTATAATTCTAAATAAAAATCCAAGTCTGTCTTTTAAATAATATTTATTTGTTGAATTACATTTATGATCACATTCAGAATAACATTTATTTGATTTTCCTAATAAACAATAATTTGAATTCATCAATGGAGTTCTTCCATAGACAATTAATTCTGTTTTCTTGTTTGTGTTAAAGTTTTTAAAATCAGTTTTGTTAAGTTCAGGTGATAGTGTTATTGTATTTGCAGGTAATTCATTAATAGTTAAATTGTTAAATATATTGAATGTATAATTACATATAAATTCATAATCTTTGTAATCTTTTAAAAGTTCAAAATTTCCTATATTTGATAAAACAAATCCTTTTATTTTGTATTTTCCTAAAATAGTTGGTAAGTTATTTTTTACTAATCTATTGTAATTATTTCTAATTATTATTGGCATATAAATATATGTATCAAATTTTTGGCAAACATTTAAAAGTAGGTGAGAAAAGTTTTTATTTATAAAATATTTGAATGGTATATATATTTTAGATACATTTTTTAATTCTAAATAATCATAACTTAAATTTAATGTATTCAATAATAAACTTATTTTTGTTTCTTTATGTGATGAATTTGGATTGTTTTCTGTATAATTTGCATTAGATAATCTTCTAAAACTTGAAATAAGTTTTTCTTCATATTGAGCTAATGCTTGTCTTCTAAGTTCATTAATTCCGCTAATACTTGGAACATAAAGATTTTCTCCTAATTCGATATTTACATTTTCAAAATTATAAGGTGTATTATTAATTTTACAGATTTGAGAAATAAGTCTTTCTTTTGTCATAGGTGATTTTTGAGCAGGTTCAGGAATTATATTAGAGTCAATCTTAACAGATATATTATCATCAAATATTTTTAAAGAAATAGGAGAGTTTAAGATAACTTTCATTTCACAAGATAATTTTCTTTTTCTAGACTCTTTTTCAATAGTTTCTAATGCAGAAGTTGTTAATTCTTTATCAGAAATTTTGAATAATTTATCACCTATAAAAATATCACCTTTCATTCTACCAATTTTTATTTTATCACCAATATGTGCTTCTGTAATGTTTTTATCATTTTTCATTAATTCAGAGATAGTATATAGATTTGTTTCATGTTTTTTATTTTCAACACAAATTTTATCTCCAACATGTAGAAATTCATTAGTTGTAAATGAAATGTATCCATGATTTTTATTGAAATTTGAAATAGTTCCTAAATATATTCCCATATTATTAGATTTTTGAGGATATATTAATTTTCTATTTTCAGTAGAAGATAAATGTCCATTTGAAAATCCACCTCTATTAAATACTTGTAATAAGTCTTTTTTGTCTTTTTCATCAATTTTAAAATCATTTTTTGACATGGCTAAATCAAGGTATTTCCTATAAATTCTAGTAACAGTTGCTACATATTCAGGAGTTTTCATTCTACCTTCAATTTTTAAACAAGTTACTCCAGCTTTTACTAGTTGTGGCAAATATTCTAATCCACATAAATCTCTAGGACTTAATAAATAACCTTTATCAATAGTTGTATCATTTTCTAACAATTCATAAGGTAATCTACAAGGTTGAGCACATTTACCACGATTTCCAGAACGACCACCAACCATACTTGAAAATAAACATTGACCTGAATATGAAATACAAAGAGCACCATGTACGAATGCCTCAATTTCAACATTTGAGTTTTTACATATATGTTCAATTTCTTGAATAGAAAGTTCTCTAGAAAGCACAACACGAGAAAATCCCATATTTTGAAGAGTAAGAACACCTTCTAAATTATGTACAGACATTTGTGTACTAGCATGAACAGCAAGACCAGGAAAATTTTTTATCATATAACGAGCAAGACCTAAGTCTTGAACAATTATAGCATCAATACCATATTCATAAGCTTTTTTTGCTAAAGCAATTGCATTATACATTTCATCATTTTTTATAAGAGTATTTAAAGTCAAATTTGTTTTAACACCTCTTATTTTTGCATAATTTATAGCTTTTTTTAGTGTATCATCATCAAAATTTGAAGCAAAAGCTCTTGCACTAAAACTATTTGCTCCAAAATATACAGCATCTGCACCATTTTGTACAGCTGCTTTTAAACAATCAAAATCACCAACAGGTGAAAGTAATTCCATCATAAATCCTCCAATCATTATAAAAAACGGATTCAAGAATTTCTAAGCAATGGAAATTGCTTAGAAATTCTAATAATCCCCATAATTATTCTGTACGGAAAAATCACCTACTAGGAGATTTTTCCTACATAATAAAAAACATTATATCATAAAAAAGGTAGAAACTACAAGAAAAATTAAGGAATTTGTAATATAAATGTAATATAAAATACATATCATCAAGGTTGACTTTAAGAATAAAAAAATGATATACTATTGTCGAAGAAAAATGAAAAAAATAACAAAAGTAGAGAATATATAAAATACTGTAAGAAGAGGAGAAAAAATGAAAAAAAAGTTAATTTTTATTTTAATAATGATAATTTTAATATTGCAATATTTTTGCTTTTTTACTAAAACATTTGCAGTAAATCAAACAATTAGTCAAGATATAGAAAATCTAGATTCAAATACATATCCACAAATAAAAGAAATGATACAAAATTTAAAAAATGAACATCCAAATTGGAATTTTAAAATATTATATACAGATTTAGATTGGAATGAGGTAATTGAAAATGAATATGTAGGACATGGTTCATCACCAAGAAACTTAGTACCAACAAGTAATTCATATGCAGGAGAATGGATATGTCCTATTTGTGGGAATGCAACATATGATTCAGGAAAATGGCATTGTGCATCACAATCAGCATTAAAATATATGATGGATCCAAGGAATTCATTAAATTCATCAGATGTTTTTCAGTTTTTAGAATTAACATATACAGATTATAAAATTGAGACAATACAAGCAATGTTAAAAAAATATGATTTTTGGAATAATGAATCATACATAAATGCAATTATAGAGGCATCAAAAAAATATAATGTAAATGTTTATTATGTAATAGCAAGAATATTACAAGAACAAGGAAATGGAACATCACCATTAGTAAAAGGTGAAGGGTATAATGATCAATATGTTGGGGTATATAATGTATTTAATATTGGTGCTAGTGGAAGCGGAAAAGACAACGTTATATTAAATGGGCTTGCTAGAGCTGAACAAGAAGGTTGGACATCAATTGAATTATCAATTGATGGAGGTGTTGAATTTATCTCAAAAGGATATATTAATAGAGGACAAAATACAATGTATCTTCAAAAATTTGATGTTGATAGTTCAGAAGCAGGATTATATTGGCATCAATATCAACAAAATATAATGGCCCCACAAAATGAAGGAACAAAATTAAGAGTAGCATTTGAAGAATGTGAATCAATAGATATGGATTATACATTTATAATTCCAGTATATAAAAACATGCCAAATACAGCATGCGGAAGACCAAATACAGATAATAATGAAACTCCTGAAATAGATAGTAATTTAGTAAAATGTAATGCAAATCCAAGTTTAAGATTAAGAGATAATCCAAATGGAACATATATTGGAGAAAAAATATATCTAAATGAGGTTGTAACAGTAATTGAAAAAGCAACAGAAAAAGTTGCAGGTACATATTGGGATTTTGTTAGAAAATCAAATGGTGTAGAAGGATATGCTGCAAGATCAACATCTGATGATGAGCCTGTATATAAATTATATTTAGTTCCAGTAAAAGAAGATAATGGAAAAGATACTCCTGATAATCCAACACCAGATGTTCCAGAAAATCCTGATGATGAAAATAAAGAAATTGTAGAAAATGAAAAAATAAGAACAAATAATACTACAAATGAAATAACATCAATTCCAAATTCAACAATCACAGATTTAAAAGAATTATTAGGAGCAGAAATAGTTGTAAAAAATTCAAATGGTGAAGTGGTTTCAAACGAATCAAATCTTGCAACAGGTTATGTTGTAAATGATAAATATACAATTTCAGTTCTTGGAGATGTAAGTGGAGATGGAGTTGTAGATGCAAGAGATTCATTAAGAATTTTAAAATATGCAGTTGGAACATATGAATTAAATAATGAATATGCAAAATCAGCGGACCTAAACAAAGATGGAATAATTGATGCAAGAGATTCATTAAGAATTTTAAAATATGCTGTAGATACTTATAAAATAGAATTATAAAGAGAGAGAGGAATAATTGTGAAAAAAAAGATATTTAACATATTACTTATAGCAATATTTTCAATTTTAATTTTAGAAACAAAAGTTAATGCTTCAAATATTGTTTCAACAGATAAGCAAGTTAATTCTGGTGATGGAAATGTAACAATATCAATAACTTCAAAAGAAACATTAGGAGCTTATAACTTGGAATTGGTTGATAATTCAGGACTTGAATTAGTTAGTTCTAGTGCTGGTCCAAGTGGAACAGCAAATGGAACTAAAATATCAGGAGCTTCAGCAACAGGAATAACGGATTTAGGAAGTTATACATTTAAAGTGCCAACAGTAACATCAGATACAACATATAAGATAAAATTTAGAATTACTGGAATAGCAAATGTCAATGATGAAGATTTACCTAATGTTGATAATAATGCAATATTAACAGTAAAAGCCCCAAAAACAGAGACACCAACAGAAAATAATAATACATCAAATAATGCAGGAAGTTCAAATAACAACACATCAAACAATTCAGCAAGTTCAAATAATAATAGTACAACAAAGTCATCAGAAGCAAGATTAAGAGATTTAGGCTTAAATCCAAAACAATATGATTTTAAAGGATTTAAACCAGATACATATCAATACAATGTAGAGGTTCCAAATGAAGCCGAAAAAGTATATATATATGCAACAACTAAAGACTCAAATGCAAAAGTAAAATCAGGAGATGGAAATATCGCATTAAATGAAGGAGAAAATAAAGTTGAAATTGTAGTTGTTGCAGAAGATGGAAAAACAAAGAAAACATATACACTAAATATTACAAGAAAAGCTGGAGAGCAAACAGCTACACCAGTAGAAGAGCCAGTAATAGATGAACAACCACCAACTGAACCAACGACAACTTCAACAAAAGAAGAAACTTCATCAACAACAAGTTCTGAAAATACAAAAATAACAACTTCAACAACAAAAACAGAAAGTACATCAACAAAAAGTGAAAATCAACAAATTGTAGGAAAAGTTGACTGGTTAAAACCAGAAACTTGGGGACAAGAACAATATATATTAGTTGCAGTTTTAGTATTTTTAATATTAACAATAATAGTTTCAATAATATTAAAAATAAAAATCAAAAAAGATGAAGAAGAGGAGATTGAGTTCCCAGGAGCAGAAGAATTAGTTAGAGCAATGTTTGAACATCAGGAATTGTCAGATAATGGAAATATGGATGATAATTATTACAATGATGATATGAATGATGAAAATCCATATAGTACAAACTTTAATGATGATTATTATAATGATAATACTCAACACGATGAAGAAAAAATAAATGATCAGCCGGTAGAAGTAGAATATAAAGAAGAAAATACTTCTAATGATTATAATGATAATGTATCAGAGAAAAATGATGAGGACATAGAAAGAAAAAGAATGCTTGAAGAATATTTTGCGGATCAAGATGGAAAAGATTCAAAAGCAAAAAGAACAAAAACTAGAGGAAAACATTTTTAAAATAAAAACGGCTCATTGAGTCGTTTTTTTGAATATTAAGAATAGATATAAAAAAAGAAAACATTTTAAAATGTTTTCTTTTTTTATGCAAGACCGTATTTTTTCTTAAATTTATCTGCTCTACCACCTTTAGTGTCAAGTCTTAAGTTTCCTGTCCAATATGGATGACATTTTGAGCAAACATCAACTTTTAAATCTTTTTTTGTAGAACCAACTTCTATAACATTACCGCAAGCACATGTAATAGTTGTTTGATTATATGCTGGATGTATTCCTTCTTTCATTTGCAAATTCACCTCTTTCTTACAATAGTAATTTTTGCCTTTTATTATATTACCATATCTTTATACTTTTTTCAAGCTTATTTGTTTAAATTTTTATTTTCTTCTTGATTAATTTGATTTACATATGTTGCAGAAGCTTCTAACTCAGTATTTAAAGATACTTTTTTCACAAGCTTATTCATAATATTAAAAATACAAGCAACTATTAAAATAAATAATCCTATTTTTTTCCAATATTTAGCTAACATAATAAAATCTCCTTTAAAAATTTAATACATAACAATTATACGTTTTTTTTATTGATTTGTCAATATTTTTTGAGGTTTTGGACAAAATAAAGTCAAGAAAAAATATATTATATAAGGAAGGAAAAATATTAAATGAAAAAAACTTTTTTGTTTATAGTGTTAATTGGAATTATGTTAGGAATAGGTATATGGATTTTTAAAACAAATAATGATAGTCTAAATTATCAAGTTCAAAGAAGTAGTACAAACAAAAATAATCTAGATGAGATTGATATTAAGTCAACACAAAGTACAACAGATACACAACAAGTGACAGAACAAACAGAAAAAGAAATTGCAAATTTTTCTACAAAAATTCATAATAAAGAAAAAGCAAGACAAAATAATATGCGAATAACATGTGATTCATTAACAAATACAGAAATAAAACCAGAAGAAATATTTTCATTTTGCAATACTGTTGGAAAAGCAACAAAAGAAAAGGGATATCAGGAAGCAGATGTATATGTAGATGGAGAGAAGAAACAAGGTCTTGGTGGAGGAAATTGTCAAGTAAGTACAACTTTATATAATGCAGTTCTTAAAGTTGATGGATTAGAAATTATAGAAAGACATGAACATAGTGGATATGTGCCATATATAGAAAAAGGTAAAGATGCAGCAGTAGCATATGGAAGTTATGATTTTAAATTCAAAAATAATACAAATAAAACAATAAAAATTATTATGGAATGTCAAGAAAAAGATGTAACAGCCAAAATAATAGAAATGTAAAAGACCAGATTTTTTATCTGGTCTTTTATATACTAAAAATAAGGGAAAGCATAATTCATAATTACGAAGAACGAGTTAAATTAAACCAATTACTAAATAGAGATTTCATTATATTAATAAATGAAATTTTATTAATAGAATTTTCAGCAATAAGACTTACTTCTGCAATTTTATCATTGTTTAAATAATATGAAATTGTACCAAGTTGTTGACCTTGAGTTATAGGTGCTTGAATACTTTCTGGAAGATTAATTTCATAAGTAATACTAGATTCTTCGCCTTTTTTTATCAAAAATGATGGAGAAGATTCATAAATGGCATTTATTGTGTCAGCAGTTCCTTTTGTTACAGGAATAGATTTAAAAACTTCACCTTTTGTAGCAAAAGATTTATAAGAAAATGTATTAAATCCATAATCAAGTAGAGTAGAAGCATTAGAAAATCTAATTGCAGAAGTAGGAGCTTTCATAATTACAGAAATTAATGATAAATCATTACGAGTTGCAGATGCTGATAAATTAAATAATGCTTTAGATGTAGAGCCAGTTTTTAAACCAGTACATCCAGAATAATTACGTACTAATTTATTTGTATTAGATAATGCAGATTTTCCATCTCTAAGAGAATCTGTCCAAATTGTTGTATAATTTGTTATTTGAGGATGTTTTGTTAATAATTCACGAGACATTAATGCAATATCATATGCAGATGTTAGATGATCATCTTCATCAAGACCATGACAATTAACGAAATTTGTATCATTCATTCCAAGTTCTTTGGCTTTTTCATTCATCATTTTTACAAAATTTTCTGTAGAACCACCTAAATATTCAGCCATAGCAGTAACACAATCATTTGCACTAACAACAGCTATTGCTTTTAACATATCATTAACACTTAAATTTTCGCGAGGATCAAGCCAAATTTGTGAACCTCCCATATTAGCAGCATTTTCACTACAAGGAATTTGGGTTTCTAAAGTTATTTTTCCTGAATCAAGAGCTTCCATGATTAATAATAAACTCATTATTTTTGTAACACTAGCAGGATGTAATTTTTCATGAATGTTATGACTATACAAAATTTGACCAGAATTTTGCTCAATTAAAATTGCACTTTCTGCATCTAGATTAAGAAAATTATCATTTTGAACGTTTACAGAAGATTGAGCAGATGTTTCAATACTGCTATCTAAAACAGACCAACTGTAGCTTGTAGAATATGCTAATGTCATAGGGGATAAACCAATAACCAATAAAATAAAACAACATAAAAATTTATATTTCATAACAAGTCCTTTCATAAATATATTTTATGAAAATAGTGAAAAAATATTCAAAAAAATGGAAAAAAGTATTGAAAATTAAAAAAAGTAGAACTATAATATTTCTGAAAAAAGATACTAACAAAGGAGAAATATACATGAAAAACAAAGGAATAACATTAATAGCACTAACAGTAACAGTGATAGTATTACTAATAATTTCAGGAGTAACAATATCATATCTTACTGGAGAGAATGGAATAATAAATCAAGCAAAAGATTCAAAAAAATTTGCAGGAGCAGTAGAAGAAAAAGAAGTATTGAATACATCAGTAGCAGCAGCTATTGGAAAAAGTTCGAATTCTAAAATTGATGAAGTAAATTTAAAGAAATATTTGAACCAAAATGTAGGAGATGAAGTAAAAGATTATACCTTAGAAAAGAAAGATGGATATTATAGTGTTACATTTACAGCAACTGGAAATGAGTATGCAGTATGG
>OGGC01001929.1_pt1 | contig 12435 bp, 8 predicted proteins | sample 1571181 | NCBI WGS metagenome assembly OGGC01 (sample SAMEA2581930, study PRJEB24529) | metagenome | biome: Human gut stool | place: China | collected 2011 | reverse complement strand
CTACACCAAAATTGTACACAAAAATACGATTAACTCTGATATTACAAAAACTTTTCGGGAGAAAATGTTCTTTTTCGTCTAAATTAGCTATGAACGGAGGGGAAAGTAGAGTATTGCATAGGAAGCAAATACAGACTGCTTATAATATTATGGTATATTTTAAATTAATGCGAATTAGTAATTGAAAATGAATTGTCATTCATTTTTGTACGATTCTGAATCATTACAAAATCGATTAAATTTTTCTACTGGGTATTTATTTTCAATCTTTCTATTTCTTCTTTCACCTTTTCTCTGTCTCTTCGATGAATAGGGAGTTTGCGGGTGAAGGGCAACAACTTCACCACCTCTTCACCTGTAAGCGATTAGGTTTCAAAAATAGTTTCAATCCTTGAAACACTTCGTTTCTCGGTGTGAAACACTTTGTTTCATTAGGAGAAACACTTTGTTTCAAGGCGTGAAACTTTTAGTTTCAAATGGGGTTGAAACTAATAACGAAATAGCTTAACTAATCTTGCTCAATGATGTAATCAGGAAGCGGCTATTTGATTTTGTTCACGATGAAAAGAAGGTGAAAGAACGGCTCTTCACCTGCAAACTCCCTGTTAATCGGGGATACAGAGGAAGAGTGAAGGGGATGGAAGAATTGTGCCTATTATAGAGAAAGAATATTAAATTGTTCATAACTGTACCGGAGTGAACAAGCTCATAATGGTATATTGAGGGTGGTTACTCTATACATAAATCATCTGTGAGTATGAACTATCTTTCGATGTTTGCTGTTTTATAAATAAGAATTTTAAAATGAAAAGCCTTATGAAAACAAGAAAACAAAAAGAAACAGGTGAAAAAGAAGTGCACTTGTTAGAGCAAAAAGGATATGAAAGAATGGTGAATGAGATTGTCCCCGTTCAACAAGCGGAAGCATATCGCAAGCCAACTAATAAAGCGGTCAAAGAGGCGGTTAAGGAGTTAAATCCCGATACAAATAGTCTGGGTAGTAGAGGATAAGTAATTCCTCTACTACCCAGACTAATCATCGTATTAAAGGATTCGGGAGGCTTTCGGTGGTTCTCATTTAGGGAAAGTAAGAATAAAACAGCTTCCTTTCCCTATTTCTGATTTTACGTTAATACTTCCGTCATGCAAAGTCATGATCTGTTTGCACAGGCTCAATCCGATGCCCGAACCGGATGTTTTGGTGGTGAAGAAAGGAACGAAAATCTTGTCCAAAACATCTGTTAGAATTCCCTCGCCATTATCAGATATTGTTAATGTCGGGTTGTCTTTAGAGAAAAACTTTATCTGTATCTCTTTATCTATTTTTCGCTCGCATGTTTCGCGGGCGTTTTTTAACAAGTTGATAAGCACTTGCTCTATCTGTGCACGGTCTGCATATAAATATAAATCGGATGCGGGCATTTCGAAATGAATATACTCTTCCGGAAATAATTTCTTTAAGTCCGTAAACAATTCGGCAACAGATACTTTGGTGCGGACAGGTGTCGGAATACGTGTCAGTCGCCGGTAATTCTCCACAAATCCCAATAATCCTTTACTTCTTCTGTGAATAGTCTGCATGGCTTGCAACATGATAGAATACTCCTTTTCTCCGAGTGATTCGGGGATTCCTCTTTCACTTAATGTTTCCGAAAGAGAGATAATAGGAGTGATGGAATTCATGATCTCATGTGTCAATACACGAATCAGCTTTTGCCAGGCTTCCATTTCATTTCGTTCCAGTACGGAATGGATATTCTTTAAACTAATTAGCCGTTGCTTTTTGCTTTGTGTGGCGAACGCACCTTGTGTGACAAATGTGGTGCAGGAAATTGCCATTTCCAGAACGATGCCATTTTGCTCGATGCGAATAATGGATATGTCATTACTGGTAGAAGCCTCTTGAAGAACTTCCGGAAGTTGTGATAGTTGCCCCAGATGAGTGACTGCTGCCTGATTCATCCATTCGATATGCCCGGTTACATCGGTTACGAGTACGGCGGTATCTACTTTATTCAATAAATTCTCGTAATATTGATGCTTGATTTCTTCTGCCAATAGCTTTCCGCGAAAGTCCTTTAATGCATTAGATAGTTCCTGTGCCCACTCATCCATCATTTTATTTTTAAAAGGAGGATGAAGATTCTGCGTTATATCGTTGTATCGGAGTCCATCCGTTAATTGCCGTAATAAGGCGATTTGTTTGAACTGTATTCGGTAGAGATGCATACCGGCACCTATCAAAAAGAGAATACAGACGGTAGTGCTGAACCATAACTGTCTTTGATACAGCAGACAACTGCCGATAGAAAGCAGAAAAATAATTAAGATGTGCAATGCTACTTTGAACTCAAATCGTTTCATAAGCCTAATTTTTCAAGTTTGCGATATAATGCAAAACGGGTAATTCCTAAATATTCGGCAGCACGGGAGATGTTTCCGTTGCTGATTCGGAGTGCTTTCTCAATGGCCTGTCGTTCTAGTTGTTCGAGATTCAGTACCACTTCTTCCTCTTTTTTCTGTTTGGACGTGGTGTGAAAAAGAAAGTTTTCAGGTTTCAGCATGGAGCCGTCTCCTAAAATTACGGCACGTTCTATCGTATGTTGAAGTTCCCTTACATTTCCGGGCCATGCATATTTCAGCAGTTTGTTTTTGGCTTCCCGGGTCAGTCCGTGTATTTTCTTTTTATATTTACGGGTATAACGGTCCAGAAAGTGATCTGCAAGCAAGATGATGTCATTGCCACGTTCACGGAGTGGAGGTATATGTATTTCAATCGTGTTGATACGATATAATAAGTCCTGACGGAAATTCCCGTCTTCCACCATCTGACGGATATCAGCATTAGTGGCGCAGATTAAACGGACGTCAATGGGAACGGTTTGCGTACTTCCCAAACGACTGATTTGCCTTTTTTCGATGGCAGTCAGTAATTTGGATTGCATAGGAAGTGATAGATTGCCAATTTCATCCAGAAATAAAGTCCCGCTGGTTGCTACTTCCATTCGTCCCGCTTTCGATTTCTTGGCATCGGTGAAAGCGCCTTTTTCGAAACCGAACAGTTCACTCTCAAACAATTGTTCGGGTATACTTCCCAGGTCAATCGTGACAAAAGGTTTGCCGTATCGTGGAGAACAACGATATATTAGTCGGGCAATCACGTCCTTGCCTGTACCGTTTTCTCCGAGAATTAGTATATTGGCATCTGTATTACTTAGTTTATTTATCGTGGTAAACACTTCCTGCATAACAGATGATTCTCCAATAATATCATTCTCCGAAGTATTCTGACCGCTAAGAACTTCCACTTGTTCTTTCAAAATACTGACTTCCTGTTGTGACTGACGCAATCGCATTCCTGAAGTCAGCGTAGCCAGCAATTTATCCTTTTCCCAAGGCTTGGGAATAAAATCAGTAGCACCAGCTTTGATGGCCCGAACAGCTTTGTCTGTATCTGCATAGGCAGTCATGAAAATAACAATAGCCTGTGGGTCAATCTGCAATATCTGCTTTAGACTTTCAAATCCCTCTTGTCCGCTGATGGCATCCCGGCTGAAATTCATGTCTAATAAGATAAGATCGGGATGAAAGGTGGTCATGAAATACTCGATACGGTCAGGGGTAGTAGCTACTTTTATTTTTTCCGTATAAGGTTCCAGTAACAGGTTGAGAGCAAAGAGCACGTCCTCGTTATCATCTACTATAAGTATCTTTCCTAATTTGTTCACTTCTTCCATATCTTATAATCTATTAGATTCCGGGAGCAAAGATATGGATAAATCTCATGTGTTGTGTGTGCGATTGCGCACTAATTTTGTGCGTATATGCACACACAATCAACTGAATGGATATTGATAAATTGTTGAATGATAGTGATTTATGCAAATGGCACATCTTTTGAATGATGAATAACAAATAAAGCCAACGAATGAATCTGAAATTAATCTTCATATATCTCGGACTATTGTCGACAGAATTATTGATTGCTCAAAATCAAATTACAGAGTTATCATTGAAGCAAGTCATAGAAATGGCCCGTATGGAATCTCCCGATGCACAAACGGCACGTCACAGTTTCCGTTCTGCATATTGGAACTATAAATATTATCGTGCCAATTATCTACCGTCTTTAAGTTTGACATCCGATCCTAATCTGAACCGTGCCATTAATAAGATAACGATGGGAGACGGTTCGGTAAAGTTTGTCGAACAAAATTTATTGAATACGGATTTAACCTTGAATCTTTCACAGAATTTATCCTGGACTGGTGGTTCTTTCTTTCTTGAAACCTCTGCTCAACGTATGGATTTATTCAGCGAACATAAATACTCATGGCAGACTTCCCCTATTATGATAGGTTATCGCCAGTCTCTTTTTGGCTACAATAGTTTGAAATGGGATAGACGGATAGAGCCCGTGCGCTATCAGGAGGCAAAGAAAAGCTACGTAGAGACGCTTGAACTCGTATCAGCCAATGCGATTAATAAATTCTTTGCCTTGGCCACCGCCCAGAGCGATTACGATATTGCTTCCTTTAATTATGCCAATGCCGATACACTTTACCGTTATGCACAAGGCCGTTATAATATAGGTACCATCACAGAAAATGAAATGCTACAACTGGAACTCAACCGTTTGACGGAAGAGACGAATCGCATGAATGCCCGTATTGAGATGGATAATTGTATGCAGGAACTCCGTTCCTATCTTGGTATTCACGAAGATCGGGAATTACGTGTCCTTGTCAGTCCTCAAATTCCGGATTTCAGTGTGAACCTGAATGAAGCACTGGCACTGGCTTACGAAAACAGTCCGGATATACAGACGATGGAAAGGCGGAAACTGGAAAGTGAGAGTGCTGTGGCGAAAGCCCGCGCCAATGCCGGCCTGAAAGCAGATATCTATCTCCGTTTCGGATTGACGCAGACTGCTGACAAACTGCCCGAAGCTTATCGAAATTTGTTGGACCAGCAATACGTGAGCATCGGCATTTCTCTTCCTATCCTGGACTGGGGGCGTGGAAAAGGACAGGTACGAGTAGCCCGTTCCAATCGTGATTTGGTGTACACACAAGTAGAACAGAGCCGGACAGACTTTGAACTGAACGTCCGTAAACTCGTCAAACAATTCAATCTGCAAACGCAACGTGTCCGCATCGCTGCCCGTACAGATGAAACAGCCCAACGAAGAAGCGAAGTGGCACGCAAACTCTACTTATTAGGTAAATCTACTATTCTTGATTTGAATGCCTCCATTTCAGAGAAAGACAGTGCTCGCCGTAACTATATTTCGGCTTTATATAATTATTGGAGTTTATATTATACACTCCGTAGCATGACACTATATGATTTTGAGCGAAATACGATACTGACAGAAGACTACCATCTTCTGATTGAATAGAGAACAACGAAAAGTCAGTAAAGAATAGAAATTGAATCATAGCTAGTAGAAACTTGTAAAACACCAGATAATTTCATGGATATAAAATTAGAAAAGAAACCGTGGTACATTCGTTACAGATACTATCTGATAGGAGGGCTTTTATTTGCCGCCTTTTTGATTTATGTGATTACTTTGTCTTTAGGTCCCAGAAAACTGCGGATAGATGCCGAAGATATACAGATTGCAGAAGTAAAAGTGTCTAATTTCATGGAATATGTGGACGTGGAAGGGCTCATTCAGCCTATACTAACCATCAAGATCAATACCCGTGAAGCAGGAAGTGTGGAAAGAATTGTCGGTGAAGAGGGAAGTTTGCTTCAACAGGGAGACACTATTCTTGTTCTTTCCAATCCCGATTTGCTTCGTAGTATTGAAGACCAGCGCGACGAGTGGGAAAAGCAAATGATTACCTATCAGGAGCAGGAGATTGAAATGGAACAAAAAAGTCTGAACCTGAAACAGCAAGCCCTTACCAACAACTACGAATTGGAACGCCTGAAAAAAAGCATCGCTCTCGACCGCGAAGAATTCCAGATGGGCGTGAAGAGTAAGGCTCAATTGCAGGTAGCAGAAGATGAATACGGCTACAAACTGAAAAATGCAGCCCTGCAGCAAGAGAGTCTGCGGCATGATTCTGCCGTTACGATGATACGCAAGGAACTGATCCGTAACGACCGGGAGCGGGAACGGAAGAAGTATGAACGTACTTGCGAACGGTTGAATAGTTTGGTGATTACAGCTCCCTTGAAAGGCCAGCTTAGTTTTGTAAAGGTCACTCCGGGGCAACAGGTTTCCTCTGGTGAAAGTATTGCTGAAATAAAAGTATTAGACCAATACAAAATCCACACTTCACTTAGTGAATATTACATTGACAGGATCACCACCGGATTACCGGCTACAGTGAATTATCAGGGAAACAAATATCCGCTGAAAATAACAAAAGTGGTTCCCGAAGTGAAAGACCGTATGTTTGATGTCGATCTTGTCTTTACAGGAGATATGCCCGATAATGTACGAGTTGGCAAGAGCTTCCGTGTGCAGATTGAATTGGGACAGCCGGAGCAAGCACTCATTATTCCGCGAGGCAACTTCTACCAGTCTACAGGCGGACAATGGATTTACAAAGTAAATACATCAAAGACAAAAGCAGTCCGTGTGCCATTGAGTATTGGTCGCCAAAATCCGCAGCAATATGAAATAGTAGAAGGTTTACAGTCGGGAGATTGGGTAATTACAACCGGATATGATACCTTTGGGGATGCAGAAGAGTTGATTTTGAAATAAACACATATAATTTATGACTTTACATTATATAAAAGTAGCATTTAGAAACTTGTGGAAGTACAAGGCGCAGAATATAATCTCTGTCATCGGATTGGCAGTAGGACTACTGTGTTTCAGCGTATGTATGTATTGCAGCCGTTTTGTAGAATCCACCAATCATTGTTTTGATAATTATTCCCGCATAGCAGAACTAAATTTTTATAATGAACAGACTGGGGATTATTTTTCCGGTACACAAGTAGCGTTATCCGAAGAACTTCGTACTTGGGCTATGGGCGAAGTGGAAGCGATTCTTAGTATACCGCTGGACTATTCATTCCTAGAGAATAAAGAGAAACTAGAAATGGTGGAACGTTTCAGGCAGCATGTCGGTGTGAAAGATATTTTGTTATCTGATATATCTTATACTCATGGAATATCCGGAAACTTGTTAATGACGGAGAAAGGAAATGATAACTCTTGGATTGATATTAATGTAATGTGTGTACCATTGAATTTCTTCACCTTCATGAACATTCCGATGACGGAGGGTAGGACGATCCGGACAAAAAAGGATCTCGTAATGGATGAAGTTTGGCAGAAAAGACAAAAGAGAGATATCATCGGAATGAACTTCTACGACTGGACCAGTGATTTTACCGTCTGTGGAGTATGCGCCCCCTTTCAGACAGATGTACATAATCATAATGGCGGATTTGCTTTCACGCTTTATGATTCTTCCGAATACGTAGGGCACTGCTATGTGAAATGTTATCCCGAACAGCAAAAAGAAGTAATTAAATGGATTGAGACTATCCGTCGTGAAGTGCTGCCGGAGAATATTCCCTCCCAAGTACGTACATTTCAGGATGATTTGTACGAAGTGCAGGCAGTGGAATATATTCTGAAAGATATCATCTCGTTTTTTGCAATTGTAAGCATCATCATTACCCTGTTGGGAGTGTATTCCAGCATTACGCTCGATACAGAACGCCGCCAGAAAGAGGTTGCCATTCGCAAAGTGAACGGAGCCGGAATACGTTCCATCATCTGGCTGTTTGCACGTTTGTACCTGATTTTGCTGATGGTGACTGCCGCCATCACCTTTCCGCTCATTTACGTGGTATTGCAACTGTGGAAACAAATGTACACCGTATTTTTTAATGATGGAATATTATATTGGGGAAGCATATTTTGGGGAGTAACCTTATTGACAGTAATTACCATTATCTTTAAAATACTGCGGATTGCACGTCTCAATCCCGCAGAAGTAATCAAAAACGAATAAAATTAATAATTCTAAAAACAATACAGTTATGATTAAGACCATTGACTTACAGAAGATTTTCAAAACGGAAGAAGTAGAAACTTGGGCGTTGAATAACGTCAGTATCGAAGTGAAACAAGGTGAATTTGTAGCCATCATGGGGCCCTCCGGCTGTGGTAAGTCAACATTGCTCAACATTTTGGGGCTGCTCGATAACCCGACAGGAGGGGAGTATTACCTGAATGGAACGGAAGTCTCCCGGTATACCGAATCGCAACGTACCAGTCTTCGCAAAGGTGTGATAGGGTTTGTGTTTCAGAGCTTTAATCTGATAGACGAGTTGAATGTATACGAAAACATAGAACTGCCTTTGCTTTATATGGGAATTTCTGCTTCCGAACGGAAAAAGAGGGTAGAGTCAGCTATGGAGAGAATGGCCATTACTCATCGTAGTAAACACTTTCCGCAACAACTTTCCGGTGGTCAGCAACAACGTGTCGCCATTGCCCGTGCCGTAGTGACCAACCCGAAACTGATTCTCGCCGATGAGCCGACCGGTAACCTCGACTCAAAGAATGGGGCAGAAGTGATGAACCTGTTGACCGAACTGAATAAAGAAGGAACAACCATCATCATGGTGACACACTCACAACATGACGCATCCTTTGCCCATCGTACAGTTCATTTGTTCGACGGCAGTGTGGTAGCCAGTGTGATAGCATAAACCAGATCAGAAGCAAGTATGAGACAAATCTATTATAGCATACGTACATTACTGCATGAGCGTACTTTGAATATCGTAAGAGTGCTCTCCCTTTCTTTAGGACTAACAGTTGGCATCTTGCTTTTCTCGCAAATAGCTTTTGAGATGAGCTATGAGAAATGTTACCCGGAAGCGGAGAATCTGATAATGGCGAGAATAGCGGCACAGAATATGACGACCGGCGAAGTGCAGGGTGATGACGGAATGAATTATGACTATACTGTCTGTGATCCGGTAGCTTTTACCTTGGCGCAGGATATGCCTGAAGAAATAGAATCAGCCACCTGTGTACTTCCTTCCCAGTTTTATCATATTTATAAGGAAGACAAACTGCTGTCAAAAGCAAATTACATGATGGTCGACACCTGTTTCTTTGAAACGATGGGTATACCCGTACTAAAAGGGAACGCGAAAGATCTCATCATCTCGAATAGCATATTTGTATCAGAACATTTTGCCCGTGAAACATTCGGTAGCGCAGACCCTATTGGGAAAACCCTTTCGGCCGACAAGCAGTTGGAGCTCACAATTCGCGGCGTCTATAAAGACATACCCGAAAATTCGATGCTCTCCCGTGACTTTGTGATTACCATCCACCGCGATGGTCGCTATGCGAGTGGTAACGGTTGGAATGGGAATGATATCTTTTATGCCTTTGCACGCTTGCGTCATGCGTCGGATATAGACAAGGTGAACAGCAAAATTCAACAAGTAATGGCAAAATACAGCCCCTTGCAATGGGATGACTGGAAGTTGGAATACAGCGTTGTTCCTCTTTCGAAACGCCATCTGGATTCTGCCGATACCCAGAAACGTTTGATGATATTCGGCTTCCTCGGCTTTTCAGTGTTTTTTGTAGCCATCATGAATTATATGTTGATTTCAATAGCCACTATCAGTCGTCGTGCAAAAAGCGTAGGAGTGCATAAATGCAGTGGAGCCAGTTCCGGAAACATCTTTGGCATGTTTCTGGCAGAAACCGGAGTATTGGTTCTACTATCCGTCCTGTTTAGCTTCCTGTTGATAATCAACATGGGCGAATTGATCGAAGACCTGTTGGGAACCAGCCTTGCCTCACTGTTTGCCTGGGACATCATTTGGATACCCTTGCTCACTGTAGTAGTCCTTTTCCTCCTGGCAGGAGGCATACCGGGAAAACTGTTCTCACGTATTCCCGTCACGCAGGTATTCCGGCACTATACGGATGGAAAAAGAGGATGGAAACGTTCATTACTATTTGTCCAGTTCACGGGTACCTCCTTTGTACTCGGACTATTGCTGGTTACCCTGTTACAATATTCTCACCTGATGAATGGAGATATGGGAATCAAGATTCCGGGACTGGTAGAAGCCGAAACCTGGATGTCCGGCGAAACAGTAGAACATGTAAAAGACGAGTTGCTCCGCCAACCGATGGTGGACGGGGTATCGGCATCCACACACAGCGTACTGGGAAAATATTGGACACGTGGATTGATTGGTAACGACGGCAAACGCATTGCCACCCTTAATTTCAATATGTGCGACTATGATTATCCGAATGTGATGGGAATCAGAATAACAGAAGGCACTACCATCAAGAAAAAAGGCGATCTATTGGTAAATAAAGAACTCGTTCGTTTGATGAAATGGACCGATGGTGCCGTAGGAAAATCAGTGAGTGGGGTAGAAGGTACCATCGTGGGAGTGTTTGATGATATTCGTAATAGAAGTTTCTATTCCAGTCAGTCTCCTATCGTATTGATTGCCGATAAAGAATCGGCCAATCACACCATCAATGTTCGTCTAAAAGAACCCTATGACGAGAACCTGAAACGCTTGAACGAATGTGTGGCAAAAACATTCCCGAATGTAGCCCTGAATTTCAATTCAGTAGACAGCATGATTCGCGAAGGCTATAAGAGCGTATACCGTTTCCGTAACGCAGTCTGGATTTCGTCCTGCTTCATCCTGCTTATTGTCATCACGGGATTGATTGGCTATGTGAATGGAGAAACTCAACGCCGCAGCAAGGAAATAGCCATACGCAAAGTGAATGGGGCAGAGTCCTCCGGCATCCTGAAACTATTGATATACGACATTCTGAATATCTCCGTAATCTCTGTGCTGATAGGTACTGCCGCTTCCTATTTTACAGGCCAAATATGGTTGGAACAGTTTAGCGAACGAATTGATATGGATCTGTTACTTTTTATAGGAATAGCCCTGCTGGTACTATTGGTTATCGTGGCTTGCGTGGTAGTGAAAGCCTGGCACGTTGCCAATGAAAACCCCGTAAAGAGCATCAAAGCAGAATAAAGAATAAAAACCAACAGGCGGAGTAAAGCAGTTAATGCTTTATTCCGCTACCGTTTCCGGATGTTGTTTAGACACTTTCTTAATGTAAATCATCAGACTGACAACCGCCGTAATAAACGCCAATGCATCCGATACCGGCATACTAATCCAGATACCTTCCAATCCCCACCAGTTGGGAAAGAGCAGCAAGCAAGGCAAAAGATAAAGCAACTGACGCGTCAGCGAAAGGAAAATACTTATTTTAGCCTTCCCGATACTTTGGAAGAAGTTACCAATCACAATCTGCGCCCCTACAAACGGGAACATCAATACAGCCAGCCGGATACCGTCTACGGCCAAATCAATCAATTCATCGCTATCCGTGAAAAGAGCCGATACGGCATGAGGGAAGAACTCGCAGATAATAAACCCGCTACTGGTAATCACGACCCCGGAGATAATCCCCAGTCGCAATGTCTGTTTCACACGGTCTATCTTCTGCGCTCCGAAGTTATACCCCACAATAGGCTGCATACCCATCGTCAGACCTAACACAATCATCACATAAAGCGTCAGCAAACGGTTAATAATCCCATAAGCACCAATCGCCATATCGCCCCCATAATTTTGCAGACTGTTATTGATGATAATCACAATGGCACACGCACACACATTCATCAGGAAAGGAGACATACCGATGGCGAAGATACTCTCCACAATCCTCCGTTTCATCTTCCAGATATTCCCCTCAAAATGCACCGTACTGTCTTTCTTGACAAAGTGGCTCACCACCCACACCATACCGATCAACTGCGAAATCACCGTTGCCGTAGCAGCCCCCCTCATTCCCCATTCAAAGTGGAAAATAAAGATAGGAGCGAGGATAATGTTCGCCACCACCGTCACCATCGAAGTCAACATCGCCTTTTTCGGGTATCCGGTAGCACGCATCACGTTGTTCAACCCAATCATCGTATAAGTGATAGGAGTACCCAATAAGATCACCTGCATAAAGCTCCGTGCATAAGGAAGCGTCTCGTTACTGGCCCCGAAGAAAACCAATATATCATCCAGGAAGATGAAAGACAAAATACCAAAGAAGAACGAATTAGTGATACAGAGCATCAACGTGTGTGACAAGATTTCCGTAGCCCCCTTCATGTCCTTTTGCCCCAGACGGATAGACGCCAGCGTAGAACCGCCCGCCGATACCAATGTACAGAAAGCCACCACCAGATTCATCAGCGGAAAGCTGATGGCTAGTCCGGCAATCGCCATTGGGCCTACACCATGTCCGATGAAGATACTATCAATAATATTATAGATAGAAGTAATCGTCATTCCGATAATTGCAGGAATGGAATATTGTAACAGCAATTTGCCGATACTTTCTTTGCCTAAGATATGTGGGTCGTTCTTGCT
>OGGC01001928.1_pt1 | contig 12441 bp, 10 predicted proteins | sample 1571181 | NCBI WGS metagenome assembly OGGC01 (sample SAMEA2581930, study PRJEB24529) | metagenome | biome: Human gut stool | place: China | collected 2011 | reverse complement strand
GGTGATGACGATCAGTCGATCTACAAGTTCCGCGGAGCGAATATCTACAATATTTTGAACTTTGAAAAGCATTTTCCGGATGCGGTCACCATCAAGCTGGAACAGAATTACCGTTCGACGCAGAACATCCTAAACGCGGCGAACAGTGTGATTGCGAACAATGTCGGAAGGAAAGCGAAGACGCTCTGGACGGCAAACGGCGAGGGAGAGAAGATCGACTTTGAGCAGTTTGACACCGCCTACGAGGAGGCGGATTATGTCGCCAGGGATATTGCGTCCGGTGTCCGGGACGGAAAGTATGGCTACGGCGACTACGCGGTGCTTTACCGCACGAATGCACAGTCACGTCTGTTTGAGGAGCGTTTTATCGTGTCCAATATCCCGTACAAGATTGTCGGCGGTGTGAATTTCTATGCGCGCAAGGAGGTCAAGGATCTTCTGGCATACTTAAAGACGATTGACAATGCGAGGGATGATCTGGCGGTGCGCAGGATCATCAATGTGCCGAAGCGCGGAATCGGTGCGACGACACTAAACCGGGTGTCTGATTATGCGGAGGCGTATGACATCAGTTTTTATGAGTCCTTAAAGCGTGCAGAGGAGATACCGTCTCTTGGCAAGAGCGCAGCGAAAATCAAACCGTTTGTGACATTTATCCAGACGATGCGCAGCAAGCTGCCTTATATCAGCGTGGCAGATCTTCTGCGGGAGGTCATTGAGGAAACCGGCTATGTGAAGGAGCTTGAGGCGGAAGGCACCGACGAGGCGGAGGCGCGAATCGAGAATATCGATGAGTTGTTAAGCAAGGTAGTTGCCTACGAGGAGGGCGAAGAACAGCCGACGTTAAGTGGTTTCTTGGAGGAAGTTGCGCTTGTGGCAGATATTGACAGCGTCGGCGAGGAGAATGATTATGTGGTTCTCATGACACTGCACAGCGCCAAAGGTCTGGAGTTCCCGAAGGTTTTTCTGGCGGGAATGGAAGACGGTCTGTTTCCGAGCTATATGTCGATCACGTCAGACAATGCCAGCAGTGAACTGGAGGAAGAGCGCAGGCTGGCCTATGTCGGCATTACGCGTGCGATGAAGGAGCTTGTCATCACTTCGGCGAGACAGCGCATGGTGCGCGGCGAAACACAGTACAACAAGGTCTCACGTTTTGTGAAGGAGATTCCGCCGGAGCTTTTAAACGGAGAGATCAAAAAGCCGGCGTATCTGGAGAACAGGGAGCGGCACACGGCGGAGCCGGTGAAAAAGAAACGGCCGACGATGCGGGACCAGCTGTCCGGGCAGAGTATGCAGGCGAGAGCGTTTTCATCGGTACATACGGAAGGCGGAAGCTTAAGCTACGGTGTGGGCGACCGTGTCTCCCACATGAAGTTCGGGGAGGGAACGGTAAAAGCCATCGTGCCCGGCGGCAGAGATTTTGAGGTGACGGTCGATTTTGACGCGGCGGGAACCAAGAAAATGTTTGCGGCATTCGCAAAATTAAAAAAAGTATAAAATGTGTTAATTTATAAATTTTTTATAGGCGAACAGGGAAAGATATGCTATAATGTGCGTAATAAAAAGACATGCAGTAAATAAAGATAAATCAAGGAGGGGAATCTGATGAATAAGATGGAAGATCTGATCAACATGACAAAGTTAAACGAGCTTCTGAATAAGAAGGAAGAAGTGGAGGAGAAGAAGACCTCAAAGGTAGTATGGATTTTTGCAATTATCGGCATTGTAGCGGCTGTAGCTGCAGCGATATACGGCATCTACCGTTTCTTTACACCGGATTATCTTGAGGATTTCGAGGACGATTTCGAGGATGATTTTGATGATGATTTCTTCGAGGACGATGATGATGAGGAAGCGCCGGCAAAGTCTGAGGACAAAGAGGAAACAACCGAAGATTAAGACAAAGGGCATGGGGCTGCAGAGAGATGCAGCCCTATTTTTATGTAACAGGAAACGTGCCGTAAGCGGCGCGCCCGGTGAGGGAATCCGGCATGTAGGATTTTTTATGTTTGGCAATGTGCAGAAGAAACTGGATGGATAATGGAGGATAGAATGTGAAAAAGGGACAGATTATCGAGGGGATGGTAGAACGCGTAGAGTTCCCCAATAAGGGAATTGTGAGAACGGAAGACGGGGGACGCGTGATTGTAAAAAATGCAGTCCCGGGACAGAAAGTGTCCGCATCGATCAATAAAGTGCGCAAGGGAAAATGCGAGGGAAGACTGCTTGAGGTGCTGGAGCGTTCGGCGAAGGAGCAGCCGGAGGCTGCCTGTATCCATGCCGGAGAGTGTGGAGGCTGCACATATCAGACGCTGCCTTACGAGGAGCAGCTTGCCATGAAGGCGTCACAGGTAAAAAAACTGATCGACGACGTCATTGTACCGGAAAATACAGACTACGAATTCCTTGGAATCAAGGCGAGCCCGAGACAGCAGGAGTACCGGAATAAGATGGAGTTTTCATTCGGTGATGCGTACAAGGGAGGACCACTGGCACTCGGCATGCACAAGCGCGGCAGCTTTTATGACATCGTGGATGTCCCGGAATGCCGGATTGTAGATGATGATTTTCACACGGTGCTTACAGTGACGCTAGACTATTTTAAAGAGTGGAATCTGCCGTATTATCACAAACTGCGCCACACCGGATATCTGCGTCATCTTCTGGTGCGCAAGGCGGTAAAGACAGGGGAGATCCTGGTGGATCTGGTAACGACGACACAGATAGCAGAAGGGGGGGAAGCGGCGCTTCTTGCCGGATGGAAGGATGTGTTGTGTGCTGCCGCCTATCAGGGAACGCTCACCGGTGTGCTTCACACCCGCAACGACAGTGTGGCGGACACCGTCACAAACGAGGGTACGGATGTGCTTTTTGGGCAGGATCATTTCTATGAAGAACTGTTAGGACTTCGTTTTCAGATTACACCGTTCTCCTTTTTCCAGACGAACTCTCTGGGCGCGGAGGTGCTCTATGAGACGGCGCGGGAGTTCATCGGGGATGCCCTGCCGAGCGGAACGGATGCGGATGTCGCGGAGCATGGAAAAGTCGTGTTTGACCTTTATTCCGGAACCGGTACGATCGCGCAGATGCTCGCCCCGGTTGCAAAAAAGGTGATCGGCGTGGAGATTATTCCGGAGGCGGTCGAAGCTGCGAAGGAGAATGCAAGGTTAAACAGTCTTACAAACTGCGAGTTTATCGCGGGAGATGTGCTCAAGGTGATTGATGAGATTGAGGAGAAGCCGGATTATATCGTGCTCGATCCGCCGCGTGACGGCATCCATCCAAAAGCCCTGGAGAAAATCATCCGCTATGGTGTGCCGCAGATGGTGTATATCTCCTGCAAACCGACCAGCCTGGCGAGAGACCTTGAGGTGCTGCAGGCGAGGGGGTATGAGGTGAAGAAGGTATGCTGCGTGGATATGTTCCCGGCGACCGTGCATGTGGAGACGGTTGTCTTGCTTTCCAAGGGCGAGGTCGACTCGAAAAAGATTCGGGTTGAGTTCTCTTTGGAAGATATGGATATGTCCGAATTTCAAGATGGGGCAACCTACACCCAGATTAAGGACTATGTGCTGGAGCATAGCGGGTTAAAGGTATCCAACCTGTATATCTCACAAATTAAGCGAAAATGTGGGATTGGGGTTGGTAAGAACTATAATTTGCCGAAGTCCGAGGATTCCAGACAGCCGCAGTGCCCACCGGAAAAAGAGAAAGCAATCCGAGAAGCATTCAAATATTTTGGGATAATCTAACATCCCGCAGAATGGAGGTTTCTTATGGATAGATTGGTTTCTTGTGAGTTCAACATGGATACTGCCTGTGTAGAGCTGAAATTCTTTGATGGCAGCATCATTGCTATTGACACCATCGCCGTGGAAAAGGAGGTTGCCGACAATATGTATCAGCGGTCAGAACTGGATTATCTGATTTACAATGACCCGGTTGGATATGCTGATTTGATACTGAACGGCGATCCCGAAACCTATTTGAAAATTGTCACAGAGTATAAATCTTTGGATAGCTGATAATTTAAAGTGGCAAGGAGCTTGGTTTCTTCTTGCCGCTGAACCTTTTTACAAGAATCTCTAAGAATAAAGCAAATACCCATATAATCGTGCGAAAGGAGTGTGTGCGATGAAATTATCCTACAACAAGGTGTTCGATAGATATACAATGTCTTTTTCAGATAAACTGGCTGAATCTTCGTATTCTCTGTACAGAACACTGAGATTGCAGTTGGCAAAGATATTCCCACTTTCAGAACATGAGAAATATCGGTTTGATGATGATCTATTTTCAAAAGAAGAAGCTGCAGATATGCCGCAAGGTTTTGATTACATAGAAAAGAAGGATGTCGATAGTTTTGTAAAGTTAGACTACATAGATTTGTACGATTATCTTCCAAAAGAAGACCTGCCAAAGTTTATTAAGGAACTGAAAAAATGTGTTCGCCGAAATAAGATAGCCCCTTTTGGTGCATTTCGTTCCCGTGAGGATATTGATAAGATCGACAATTTTGGTCGGTATTATGATGGTCAGGCTTTTACACATATTTTATCAGTTCAGTTTCGTAAAAACGAAAAGCTCCAACAATCTTGTTCTGATCTTTCCGTATCTCTTCGTAATCTGTCAGCCACTTTTCTTTTAGTACAGTATCGTGTATATATTACAAAAGAATTTAATACTAAGATCGCAGAAGTATGTAAGAAAAAGTATTCTGGATATACAATGGTTTATAGACAATTCAATACACCTTGGTATGCTGTAAAAAAATTTGGTAGATCATCTCATACTGGTAATAATGTTCGTCAAGAAAAAATCTATAAGATGATTTCTCAACTGAAGTGGCAAATATTGATGGAAATTCGCAAGACATATTCCGTTCGCTTTTGGGACGACGGAATATTTACACCGACATTTGAAACATATTCAACCAATATCCGTCCCAGTAATGAGCGTCGCAATTTAGAGTTTTGGGATAGTATCTCGTTTGACAGAGTTGCCGACTATGCACCAACGTATAACGCCTGCGTATGCTGGGATTATAAGCATGGAGAAAATGAGGGGATACGTTTATCTGCTTTCTGCGGCGGAAATTACTCTAGAGACGATCATTTGCCGGAGATAGCCCACCATGATATCTCGGATATATATGGGGTTTATTTAACTGCGGCTACATTGGAATATGTTGCAGATAGAGACATTGCGATCTGCAATAAAAAAATCAGCAAAGTGATTAGAAAAACTAAAACATCCTCTGTTCTAAAAGTCAGAGTTGCAGTTGAACGAAAGCTATATTATTGTTATCGCTTTATTTCAGAATTCTCAGGTAAGTCTATAGATCACGATGACGTCAAAGCCTTTAGACATCAGTTTTATAAAAAAGGTTCTGTATCGTCAAGGAGTCTTGAAGGTATATCTAAAAGAATCAAAGAAACAAAAGTGCAAATTGATAATATCCTAAAGCTATTGAATGATGCGGCTGAATACAGAAGCAGTGAATCAAACATAAAACTGCAGTGGATCATGATGATCGTAACTATTCTGTCTTTGTTCGTTGCATTGTACAGTATTAAGAATGGTGATGTTATAATTGAGATCAAAAATTTAATTGAGTGGATAAAAACACATAGCGGGTTAAAGGTATCTAACCTGTAGATCTCACAAATTAAGCGAAAATGTGGGGGGTGGTAAGAACTATAATTTGCCGAAGTCCGAGGATTCCAGACAGCCACAGTGCCCGCTGGAAAAAGAGAAAGCAATCCGAGAAGCATTCAAATATTTTTGGATGATCTAACATCCCGCAGAATGGAGGAATATAAACCCTTAGATTAAATTTCAGCCCTCTGCCTTTTCATTGGCAGAGGGCCGTTTTTTGCTTAACAGTTATTGAGCATCCCTTAATTGCTCTACAACACTGCATTTCGCTGCGTTGTCATACATCATGCAAGGAATCAGCCACCCCAGCAGAAGAAATACCGGAATTGTCAGCAGGACAGGCAGAATGGTGAATCGATACTCAAAGAACCAGAACATACTGCCCAGCATTTTTCCTGCAAGAGGTCCCACCGCCAGCGACAGAATAAAAGCCACCGCTACGGAGGACATTGCGTAAAACAATCCCTCGTAGATCAGCATGGTTTTGAGCTGCCGGTTCGTCATTCCTACAGCCTGAAGCACAGCAAATTCACGGCGGCGGGAAAGAATACCGGTCATCATGGCGTTGAAGAAATTTAAGAGTCCCACCAGCCCAATGATAGCACAGAGGATACCACCTACCAGAAGGAACATCTGCCGGAACTGAGCAAACTCAGAGCGAGCCGTGGCCTTGCTTTCATACATCAAGGGCGAAAACTCACCGGCAGTGAGCTTCGATAGATATTGCTCTGCTTCGGCCTCGTCCGCTTCGTCTGCTGTGTCGAACAGGTAGAGCATCGGAATGGCCGCACCACCGCTGTCCCTCTGTGCGGTATCCACAGACAAAACTGTCTCATATCCAATACCACCATAACGATAACTCATGGAATACGGAAGCTCTACCAAGGCGCAGACCGTGTACTCTACATCTCTGGCTCCATACAGTTTTTCCTGAAAGTACTCCTCCGGTGTATCTTCGGTGCGGAGTTCCCCGGTGCGGCTGTCGATATATTTCACATCGTCCGCATAGGTGGCGGTGATCGTGTCTCCCACCTTGGGGTAGTATTCAGGATTGGGCAGATTACCGTAGTCATCTAAGGAAACCGCAATGGCAATAGCGTTATTGTTTGGCTCCAGCATAGGAGAAATATCTCCGTCGAACACTTGCAGCTTGTCAAACAGGCTGTTATCCAGAGCCTCGATTCTGGTATCTCCCATCACCATATCGCCCCGGTGCTCCATGCGGCTCATATGGCTGTCCAACTGCTCAGCACTTTCGTACCTTGCATAGTCCTGCCGCAGAGCATCCTCCGTCATCCAAAGATATACGGGTTTTCGCACAGCATATCCCGTGCCGGAAAGACTGGACTTTGTGTTTGCTGCGATCTCTTCGATCTGTTCCGGCGTGATGAATTCATCTGCCGGGTTGTAACGGAAATAGTCGGGCGTGCTGACGATAAAATCGGCGCAGGTCGTGAAGGATACATACTTCTCCATGCTGAAGCCGCCCACAAAGGCACACAGCGCATTGAACAGCGTCACCGACAGTGCCAGAGACACCACCACCAGCACCGTCTTTTTTTTGTTTCGTCCCAGATTGGCAAAGGCCATCTGATGGAGCTTCGCTCCCCGGGTGCTGCGCTGTTTTTTCTTGGTCTGCATTGCATCCGTATATTTGGTAGCCTCTACCGGAGAAACCCTGGCTGCCATTTTCCCGGGCTTGGAGCAGGACAAAAGCACCGTCAGCAGGGCAAACAGCACGGAGCCAACAAAGATCACAGGCGAAGTGCTGATGGTGGTAATGCCCACCTCCAACTGGGTGGAGCGCAAGACAACAGGTACCAGAACAGCGCCGATGCCGTAGCCCAGCAGCAGCCCTGCCGGAATGCCGATCAGACAAAGCAGAAGTGCCTGCTGGCGAATGATGCGTTTGAGCTGCCGGGGCGTTGTGCCAATGGTTTTCAGAAGTCCGTAAAACCGGATATCCCCCGCAACAGAGATCTGGAAAATGTTATAGATGATAAGATACCCCGTGAAAATCACCAGCAGCAAAAAAGCTGCTATGGCGACCATCAGCTCTGGATCGAGCTGCGACTCCAGCTGGGATGAGGTATATCCCCAGTTGACGCCGATCCGGACGCTGTTGGGATCGGTATAGCTGTCCCATGTGTAGCCCAGATCGGTATCCACCTGCTCCATCTGCCCTTGAATGTTTGTGCTGGAGGCCAGCATGACATTCAAATCGGTGCGGAAAGGCTGTAAACCTGTTTTCACTGCCTGCGCTTCGATGTCATCTGCGTAATCACGGCTGATGTTGATGTAATGAACAGGCATTAGTTCATCATAGTCCCAATAGCCCACCAGCGTAAAGGTATCTGTTACAGTAAAGGCGGTTTGATCCTTGTCCGTAATGGAATAGGAAACCGTGACCTCGGCGCCCAGCTCCGGCGTTACGCCAAGCAGCTGCAACGCTGCCGTATCCATGGCTACCTCTTTGCCGCTTTCGGGCATCCGTCCGGTAGTAGGGGTTGCATAGCTCCATTTAGTGCAGTTGGCATCCATGTAGCTGATCTCTGCCGGTATTTTGGCAAAGACCCCCTCCGCAGTGATACCGATTACCTTCCGTGCCCCCGCAGCCTTCACCTTTGGGTGGGCAGCGATGCGTTCCGCCTGCTCGGGGGAAACATCCTTAAAGGTGCCATGTGCATAGCCGCCTACCTGCCGAAACTGGTAGGTTTCATAACTGGCGTTCAGTGACAAGACAATGGTGAACATGGAAGTAAATAGCAGCGTTGTCAGCGCAATGGCAAAAATAGCGATCAGATTGCGGCGACGGTTCGCATAAAGAGATTTTAAGCTGAGCTTTCGAATACATTTTCTGTTTTTGACATTCATCGTAGCCACCTCCCGTTAGTTCTGGGAGACGATCCGACCATCTTCGATACGGATAATGCGGTCTGCCATCTGCGCAATTTCTTCGTTGTGAGTGATCATTACGATTGTCTGGGCGAACTTTTGACTGGTGACTTTCAAAAGGCTCAATACATCCTGGCTGGTTTTGGAATCCAGATTGCCGGTGGGTTCATCTGCCAGAATGATAGCGGGTGCTGTCGCCAGCGCACGGGCAATGGCTACTCGCTGCTGTTGACCGCCTGAGAGCTGATTGGGCAGCGCATCCAGACGATCATCCAGCCCAAGTGTCTGTACAATCTGCTGTACGAAATCCTTATTGACCTTGCCACCGTCCAGCTCAATGGGTAGAACAATATTTTCATACACATTCAGCACCGGAACAAGATTATATGCTTGGAACACAAAGCCGATTTTCCTGCGGCGGAAGATGGTCAGCGCTTCCTCCTTCAGGGAGAAAATATCCTGTCCGTCCACCATGACCGTGCCGCTTGTAGGGCGATCCAGCCCGCCCAGCATGTGCAGCAGCGTGGATTTGCCGGAGCCGGATGTGCCGACAATTGCAACAAATTCGCCCTTCTTTACACTTAAATCAACTCCATCCAACGCATGAACTGCGTTATTGCCGGAGCCATAAATCTTTTTCAGGTTTTTTGCCTGTAAAACTTCCATAAATGAGTACCTCCATGAAAAAATCTGTATGTATGAAAGGAAATGATCCTTTGATACATACAGATTATCGCATAGGAATCTTTCCACATTCTTTCCGGCGGAAAATGAAATCTAACAGTTTTGATAGAATTGTTGTTATTTCGGCAGAAATATGGAAAACGTACTTCCTTTTCCCGGAACGGAAGCAACCTTGATATAACCGCCCTCGCCGGATATGATCTGTCGGGCAAGGTATAAGCCGATGCCGACCCCTTCTTGTTTCTGCACACTATTTGAGCGGTAAAAGCGAGCAAATATCTTCGCTTGCTCAGTTTCCGGTATGCCTGAACCGGTATCCGATATATCGATCCTTGCAAACATTTCATAGCTTACGGCAGAAATAGTAATGGTGCCATGCTCCGTATATTTGATGGCGTTGTCTACGATATTAGCCAGCGCTTCCGCTGTCCATTTGAAGTCGAATACAGCAAAAGCATCTGTATCCTGCATTTGCAAAGACAATCCTTTTTCAGAAGCCTTGGCAGTATATTGTTCTACCACACTTTCAAGCAGCGGCTGCAGCGCTGCCGGCTGGGGGGAGAGTGAAAGGATCCCATTTTCCAGTCTGGAAAGCTTTACGAGAGAATCGATCAGAAATCGCAGCTTTTCCGATTGTTTGTGCAGCGCCTCCACATTTGCCTTCGCCGATTCAGGCAGAGTTTCCTCCATCAAAAGCTCGCTGTATAACAGCAGATTTGCAATCGGCGTTTTCGTCTGGTGGGAAATGTCCGCAATCAAGGTTTTGATTTTGTCTTTTTCCTGCGCTATGTTTTGAGAAGATGCTTCTGCGGCGGAAAGATAGTGCGCAAACTTCGTTTCCAATGCAGATAGCTGGCTTTCATCAAAATTGGTTTCAGAAAAGGAGCCGGTCATGGCAGCGTCCAGCATCCTTTCGATTTCTTCCATCGTTTTTCTGATCTTTCTCCGCTCCCATAATACAACAGCTATCGCCGCCAGAAAACACAGCAGTATGATCACAATGCCGGTTTTATTCATCTTTTGTCACCCAGCTATAACCGATTCCATAGACGGTTTTAATGTATTTCTGTGCACCAAGCTTATCCCTCAGACGCTTGATCGTAACAGACAAAGCATTTTCATCCACATATTCTGCGCCATCTGTCCAGATCCGGTCTACAAGGTCTCCACGGGTCATGGTTCGACCACGATTTTCAACAAGCAGACGCAGTAATTTTTGTTCTGTTTTACTCAATTCCACTTTTGAATCTCCCACATAAAAGGTCATAGCCTCAAAGTCAAAGTGAAATAGATCCATATGGAACGGCGCATTTTTATGGTTTGACGCTTGCTTTCGCAGTTGGGTATTCACCCTTGCCCGCAAAACCGAAAGAGAAAAGGGCTTGGTAATGTAATCATCAGCGCCCCTCTCCAGTCCGTCTACGATGTCCAGATCGGTGTCATTGGCAGTCAGCAGAATAACAGGAACTCCGGGCAGGTTTTCCTTGACCTCCCGAAGCAGCTCAAGCCCACTGCCATCCGGCAGATTGATATCCAGCAGGATCAGGGATACACTCCCGCAAAGCAATTGTTCTCTTGCCGCTTTTAGATCATGGCAGGATATAATCTGACGGTCATCTGCTTTCAGCGCTTTGCATAAGCCTTGATTCAAACCGATATCATCTTCAACAATCAGTAATTGCTCCATATATCTCACTCCCTCGTTATTCAAAGGCAATTGTCGTTTCCTTTGGTGGCTTCTCATCTTTGCAGATTAAAAGATAATATCAGCAGCATAATACGATTTAAGAGTACAGGCTGTTGGATGGAATGTCAAGATTTACATTGCAAATCAAACACAAGCTGTTGTCAGTATGATCCAGAGCAGTCTGCGAAGTGCTCCGCTGCTCCGGGCTCCGTAATGGGACTACGCAGTGCTTCGGCACTGCGGCACAGGAGGGAACTGCATCCGCATTTGCGGACGCAGCTCCCTCCTGTTTTTTCGCTCACAGCTTATTCATTTTTTGCGTGACCTCATCCACAATGCGCTGACGCTCCTCTTCGCTCTGCGCTCTGTCATATTCCATCAGCGCATCGTCCCGCAGCGTCTCCATTTTCCGGGACCACACTTCAAACACGCCCTTGCTCATCGTCCCCTTTCGGGTACGGGCAAAATATTTTTTGTAGGCCCGCTGATGAGCCTTCCAAACATCGTTGTTCCGCACCTTGCTGCGGAAGCTGCTGGTGGCTCCGATCTCCCGGCAGGTCTTGCCATCCTGCCCCGGCGCCGGTTCGCCGCAATAGGCGTAGGTCATACCCGGCATCTGCAAGAACCAGTGTCCGCAGTTGGCACAGCGTTTCGGTACAAACCCCTTCTGCAGTCCCTTCATAAGCTCCACATAGACAAAATCCAGCAGCCGGTCAAAATACATCTTCTCGACTACCTCGGCATTTTCTCTTTCGCCCCGGATGCGGTACTGCGCTCTTACCAGCGGCGCGTCTACCTCCGGGTCCTTCCCCAAACTGACACCGCTGACAAAAGCCTCATAACCGCTGGAATAGATCAACTGCGCCAGAGATTCTTTTCTCTGGCCTTTTTTCTTTTCGAACACAGCGTTTGCAAAAACCCGGTCCAGAAACCACGCGTACCGCTCCTGAATGAGCTGAATGTCCTTGATCTGCTGCTGCATGAAGGATGGTATTTCGCGCTCCTCATTGATCACATATTTCGCAAATGCCTCCCGCACTTCCTCACCCACAAATTCCTCGATCTTCATATCTCCGAAATAACGGAAGTCCATCAGATACAATCGGTAGAGCGGCAGAGATCCAAAACCCTTCTGCATGTCCATATAGGCACGCGGAGCGTCATCATAATTCTTTTCGTGGACAGCGGTGTTCAACCTGTCCAACAGCTTCTGAAAAGGTGTGACATCCAGATTTAGGATCTCCGTCAGCACAGTTCCGTAGGGCTGCATCTCCGGGACCATCTCCACCCAGTAGCCGGATGCGCCAAATTCCACTTTTGTGTTCGTATGCGAACGCTGAAAATCAAACAGGTCTTTTCCTAAAACAGACATAAGCCCTCTCCCAGTAGATAATGTATTCGCCTCAATATAGTGTATGTAGTAAAATGATACATTACCTATTTTCAAAAGTCAATCCCCATGTTACGATACAAGCACAGGCCTGAAAGAAATAAACACTCCAACTCAGAAAGGA
>OGGC01001910.1_pt1 | contig 12535 bp, 9 predicted proteins | sample 1571181 | NCBI WGS metagenome assembly OGGC01 (sample SAMEA2581930, study PRJEB24529) | metagenome | biome: Human gut stool | place: China | collected 2011 | reverse complement strand
GAATGCAGCCTTATCCCGTCTGGAATTTTTGGAAAAACTCATGGATGAACAATATCTCAAGAGCCGGCGGGAGGAATCCGCCGGTTCGGAAACGTAAAAGGAGCAGTGTTTATGTACCTGTACAATTCGGCCACCCACAAGAAAGAGGAGTTCAAGACCCACACCCCCGGCCGCGTGGAGATGTACACCTGCGGCCCCACAGTGTACCATTTTGCTCACATCGGCAATCTGCGCAGCTACATCATGGAGGACGTGCTGGAAAAAGCACTGCGTTATGTGGGCTACGATGTAAAACGTGTCATGAATATCACGGACGTGGGACACCTTTCCTCCGATGCGGATACCGGTGAGGATAAGATGTTAAAAGGTGCGAAGCGCGAGCACAAGACGGTGATGGAGATTGCGAAGTTTTACACGGACGCGTTTTTCGATGACTGCAAAAAGTTAAATATCAAGCGTCCGGACGTTGTGGAGCCGGCAACCAACTGCATCCCGGAGTTTATTCACATGATCGAGGTGCTGCTGGAGAAGGGCTACGCTTATGTGGCAGGCGGAAATGTCTATTTTGACACTTCCAGGCTGGACGACTATTATGTTTTTTCTTCCCAGAGCGAGAAAGAGCTGTTAGTCGGTGTGCGCGACGATGTGGAGGAGGACGTCAATAAGCGGAACAAAAATGATTTCGTCCTGTGGTTTACAAAGTCCAAATTCGAGGATCAGGCGCTCAAATGGGATAGTCCGTGGGGCGTGGGATACCCGGGATGGCATATCGAGTGCTCCTGCATCAGCATCAAGCATCTGGGTGAATATATGGATATCCATTGCGGCGGCGTGGACAATATTTTTCCGCATCACACCAACGAGATCGCACAGTCCGAGAGTTATCTGGGACACAAGTGGTGCGGTTACTGGTTCCATGTGAACCACCTGAACGACAAGTCGGGCAAGATGAGCAAGTCGAAGGGGGATTTCCTTACGGTGTCGCTTCTGCAGGAAAAAGGATACGATCCGATCGTGTACCGTATGTTCTGTCTGCAGTCCCACTACAGAAAGCCGCTTGAGTTTTCCTACGAGGTGCTGGACAACATGAGCGTTGCCTACAAAAAGCTTGTGAAGAGAATCGCGGATCTGAAGGCGGACGGCACAGTGGATGAGGGTAAATTTGCAGAGTACAAGGAAAAATTCTGTGATGCCATTTCCAATGACCTGAACACTTCCATGGCGATTACAATCGTCTATGACCTGCTCAAGGATGATACCTTAAACGATGCAACCAAGCGCGCGCTGGCGGAGGATTTTGACCGCGTGCTCTCCTTGAACCTGACGACGGCGAAGGTGGAGAATCCGGCGGAAGACACAGAGGTGGATGCAGAGCTTGAGGCATATATTTTAGAGAAGATTAAGGAGCGCAAAGCTGCCAAGAAAGAGAAGGATTTTGCAAAGGCGGACGCGATCCGGGATGATCTTCTGGCAAAAGGAATTGTGTTAAAGGACACACGCGAGGGTGTGATCTGGCATAAAGCGTGAGTCGGAGAGGAAGCTGGTATGGGAAGAGGAATCGATTCTTATATTAAGGAACAGTTCGGGATTGCGGAAGTCGATATCCGCACCTACTCACCGCTGACACTGGCTTATATCGGTGACGGGATCTATGATCTCGTCATCCGTTCTGTTGTCGTGGGAAAAGGGAATACCAGAGCGGGAGAACTGCACAAACGGACCAGCCAGATTGTCAAGGCGCACACGCAGGCCGAGATGATGGAGGTGCTTCTGCCGCTTCTGACAGAGGAGGAAGCGGACATTTACCGGCGCGGCAGAAATGCCAAGTCGCCGACGATGGCAAAGAATGCGACGATGTCCGACTACCGCAAGGCCACCGGGTTTGAGGCGCTGATGGGATGGCTGTACTTACAGGATGAGTTTGAGCGTCTGGTGGAACTGGTGAAGACCGGCGTGGACGGGCTGCATTTGAAGTTATAGAGCGCCTGCCGCGGGAAGAGGAATCAGAGGGCGAAAGCATAGAGCGTCTGCCGGTGGCAGAGGATGCTGCAGGCAGCAGAAAGCGCCTGCCGGAAGCAGAAAGAAAAGGAGAATACATGGGATACGAGGAATTAAAAATAGAGGGACGCAATGCGGTGCTTGAGGCGTTTCGTTCCGGCAAGACAATCGACAAGCTTTTTGTGCTGGACGGATGTCAGGACGGACCGGTGCGCACGATCGTAAGAGAGGCAAAAAAGCACGACACCATTATCCATTTTGTGGAAAAAGAGCGTCTGGATCAGCTCTCGGAGACGAAGAAGCACCAGGGCGTGATCGCGGTGGCGGCAGCATATGAATATGCGGAAGTGGACGACATTCTGGAGATCGCAAGAGAAAAGGGAGAACCGCCGTTCCTTTTTCTGCTGGATAATATTGAGGACCCGCACAATCTCGGGGCGATCATCCGTACCGCGAACCTCTGCGGAGCACACGGGGTCATTATTCCAAAGCGCAGGGCGGTGGGACTGACCGCGACTGTGGCAAAGACGTCCGCCGGCGCGCTGAACTATACGCCGGTTGCCAAGGTGACGAATCTCACGGCGACGATCAAGGAGTTAAAGGAGCAGGGCATCTGGTTTGTCTGCGCGGATATGGGCGGCACGCAGATGTATGACCTGGATCTGAAGGGACCGATCGGTCTTGTAATCGGAAGCGAGGGCGAGGGTGTCAGCAAGCTGGTGCGCGAAAACTGTGATTATGTGGCTTCCATTCCGATGAAGGGTGACATTGATTCTCTGAATGCTTCCGTGGCAGCCGGTGTGCTTGCCTATGAGATCGTCAGACAGCGGATGATGTAAGATGACAAAGCAGGCATAGGCGGACAGATTTTTATGCTGCGAAAAATACAGCCGGGCGCGGAACGTTTGGGCGGCATAGCAGGGCAGAGAGGGAAGACGGAGGAAGACGTGGACGAATATCAGAAGCTGGCGGATGAAGAACTCATCCAGAAACTGCGCGAAGGCGACGAGCGGATCATGGATTATATCCTGGAAAAGTACAAGCCGTTGGTGCTTCGCAAGGCAAATGCGATGTTTTTGATTGGCGGAGATACGGATGATCTGATTCAGGAGGGGATGATCGGACTGTTTAAGGCAATCCGGGATTACCGGTCCGACAGGGAGACATCCTTTTTCCATTTTGCGGAATTGTGCATCAACAGACAGCTCTACAGTGCGGTGGAGGCATCCAACCGGAAAAAACATGTACCTCTGAATACTTACGTGTCCTTTTATTCCCAGACCACGGAGGAAGGGAAATCTCTGGCGGAGACGCTTCTCACCGACCAGATGGACGATCCGGAACAGCTGGTGATTGAGCAGGAGAATTTTACCGCTTTCTGGGAGCAGCTGCGGGAACAGTTAAGCGCGCTCGAGCGCCAGGTTTTAGACGCATATCTGGAAGGAAAAAATTACCGCCAGATAGCGGAGGAACTCGGAAAAAGTCCCAAGACAATCGACAATGCGCTCTCGCGTATCAAGGGAAAGATCCGGCAGAGATAGAGGGAAGGCAAAAATGGCATTTTGCAAAAAAGAGCGGGAAATGAACAACCGGTTGTGCAAAATTTTGCGGAAATAAAAATACTAGTCCTAAGGTACTGTACAAAATGTATAGAAATGGAACAGAAGTTTTGTGAAGTTTGTGCACACTTCTTTGCGCAGTCATGGTACTATAATAACCGTAAAAACCCCCCAATACATTATATATAGTTTTTGCTATACCCCATAGTAAAAATACCTTCTCCTAAAAGGGCAGCCAGTGATGGCTGTTCTTTTTTTGTTATGGAAAAGAGCAGTTCTGAGGAAAGGGAGATTGACAGAAGCATAGAATTGAGATAAGGTGTTAGAGGAAAAAGAATATATCGCAGAGGGACTGTGCGCATGCGCAAACGGTTGAGAAGGTTAAAACCTGACTCTTGGAACCTGTCAGTTAATACTGTCGTAGGGAGCGAATGATGGATCAGATAGTTTGTGGAATCCGGCGTCACTGCGACGCCGGATTTTTTCGTACACCCTCTGCAGAAATGGAGCAGAAAAATATGGAACAGTATGCAACACAGATGGAGGCAGCCCGCAAGGGCATTGTGACGGAAGAGTTAAAGAAGGTTGCGGCGAAGGAGCGCATGACCACAGAGGAGCTGATGCCGCTCGTTGCGGAGGGAAAGGTGGTCATCTGCGCGAACAGGCATCACAAATGCATTGACCCGGAGGGTGTCGGCTCGATGCTGCGGACGAAGATCAATGTAAATCTCGGAATCTCCAGAGACTGTAAGGATTATGACGTGGAGATGGAAAAAGTGATGGCGGCAGTTGACATGGGAGCGCATGCGATCATGGATCTCTCCTCGCACGGGAACACCATTCCGTTCCGGAGAAAACTGACGGCGGAATGTCCGGCTATGATCGGAACCGTGCCGGTATATGATTCTGTAATTCACTATCAGAGGGATCTTGCGACACTGACCGCAAAGGATTTTATTGATGTGGTACGCCTGCATGCCGAGGATGGCGTGGATTTTGTGACGCTGCACTGCGGAATCACGCGCAAGACGATCGAGCAGATCAAGAAGCACAAGAGAAAAATGAATATTGTATCCAGAGGCGGTTCGCTGGTGTTTGCGTGGATGTGTATGACCGGAGAGGAGAATCCGTTTTACGAGTATTACGATGAGATTCTTGAGATCTGCCGGGAGCATGATGTGACGATCTCTCTGGGCGATGCCTGCAGACCGGGCTGTCTGGCGGAGGCGTCCGATGTGTGTCAGATTGAGGAACTGGTGCGGCTGGGCGAGCTTACAAAGCGCGCCTGGGCAAGAGATGTGCAGGTCATGGTAGAGGGACCGGGGCACATGCCGATGGATCAGATTGCAGCGAATATGAAGATTCAGCAGACGATCTGCATGGGAGCACCGTTTTATGTACTGGGACCGCTTGTAACGGACATTGCCCCGGGGTACGACCATATCACTTCCGCGATCGGAGGAGCGATCGCCGCGCAGAATGGAGCTGCATTTTTGTGCTATGTGACACCGGCGGAGCATCTGGCGCTTCCGAATGTGGAGGATGTCAAGCAGGGTATCATTGCATCGAAAATTGCGGCGCATGCGGCAGACATTGCCAAGGGCGTGCGGGGCGCAAGAGAGATTGACGACAAGATGGCAGACGCACGCCGTGTGCTGGACTGGGATGCACAGTGGGAATGTGCGATTGATCCCGAGACCGCAAAACAAATCCGCGAGGACCGCAAACCGGAGCACGAGGACACCTGTTCCATGTGCGGAAAATTCTGTGCGGTGCGCAGCATGAACAAGGCGCTTGCGGGGGAGTACATCGATATTTTATAAAACAGAACACGGGAAAGTGAAGAAGCGTCAGCGGAAAAACAACATTGCAGTATAAAAGCGGAATGTGGTACAATAAAAAAGGATTCTGTCAGCAGGAGAATGAATGGGAAAAATTTATTTGGTTGACAGTGAGAATGTAGGAGATATATGGGTGCCGCTTCTGGTATCCTCGCAGGAAGATGACGAGGTTCTTGTATTTTATACGACAAAGAGCCCGCATATGAATTACGAAAATGTGAGGATGCTCAAGGAGACGGAAAAGGAAGCAGACTTTATTAAGTGTTTTGAGGGAAGCAATGCGCTGGATTTCCAGCTGGTATCGGAACTTGGCTATCGCCTGAGCCAGAACGCGGGCAGGGAGTATGTTATTGTATCAAATGATACGGGATTTGACGCTGCGGTGCGCTACTGGTCAACGCGGAAAATGCCTGTGAGCCGTTTAAGCGGAAAGGAATGCCACAGAATGCTGACAGAGAAAAAGCAGCGCGTGGCAAAGGAATCCGGGGCAGCAGAGCCGGAACAGGAACAGACCAGAGCGGCTGGCCCGGAAGTGGAAGCAGAGCAGGTTCGGGAGACTGAACAGGAAGCGGAAGCAGAGCAGGTTCGGGAGACCGGCCCGGAAGCGGAAGCAGAGCAGGTTCGGGAGACCGGTCCGGAGCCGGAAGCAGAGCGGGTTCGAAAGACCGGCCCGGAGCCGGAAGCAGAGCGTGGCAGAGAGCAGTCAAAGAAGCCACGGTCATCCAAGAAGTCAGAACCGTCGAAAGCCGGCGGTAAGGCAGGAGAATCCGGGAATCCGGAAGCGTCCGGAAAGGTTGGAAATGCAGAGGAATCCGGGAAGGCTGAACCGGCAGAAAACGCTGGGTTGGCAGGAGAATCCGGGAAGCCGGAGGTGACCGGGAAGGCTGAGGATGCAGAGACATCCGGGAAGGCTGAGCCGGCAGAGAAGACTGGCAGGGCAAAACGGTCAAGAAAGTCAGCGAAAGCAGTCAAAGCAGAAAAGTCTGAGCGTATGTCAGAACCGGATCGTTCGGAAAAGTCACAGAAGAGTGACAAAGCAAAGACGCAGAACGCAGGGAATGAGAAGCCGGATCTGACGGAGGAACAATCCGGACAGATGACAGAAATGATGGATTTGAAAGAAGAAATGTCAGAGAATCCACAGAGTGTGTCAAATGCCACGGATCAGAGCGAAGCGCCAGTGAAGTTTGGACTGGATCTGAATGCAGAGAGAGCAATTTTAAAGACATTGTGTGCTTGCATCAGCAAGGAAAATCTGGTGGATTTTCACAATGCACTGGTTGCGCTTCTCGGCGAGGAAGAAGGCAAGCGGCTGTATCAGGAACTGAAGACGAATGCAGAGTATGCGTCTTACTGGTCAGAACTTCCGGCTTATGGCTTAAAAGAAAAGTTTGACATGTACTGCAAAATGGTTTTTGACCACAGTGAATATGCAAAGGAACCGCCGGAAGATTTTTCGGGATTCCTCTATCAGGCAAACGGAAAGCGAAAGAATCTCAATTCTCTCCGCGCAGCATTGCAGGGGCACTATGGCAAAGACAAGGGAATGAAATATTATTCCCTGTTCAAGTCACACATTAAGATGATGAATCGCATGTAGTAAAGGAGAAGTTGACAGAATCTGGGTATTCAACAGGAATACGCAAAACGCCTCACCGGATGGTGAGGCGTTTTGTACGTTTATCATTTTATAAAAAGAAGGAGAAGTCGGTAAGATGTGGGGTACTTACCGGCCATATTATGAAAAAGAAATTGTGTCAATGGGGATTTCCTCTTGACAATGATTAAGATACCGGATAAATGTGAAAAAGGTATGAGGCAGTGTTGAAAAATGTGTGAAGAATCGTCAAACAAATTGGAATCCGGGGCTGATAGAAGGAAAAGGCGAAGTTCCAGAGCAGAAAAAGTGCGTGCCAGACCCGGAAAGAATGGAAAAAGGTTGACATAATGCCAGAAGGGAAGAGCACCCCGGGTCTGAGACGAGAAAAAGTGCGAACCAGACCCGTATAGAAGCAAAAATCGGGTCCCAGAATAGAAAAAGTATCGCTGAGACCCGCAGGACGAGAAAAGTTTTTCTACTTCCCCCTTGGCCACGAGATAGCATTAACGCCTCAACCGTATATTCCCCCTCATCCAGACTTCCATCACAATACATTTGTCATAATACCGTAATACTGTAACACCATAGCACAAAAAAGCGCAAACCCTTTCATTCAAGGATTTGCGCTTCTTCTCAATGAAGCTGCTGACGGGAATCGGACCCGTGACCTCCGCACTACCAATGCGACGCTCTACCGACTGAGCCACAGCAGCATCTGTGTGAGTTGCCTCAGCACTTGTACTACTATACACTACGAAGTGGCAGTTGTCAAGATAATAATTCTAAATAATTCTTTAGAAATTCTTCGGGTATTTCTGCGGGGAATTTTGCGGCAGATCAGGTAAAATGTAATCAATGCACGGGGAGGCGTGTGATTCTGCGGCGGATGTGTTATGATAGCAGAAAAGAGAACAAGAGCAGGAGCGGAAAAATGGAACAATATAACATTTTAATTGTTGAGGATGATAAAGAAATCAGGGACGGAATTGAAATCTTTTTAAAGAGTCAGAATTACAACGTATTCAAGGCGGCAGACGGCGTGGAAGGACTTGAGGTGATGGAGCGGGAGAAGATCTCGCTGGCGATCGTCGACATCATGATGCCGCGCATGGACGGCGTTACAATGACCATGAAGCTGCGGGAAAAATATGACTTTCCGGTCATTATGCTCTCGGCGAAGTCAGAGGAGACCGACAAGGTGATCGGGTTAAATATCGGGGCGGATGATTATGTGACCAAGCCGTTTACACCGTTGGAACTGATGGCGCGCGTCAATTCCCAGCTCCGGCGGTATACGCAGTTTGCAAACAGGAGTCCGAAGGAGGAAAAAAACGACCGGATTCATGTGATCGGAGGATTGGAACTGAATGAGGACACCGTGGAGGTGTTTGTGGATGGAAAACCGGTGAAGATGACGCCGATTGAGTTCAAGATACTTGCGCTCTTAATCCGGACACCGGGGCGGGTATATTCGGCGGACGAGATCTATGAGCGCGTGTGGAATGAAAAGGCGATCAATACCGATACGATTATGGTGCATGTGAGAAATATCCGGGATAAGATTGAGATCAATCCGAGAGATCCAAAATACTTAAAGGTGGTGTGGGGTGTTGGATATAAAATTGAAAAACAACAATAGAAACAACGGTGCCGGCAATAACAATGTCAGCGCAAATAACGATGCCAGCAGCAACAGTGGTGCCAGCAGAAATAACGGTGCCGGCAACAGCAGCAACAACAGCGATGCCGTAAACAACAGCAAGCGGATTATCATAGCGATCGCGGGAATCATTTTTATCACGATCATTACCATGTGTTTTTTCCCGGTGGTGTACCGGACGGCTGAGAGACAGAAAGAGCAGCAGAAAGCGGAGATGATGCGCGAGTCCTCGGACAGCGTGGACAACGATACGGTACAGACACTCTATCAGGGCAGCTATGTCCTGTATGTAGAGCAGATGGAGCGGAGCGGGCAGGCAGATGCAGGCGGACTGTTTTTGAATCTGCCGACGGATGAGGAAGATTACCAGTATATAAAGGACACGGTAACCTCTACGTTGGACGAATGGAAAAGCCAGTTTGAGAGTGACAGCTGGAACATCGATTACTGTGTATACAAAAGCAGTGCCGACTGCGTGAAAAATACGGATCAGCTGCTCGAGACGTGCGCGGATGGAACCGTGACGGATGAGCTGCAGCAGTATTATACGGACATCGTATGTTTATCCTTTGACGAAAAGGGCGCGCTGGAAGTGACACCGCTGTACGACGAAAATATCAGCGGCAGCGTTCTGATCAAGGCGTTTCAGAATGTAGACCGGGAAAATCTTTTGGGACAGTCGCTGGGCGGATATGTGGAAGCGGGTCAGCTGCAGGGACCGAAGGACTTTAAAGTGATCTTTGGACTTCCGGTATCAACGAGTGATACGATTTCCTTGGGAGATCCGTATGAGGATATGACAAATTACTGGGTGCAGGTGGTGTTAGTGTACCGTGCGTCCGGCGGAAGCATTCTGTTTCTGGTGAGCCTTGCTGCGGTGGCGGGATGGATGTTTCTTATGACGAGCAGACGCATCTGGAAGGAAGACATACCGATACAGCGCCCGGGGAAATGGTATCTCATGGAGATGGCGGTGATTGCTGTCTGCTGCATGGCAGGTATGGAGGAAAACTTCTACGATATCATAAGAAGCTATTCCTATTACAGCGAAGGAGTGGATGTTTTACTTGGAAACAATGCCTGGAGAGCCATCTTACAGCTTGGACAGATGATGGTTCCGCTCCTGTTTTTGTATGGCATCTGGTATGCGGCGCTTCGCGTACTGCGTCCGGTATTTTCCATGGGAGTCAGGGAATATATCAGACAGTACAGCCTGATTTATCAGATTTTTCCGGGGTTGAAAAAATTGTGGAACACGTTCCGCTATGAGGTGGCGCATGTGGATTTTTCAGAAAAATCCACAAAGACGATCTGGAAAATCGTGCTGATCAACTTTGCGGTGCTGTCGCTCTGCTCGATGATGTGGTTTTTCGGCATCGGCGCGCTGATCGTGTACTCCATCTTTGTGTTCTGTTTTATCAAAAAATATTATGACAGGATCGGCAGAGATTATCAGGCGCTGCTGCGCAGTGTAAGCCGGATGGCGGACGGAGATCTGGACACGGAGATCACCGAGGATCTGGGAATATATGAGCCGATGAAGGTGGAGCTTTCCAGGGTGCGCGACGGATTTAAGAAGGCGGTGGATGAGGAAGTGAAGAGCCAGCGCATGAAAACGGATCTCATCACGAACGTTTCCCATGATTTAAAAACACCGCTCACGGCGATCACAACCTACGTGGAACTGTTAAAGAAGGAGGACATTACGGAGGAGGAGCGCAGGTCATACATTGAGACGCTCGATAAAAAGAGTCAGCGGTTAAAAATATTGATCGAGGATCTTTTTGAGGTCAGCAAGGCGACCAGCAACAATATTGTGCTGCATCCGATGGAAGTCGATGTGGTGAATCTGTTAAAGCAGGTTGCGGTGGAGCATACGGAGCGCTTTGCGGCGATGGGACTTACGCTGCGCTGGGATGTGCCGGAGGAAAAAGTGATCGTGGTGCTCGACAATCAGAAGACATTCCGCATCTTTGAAAATCTGTTTGTCAATATCCAGAAATATGCGATGCCGCAGAGCCGTGTGTATGTGCAGGTGCACACATCCGGGGAGGCACCGGAGGAGTTCGTGGAGATCACGATCAAAAATATGTCGGCGACGGAATTGAATTTTGATCCGGAGGAGATCACGGAGCGCTTCGTGCGCGGCGATACTTCACGCGGTACGGAGGGCTCGGGATTGGGGCTTGCCATTGCCAGAAGTTTTACCGAGGCGCAGGGCGGAAAACTGACGATCGAGGTGGACGGTGACTTATTCAAGGTTGTAATCAGACTGAAATGTGGTACACTACAGGTAGAAAAAGAGATGGAGGTTTAAGACACATGGAATCAATGGATGATTACAAGGAGGAGTTAGAAGCTTCTTTCCGCAGAATCAGAGAGGGAGATATTTTAACCGGCACGGTGATCGATGTCAACGAGGAGGGCGTTACGCTTGACCTGAAATATTATGCACCGGGATTTATCAGTGCGGAGGAGATGAGCAGCGATCCGGATTTCTCACTGGTGGAGGCTGTGCATGTGGGGGATACGATCGAGGCGACCGTGATCCGGGTAGACGACGGCGCAGGCAACATTCTTCTCTCCCGCAGGGAAGCCAATGAAGAGCAGGCATGGGAGAAGCTCAAAGAGATGATGGAGGAGGGTACAACGGTAACCGTCCGCATCAAGGAGAGCGTGAAGGCAGGCGTTGTGGCATATCTTGAGGGGATCCGCGCGTTCATTCCGGCATCCCAGATCACATCCGCTTATGTGGAGGATACGGAGAGCTGGGTAGGAAAAGAGATTCCGGTCCGGGTCATCACGGTGGATGAGGAGCGCGAAAAGCTCGTGCTTTCCGGAAAGGCGGTCGCACTCGAGGCAGAGGCGGAGGAGCGCAATCACAAGATCTCTATGATCGTGCCGGGAACCGTGCTTGAGGGAACTGTCGAGAGCCTGATGCCGTACGGCGCATTTATTGATCTGGGCAACGGACTGAGCGGACTGGTACACATCTCACAGATCTGTGAGCGCAGAATCGGAAAGCCGTCCGAAGTGCTTAAGGTCGGAGAGAAGGTCAAGGCAAAGGTATTGAATACCAACGACAATAAGATCAGCCTGTCCATGAAGGCACTGGCAGAGGAGATGGTAGATACCGAAGGCGTGGAAGATCTGGAGGCATACACAGACCACACATCCACAGGAACCAGCCTTGGCTCGCTTCTGGCAGGATTGAAGTTAGACTGATCGAACTATTTGAGAATCTTTCTCTAATAGAAAACTGATTCCGTTGCTTTTGCAACTGAAACGGCTCTTGCAATGTGATACATTTGGTTAGAATATTCTAACTATGCGTAAGAGGCAATTTCGGAGGAAAGCAATGAGAGAAGCAGGACTTGGAATCGACATCGGAAATGGAAGTATTTCCATCGCTGTTGTCGAAGGCGAAAACATCATATATAAAGATTACAGACTGCATCGCGGAGAACTGTATCAGAATCTTGTGGACATGCTTGGGCAGGTGGAGACATCGTGTGGCGACAGGATTTTGTATGCAGCGGTCAATCCCGGTGCAGTCTGTTTGTATCCGGGGATCCAAAAGGAAGTGCAGATCAACCGCATCAGCAGCCTTCTGGAAGGACAGAGAATGCTCTATCCGGACGCGGGAAGTATCGTAGAGATGGGAGCACAGAATTCCTGCTTCCTTACCGGAATCCGTGAGGGAGAGACGCTCTCCTACGCCATGAACGGGGAATGTGCCGCCGGAACGGGAGCATTTTTCGAGGATCAGATGTACCGGCTCGGACTTCCGCTGTCCGCCTACTCGGAGTATGTCAGACGGGCGAAAAGTGTGCCGCGGCTTGCGGGACGGTGCAGCGTGTTCGCCAAGACAGACCTG
>OGGC01001897.1_pt1 | contig 12651 bp, 9 predicted proteins | sample 1571181 | NCBI WGS metagenome assembly OGGC01 (sample SAMEA2581930, study PRJEB24529) | metagenome | biome: Human gut stool | place: China | collected 2011 | reverse complement strand
TTTAATTATATGCTTAGAGGTCATTTATAACTTCTGAATTTCTTCCGGTAATAATCCTGTCGCTTTTTGGATTGTCTCTGTGTCCAATCCCATTGATTTCAGATTTCGGGCTATTTCTATACACCCTTCCATTTTTCCTTCCATGCGCCCTTCCATACGCCCTTCCAATTTTGCCCCATCCAACACGTCATTTTGTATCATGATGGCACTAAGGTGCTCGTCGTAGGCATGTCTTTCTTCCTTGGACATATTGTAATAAATAAGTTTCCGGCGTGCTTCTTCCAGACCGGGAGCTGTTGTATCGGGGCGAATGCAACCAGTTTTCAAGTATTCAATCCATTCTTCCAATGGAGTGACGGCCACTTTATCGAATTCATTCACACGAATTAGAAAATATTCCGGAAAGATTTCTGCCGGAATCTTATGGACGATGGCGTCTTTTTCTTTAGTAGTTACTTCCAGTCTGTCTCCTGTATGTACTCCGATAAAATGGTTTTGTCCATGATACAAATAATCTTCTCCCTTACCGATATCGAAGTATAGAATACTGATAGAGTATATTTTTTTCACCGCATAGTAGCGTTCTCCTAAAGAAATATGTTCAGTGATAGCTTTTGCCACTCCGTACAAGATGCGTTCCAGATAATAGAGCTCCCGTGTATTTTGGATCTCTACAATAATGATTTCGTCCTTACTATTTCTGGCTTTAATATCTACCCGGTTGAATTTATCATCGATTGTTTGTTGGTTGCTTTCACTTTCCAATATCTCTATGATTTTCACGTTTTCACCGAGAAGGACAGTCAAGAAACCTTCCAGTACGCCGAAATTTGCCTTTTGGCGGAGAAGCCTTTTCACAGCCCAGTCAAAGCGTATATATTTGTCTTGTTGTTCCATATCAATTTAATTTTTAGGTTATTGCAAAGCTACGACTTTTTTTTAGATAATGGCTACTCTTTGACTTTATATTTTCAGTGAATGAATCTGTGCATATTTGGCAAATTCATCAGGGGCAATTTAAATTATTCTATAGTAGAGAGTTAATTATTAACGCTGTCACATTTTACTATTCCCTTTTATGTAACTTAAAGTAGGAGTAAAAATGTGGCAGCGTTTTAGATTGAAATTTTAGGTCGTTATTATTCCTTATTTTTCTGTGTCACTTCAATGCCTTCCGGCCAAATAGCTTTAGCATATGCTTTTGCATCATTACCGTTTTCTGTATAGTCTTTCGCTATATCCCCTTTGCCTTCATTAAACTTCCAATAGGCTTTTAAACCTGTAGTTTGAGGATCGACATCATACATATTTTTGTAAATTTCTTCTTGTGAGCGTATCACGTTCCATATTCGTACTTCGCAGATTTCACCATCTAATTGACGAGTCATATCCTCTGGCTCACCATAGGAGTGTCCTATTTTAAACATAAAGTCCTTTCCTCGGGTTTGCTTGCCCAAATTAATGGGCTCACCAGTTCCGTAGTCCTCAATAGTACTCTGCAGTTTGCCATCCACGTAGATAGCGGCAGTTTTTGCTTCGGTGTCATAAGTCACGGCTACATGATACCATTCGCTTGGTTGCAACAATTTTCCTTCGTCTGCCTTTGGGAATTTAATCTCGTTGGCGGCAAACTGCAATTGCTGTTTGGGGAATCCTGAATCGCCCAAACGGAACAAACAGTATTGCTCTATACCCATTATAGTTGAAATCTCATTTTTAGGATCGAATCTATTTACCCGGATAATGGCTTCGAAGGTTAGTTGTGTTAGCCCATTTACCACATTAGCCGTAGGGCTGTCTTTTTCGAATCCGGGAACTTCAAAGTAGTTGTTTGAAAGGCTCACTGCTGTAGTAATGGCGCTGGAACGACGTACTATGTAACAAATAGTTTTTGATCCCTTCAATAATCCCATACCTCCTGACGCTTGCTGAATAGTGACAGGTAGCAGGAAATTAGTGTCAATGTCCAAATCCGTGAGGTCGGAGAAACTGATCGTTACGACTTCCGAGTTTACGTCTCCTTTGGGGATGACGACATGCTGTGTAGAAAACTTATAATATTTAGCGTCCAGCATTGCATAATTAGTGCCGAGACGCGCGTTATAATAACCTATCAACGAAGGATCTACCTGAAAATTAACATCAATATCTTGTTCGGCAGGGTATGCCAACACAGCAGAAAGCTCTTGCTGCCCTGTCTGTTTGAGATTATTAAATGTGAAATTAGCTACATCCTTCACTTTTGCCACATCTATATATACGGCATTGTCAAAAGGAGACGCTTTACTATAATCCTTGTTGTCACATGCCGCTACTAACAGAAGTAGGATTATGACAGAACCTGCAAAAGAGACGAATAATGGAATGTCTCGATGAATATGTTTTGTTTTCATAATATTCTCTTTTTATATTTTTCTTTTTATTGATCTCGACCGCTAGTTCTACCAATCTTTGGCGAGATAGCGATATCCTAAATGAAATTTTTGTCGATGTTCATCTGTTACAGTTTCGGATATACCATAGTTGTATTCTCCATTTTCTTCTCTCTCCATGAATGGAGGGCGTGGATTTTTACCCCACTCTAGACCATCTTCTGCTATTGCTCCAATAAAAGATAGATATCCATTTTCCATGCGATATTCGTATTGATTCTGTTCATCACTAATCATATCGCTGCCAAATACGATAATATTGTTCTTTTTTCGATTTTCTTCTTTTTTCCACATTATCGCCTTTTTCTTTGAGGCATTTAATATTCCCTCTGCACTCTTAGGATACAGAGGCATATTTACGCTTCCATAGCGTTCAGCTGTCAGTCCTGCTATGGGTTTACGAGTATAGTCGCTGTAAGGGTGTTCGGTTTCCCACGGTTCTATAATTTGCACTTCTTCTTCCTCTGAAACATAACCATGCCATGCGTAATCAATGTATTTTCCCACTTCTATACCTTCGCATAAAGCAGGATCATAGAAGGATGCAGTAGGCTCGTCCTTATCTACTAAAGTCAGCATTTTACCAGGCATTGCGTCACGCAAACTTTTGATAAGTTTGGGATATGAGGTGGTATTTACTGGAGGCATTCCCGCTTTATCATATCCACTGCCTACGTCCCAAAGGTTCACACCATCTAACTGGTAATACTCTATTGCATCTTTTACTTGTTTGGTAAAGTCTGCTATCTGGGCATCATTCATATTACAGAAGCCTAAGCCTTTACCACCGCCTTCGATGCACAGACACACTTTGCGTTCGTGATCTTGAAGAGGGCGGATGTAAGTGGCTGTATTCTCTAATACATAGCGTAGATCATTATTCAATGTTAGTATGGCGCGACCGGATTCTTTATCATAACCTACCGTTGCAATACGCAAGTTGACAATATTCCCCATACTGTACGCTTCCTTTTCCCGGGTTTCAGTATTTGTTCTCACGTATATAAAAATATCAGCAAGTATAGGTTGGTAAGTAGAGGTGTTGAGATAGAATACAGAAAGGAAACGGGTATCCAATGTTGCGATATTAACGCCATCTTCAGAAATTATTTCACCTGCCTTTTGGCGTACATTGACTCTGTATCTAAGATATTGCTTCTCTGTTTCACCGTCCGCATTAGTTTGCTCTATGGCAAAGAGTAATTCGTAAGCATCATAATCTGCAGGCAGATTATGTGTAGAAAGCGTAAGTTTGATACTTGATGACTTCTCTTTTCCGGCAGGTATAGTCAGGATGCCTTCTCCCGAGATTACATTCCCTTTGGGGAACACTGCTGATTTTAACAAGGGTTTTTGTCTCCAATGTGCTGCAACCATACTTTCATTAAACGCTTCAATCTTCGCATTATCTGCCTTTATTTCAGCTTCAAACTCCATACTCATCTCGTTTTCCAATTTGACCGTTACCTTCACATCGCTTGTCGCAGGACGGCTTAACTGATAGAATATTTCATCGACAACTATTTCATCCTCACTGTCATTCGTCAGTTCAATAACTGCTTTCCCGGAGAAGGACGAATTGCTACGCAGCGTACTGCCAATACTTCCCATTGTCGTTTCATCCGGCAACTTACCTGCATCCGCCAAAATAGTATCTTCGGTGCAAGCTGACATTCCAACCGCTAGTATCAGGAGCGGGAACAGTATATATATGATAAATTTCTTTTTCATAATCGTACGTTTTTATTTCGACGGATTCATCTGTTGAATAGCCGTACGAGTGGTTTCATAATTCATATTCGCACTATAATAATCGCTGCCGATATTGTGAATGGCAAGGCCTCCAAGTGGCCCCATTGCAGCTACACAATCTGTCATCAGAGGCACTACACTTTGTTTTTCATTCTTTTCGTCTACTATTTGGTCGCCTATACGGGCAGATAATAGAACTTTCTCACGAGGTAGTATATTGCTATCCGGTAATCCGGCAATCAATAGATTTAGTTCGCTCACATTAGTGAGGTCAGCAGTATTTAACACAATGTAGTTTAGCTTTTCAAGGTCGGTAGACTCTATAAAGTCGGGATTACCTTCAAATACTAATAACTTGCCACCACCCGTTGTAGCGGATAGCTTAGAGACGATAAGCTGTGCGGCCTCCTTACGGGCTACCATTTCAGCATCTGTCCCGCTATATAGACGGACGCCTGTAAAGGCAAAACCATCCAGGTTCAATTCTGTGGCTGCGGCAACTGCTTTATCAAGCCAAGTTCCCAAAGCTGCGGCATCAGTAAAGGTAGCTGCCTGTGCAGCATAATCTACAAGATAGATTACCCGGGTACTCTTTTCACGCAATAGAAGAATGTCTTCACGGTCATTATCGCTGATATTGCCGGGATTGCATAAGGTAACAATGTCCAGTGAGTCGGGCAGTGAACGAAGGTAGCTTCCTTCATTTACAGGTTTCTCCGGAGAATTGTCAAATCGCGTATAAGCTATATAATGCTTACTTTGCTTGTAGGTATTCAATACCTGCATGTAGCTTGCCCAAAGTTCCGGATTCTGATCTTTTGGACTATTTATGTTCACATCCACCGGCTCCGGTTCGTTCCAGTCACTACATGCCGTAGGCAGAACGCACGCTAAGAGTAATAGAGTGCAGGTAAATATGTTATATATTATTGCTTTCATTTTTTCTTATTTTTCATTCGTATTAATCATACTCATTCATTTCTCATGGATTGGCATAAGGTTTCTTATCCCACCACAACCGTGTGCCTCCGTTGTCAGGGCCTCCTAACATACCTGTCGCCAGTTTTATATTAGAAAGATTCTCGGAGTACTCGATAGGAGGGTACCATAATCGGCGTATCATGTGATCGGTATCAATGGCACCACCGCTTTTATTCTTTATTACGGGTAACAGATGCGGATATCCCGTGCGCCGGTATTCGCTCCATGCTTCCACTCCCAAAGGGAAGTTAGCAATCCACTTTTGGGTGATGATACGTTCAAGGTTCCGCTCAAAATAATTATCCCCTTCTTCCCATGCTATGGTGATAGTACTGCGCGGGCCTTCATAATCTGTATATTCATATTGGGGGTCGTCATATGCCTGTGGCATATCGGTTGTATTTGCGGTATATGTATCTGCACCCGTCACTCCGTATTGTTCAAAAGAGAGAGCTATGGCTTGGTTATACAAATCTTTGGCTTCACCTCCCATATTCCATCCCCACAAAGCACCCTCGGCACGTAAGAAAGTGATCTCTGCAGCGTTCATCCACATATAGGGGCTGGTGCTTGTGATGATCGGCTTACTGTATGCTCCTATCATTTCATCTTTAGTGCGCACATCAATACCGATGCGTATTCCGGCATATCCATCCACTTCCATCCATGTTTCCTGGTCAGTAACCTTAACCGTAGTGAACATTTTCTCCCGCCTCGGATCCTTATAACCGTTCATATATGAGATGATATCACCGCCCACACGCTGGTCATTCCAGTTGTTGAACACCATTGCTGCACGGTTTTCCTCTACTTTCAAGAAAGCGTTGTCTGCATTTTGGGTAATGACGCCAGCGGTAACGGCTTCTTCGGCTATTCGCCGGGCTTCCTCTTTCATCTCCGGTACGTATGTCAAACGCATGGCCATACGTAACTTGAGCGAATTTGTGAATTTGAGCCATTTGGAGAGATCCCCCTGATAGACATCATCAAATTTGCGGAAGGCTTCTGTACTTAAATTAAGATTCTCTTTAAGCACATCACTCACTTCGTCTAACTCCTTAAACATTTGCTTGTATACCTCTTCCTGTGAATCGTATGGTACGGTCAGAGAAACCTCACCGGTTTTAGAAATGATTTTGGAATAGGGAATAGGCCCATACATGTCTGTCACCCGGTGCATGATGGTAACACGCAGTAGTTTTCCTAATGCTAATGCGACCGGATCTTCTGTTTCGTCGAGCAAGTCACGATAGAACGGGTAAGTACGTGTGATAAGATCAGAGAAAGGCGCTTCCTGCCAGTCTGTTGGCGGATTGTATGTCTCAAATTTGGCTGTCCACTCCACAGTACAGCCGATATATCCGGAGAAAGCTCCGGCGGCAAGTGCTTCGACAAATTGGTAAAGATGCTCCTCCGTAGGAATAACCAATCCCTGTAATCCTTTGAGACTGGCACCAACATTGTATCCTTCACGGCCCAACTCTTCCTTGTCCACCTGATAGTCCTTCTGGTTTATTTTGTCAAAGTTGTCTATACACGCAGTTCCGACAAGAACAAATAGTGCAAGTGAGAACAACTTTATAATAGATGTAGTATGTTTCATTATAGCTGTTTTTTATCCGTTAAAAGTTTATTTTCACGTTAAAACCGATATTGCGTGTACTCGGTAGCATAAAGTAGTCGATTCCTTGATAATAATTGCCGGTTGTGGCAACCGCTTCAGGGTCGAAGGGAGCTTTGTTATATATCATACAGAGGTTGCGTCCTACAACGGACACCTGTATGTCACATACATCATGTAACCATTTACGGGGGAGGGTATATCCTATAGCTGCTTCCTGTAGGCGTACGTTGGTGGCGCTGTAGGTATAATATTGTGGCAATCCCAGCTGGGAACCAATGGCGGTGAACCATGTCTGGGCATCCACCCTGTTACGTCCGTTTATCAATACGCCACCGTTGTCCCGGGCAATCGCCGAGCTTTCGGACACACCGTATTGATCCATGGCTGCTGCTGTGGCAGAATAAACAATACCGCCAATACGTGCGGTCAACAGAGCACTGACATTAAATCCTTTCCATGAGAATTGATTGCTCCATGCCAGATTACACTTGGGGAAGACGCTTCCCAACTTGATATCAGGTTGATTATTGACTGTTATCAATGCGCCTGCAGGGGAAATTTCCACCATTCCGTTATCATCCCGTTTTAGGTCGGCTTGAGTGTAGAGGTCACCGAGTGACCCTCCCGTTTTCAGGATGAACCGTGCCTTTCCAAGTCCGCCTACGTCCAACCGGTCTTTATTGATAGGCTCACCTGTTTCCGGGTGTATGTAATCCTTTACCAGTTCGATAATTTTGTTTTTATTGTGGCTAAGCGTAAAGTTCGTTTGCCAGCGGAAGTCTTTTTTCCATGTGTGTCCATAACCAAGAGAGAGCTCGACTCCTTGGTTACGTACATAACCTGTTTGCAAGTAAATGGTAGTATATCCCGAAGATACGGAAATTTTCGGGTCGAAGGTCTGGTTGAACGTGTTAGCCAGATACCATGACACGCCAAGGTTGAAGTCCTTGAAGAGACGCATGTCCAGTCCTAATTCCCATGAATTGGTTCGCTCTGGCTTGAGGTCGCCGATAGGATAATGCGTTTTGGGTTTCCACGTCTGTGTCGTTTCATCGTACTCAAAGGTAGGTGAAGTCAGGTTACGTGGGTAGGGCATACCGACGGAACTGAATGAACCGCGTATTTTCAGGTAATCGATTGCAGAAGGTAGTTTTACCATTTCGGAGATGATCGCCGAAAGTCCCACTGACGGATAAAAGAAACAGGTGGAAGATGAGTTTGCCAGTTGTGATGCCCAGTCATTACGTCCGGTCAAAGTAAGGTAAAGCATACTTTTCCAGCCCAGTTCCGCACTCGCGAAAATGGATTGAGTTTGTTCCTCCCATTCATCCTGACGAGCTTTCTTTTGCGTATTGTCGAGATCGAAGACATTAAACACATTAGGAATACCATTGGCACGTATCGGTCCGCGATAACTAAGTTCGTCATACTTATTATCCACGATGCTCGCTCCGACATTCACTACAAGTGAGTAGTCCCCAAAGCGTTTATTGATGTTTGCCAGTACATCGGCGTACACTTGTGATTCATCCGGCTTGGCAATGGCGTAGAATCCTTGGGTACTACCTTCAGTGAGAGTAGTATTCGAACTGGCGTACAACTTTTGCTCATATTTGGTATTGGAGTTATCTACCCGGACACGTCCCGAGACGTTCAGCCAGTCCGTGATGTCGTAGCTTAACGAGGCGGACAGCATGTAACGCTTCTTATTGTTGGTCCGTAGATTACGATATGCTATCCAATAAGGGTTTTGCATACGCAGGTCTCCTTCGCCTTGTGGCCAGTACATGGTCTTGATCTTGCGGGCCGGGTCCCAACGTTCGAATACTTTTATCAAGTTGAAATCGTCTCCACGCGGAAACAGGTAAACAGGAACTATCGGGTTTGAGTAAGCGCCTTGATTAGTCATGTTGCGATCATTCTGAATAATATAGCTCGCTCCGATGTCTAGTTTCAGTTTATCATTCAGGAATGAAGTAGTATTACGGAAAGTAAAATTAAAACGGTTGTAGCGGTTATTCGGTACAATCCCCTCCGAGTTTACTGCGGCTGCGGAAAAGAAGGTCTGGTTCTTTTCTGTACCTGTCGATAAGGTGACGGAATTGGTATAAGTCATTCCTGTGTCGAAAAAGTCACGTGGTTCGTACCCCCTGCGGGATGCATCGTTCAGTAACGGTCCCCAACTCAAATTTGTAGAAGAACCGTCCGATTTTCCTTTACTGCCTGTACCATAACGGTTCTGAAAGCGCGGCATCACAAATGGTTTAGAAAAATCAGTGTTACTGGATACAGAAACCTGCATTTTGCCTACCTTACCCCGTTTCGTGTTGATGACGATAGCTCCGTTGGCAGCGTTACTTCCGTATAGTGCGGCGGCGGCCGCTCCTGTCAAGACCGAGATGCTTTCAATATCGTCCGGGTTGATGTCGGCAATGCTTTCGGTAACTCCCTGGGAACCGTTTTCCGTACCGCCGCCACCACCGAAATTAAACATCGGGATGCCGTCAATCACATACAGGGCATTGCTGGATTGCTCAATAGACTTCGTACCGCGCATTATCACTTTGCTGGCTCCACCTACACCGGAAGAACTGCTGTTGATATTGACACCTGCCACTTTGCCATTCAGGCTGTTGATGAAGTTAGCGTCTTTAATTTCTGTCAGTTGATCCGATTTCACCTGTTGCACATTGTAGCTCAAAGCTTTCTGCTCGCGCTTGATACCGAGGGCAGTCACGACTACTTCGTTGAGTTGTTTCGTGTCGCTTACTAATTTTACTGCATAGATGTTTTTATCTGTTATTCTCACAGTTTTGGACGTATATCCCACATAGGTAAAGCTTAATATATTACCTTGGCGGACCACGATTGTGAAATTGCCATCTATGTCGGTGATAGCTCCTTCGGAGTTTCCTTCCACTTTGATATTAACTCCAATTAGAGGTTCATTATTCTCATCAACAACTTTTCCAGTCACATTCTTAATTGGATTTACTTCTGTTTTTTTGTCAGGAACAATCATTATATATTTCCCTTTGAACTCATAAGTGAATCCACTGTCTTTGAGAATTTGTGTAAGGGCGTTCTCTACTGTTACAGCTCTAAGATCAAGATTTAATACAGGCTTGTTCTTTAATTGGGAGTCGTTGTAACCTACAGATAGGCCGGATTGTTTTTCTACTTCTTTAAGTGCTTCAATGACAGATATATTTTTCTTTTGAATGGTGATTGAGGCATCTGTTTGCGCAAAGGAGCTTGTTGTAATGAGCAACAAGCAGAAAAAAAGTAAAAAACTTCTTCCCTTTGCTGTATGGTCTACTATAAATTCATAAATTTGTAGCATTTTCTTAGTATTAGGTTATAAACTAAATTATTTCACGGTGATTAATAGAGTAGAACTCTAATATTGAGAAATTTGATTTCATATCCGGGATAGAGTTCGCCCTCTGTTCCGGATACTTTTTTGCATGGGCGTATAAGGTTAACTAAATGAGTAATATTGTTATCTGTTCTTTTCCTGTTATCAGGATGTTTTTCTATTTGGGGATTAAATAGCAGCAGTCACCTTGTATTTTATAATCCATCTGACCTACTACATTTACTATTACATCCATAACTTCGGACAGCGGTGCTTTATCTTTAAAACGGAAGCTGTATTTATCTTCTTTCAGATTCTTCAGGCGATACTCAAAGGTATATGGATATTTACGTTCTAATATAGTTATAATCTCTTTTACATTCATTTCTCTGAATACCAGTTCGCCACGTTGCCAGGCTGTGATGTCATTCATATCGGGAGTGTCCAGATGGTATTGTCGGGTGTGTTTATGATAGGCCAATTGCTCGTTTGGTTTCAGAATCATTTGAGAATTCAAATCATTATATTCAACGAGTACACTTCCTGAAATCAAGGTTGCCGCTATGATCGGATTCTCGGGGTATGCAGCTACGTTAAATTCCGTTCCGAGTGCTGTTACCTGAAAATCGTTCGACTTGACGATAAACGGATGCTTCTTGTTCGGTTTCACTTTGAAATTGGCTTCACCAATCAGAAATACGCTACGGTCTTTACCAGTAAATTCCTGTGGATATAAAAGGGTGCTTTGTGAGTTCAGTTGTACTTTGGTTCCGTCAGGCAAGGTGAGAGTATGTACCTCTGCTGTCGGAATATATTGCTGCAATAAATTGGGTTCCACCTTTTTTCCTATGGTAGAAAGATAGATGGAAGAAGCTGCTACTATAAAGAATACGGCAGCGGCTATTTGCCAGATATGGATCGGGCGGATTCTCCGTTCTTCTCGTACGGAAGGAATGCCTGCATTTCTTCTTAATAGCTCGTATGATTGATGCAAGTTAGGAGCTGTTCCTGATTTGTATCCTTCTTCCCACAGAGTTTGTAATGCTTCATCCTTTTCGGAAACATGTTCTTCGTCTACCAACCATTTGTAGAATTCCTGTCGGGTAGATCCCGGATAGTCATTTCCGGTAAATAAGGCTAGTATTTTCTGAAAATAATTCTTCATTTTGAGATATTAATTAGATCTGTTACATTAATACCTCAATTAACTAAGACAGACTACTTAAGGAAAAGTGCGAAAAAAAACAAAAAAGATATTTTTTTCATTTCAAGTAGAGTTAAATAGATATGATGCTCTACTGTTCGGACTGAAATGTTCAGCTTTTCAGCGATTTCGTTATTGCTCATATTTTCGAAACGGCTCATCTCAAAAATCTTTCTGCGTTGTTCGGGAAGACGGTCGAGGGTTAATTGGATGATAAGTTTAACTTCTTTATAGTATATGGCATTGAGAGGATCTTCTGTTTGAGAAAGTTCCTCAATAAGGCTTTTTTCTATCACTTTCTCCTGATAGGCTAATTCTATCTTTTTGTGTTTGATAAAATTGAGGGTCGTGCTTTTGGTAAGAGTATAGACATAGGGTTTTAAATTGGGTACTTTTGTCCATATTTCGGGCTGGGTCCATAATTTCGTGAAAACGTCTTGAGCAATATCTTCTGCGTCTTCTTCGGATTTAAGCAACATAAAAGCGAAATATTTTACTACCGAATAATACTCTGTGAATATCATTCCGAATTGTTTTGCTAGTAATATGTTGTCTTGGCTTGTGGTCATTGAGTTAACAAATTATTGGAAATCGAATGGCAAATGTAGGCAAATAAAATTAAGACGCGAAGAAAATGGGAATTGTTTATGAAAAAAAGATAAATAAAAATAGTGACGCTATCCGCTGCGGATACCGTCACTATATGGGTGGGATGGTGACGGTATCATGATGGGATAGCGTCACTATTTTTAAGTTTGTTTTTTACCAGTTTCTTTTCACTGTACGGTAACCATAACCGATGATTACAAGGAAGCAGATGAAGGGTAGAATGAATGAAACATTGACAGCCGGCAACCAGGCTATTTGTTTCAGGTCAATGATACTTGCCTGTAGCGGTGGAAGAACAGAGCCTCCCAAGATAGCCATAATAAGGCCTGCAGCTCCAAACTTAGCATCATCTCCCATGCCTTTCAAGGCAATACCGTAGATGGTGGGGAACATTAGTGACATACAGGCGGAAACTGCTACTAGACAGTAAAGTCCGAAGATATTCTGGAGGAAGATAGTTCCTAGAGTGAAAACACCTCCGAAGATAGCGAGAATCATCAATAATTTGCCTGCATTGAGATAGCGCAGAATGAATGTACAGATGAAACGGCTGATACAGAATATCACCATTGCCACAATATTATATTGCTGTGATAACACTTCCGCACTTTTCTCGTCCATACCTTGCGACATGAATAAACGGGTTCCATACTGAATGATAAATGTCGCAAGGTATGGACGAGAAAAGTGC
>OGGC01001886.1_pt1 | contig 12703 bp, 8 predicted proteins | sample 1571181 | NCBI WGS metagenome assembly OGGC01 (sample SAMEA2581930, study PRJEB24529) | metagenome | biome: Human gut stool | place: China | collected 2011 | reverse complement strand
ATAAAGCCTATTTACTTGTACTTATTTGGATTTTATTTTCATCTTTAATATGTCTATTTGTTTATTGGCAATAATCAACAGACGGATTTCTTTTCTGTTGTTTTCCGTGGCTGTTAATCTAATTCCGTTTTCAGAGGTTACTTCTATCATGAAGATTATCATTTTGACAAAATTACGGAAATTGGATTATTAATACAATACCAAATTTAATTAAAAGCAATATGGACGAATTGAATATAACAAACACTAGGCAAAACTCATAGACGAACGAATAGCCGTTTGTCACAACATTTCTTCAGTCTTGTTTTCGATCTTTTTCGCAATCTTGGCAATGTCTTGCACTGACGGTATCAGCAATTCTCACAGAATCCTGTTATCCAGATAGGTAAAGACCAAGGAGCTACGATAAAACGTAGCCCTTTTCTTTATTGTCCGAATGGAGCATTTGCCCCATTCGTTTATTCTAGACAGGGACGCACGCCATGACCTGCACTTTTGCTGAAACGGTCTAATGGCCATACCCAATAATTAGTATAGAGAGTAAGATTATGGGCATAGTTAGAATGGGTAGACGTTGCTGACCAAGTATGTCCCAGCGAACCTACTGCCGATAGGTGTCCTCCTGATGATATTCGTTCTCCCGTCATAGGGAAGAAAATTGTTCCTCCAGTCTTGTTTGGTCCGCAATAGAAGTTCCATCCTGGAAGGCTACTATTCCATTCTCCGTTATATTTAGCAACAGTATTGGTGACGTTTTCCCCTGTTGTGGTGAATCCTGTAAAGGTATTGCTTGGTGGCATCGCGAAACCCACTGGGCAAGGGTCGTATACGGTTTTTGTCACCGGATTGTCGTTATAGACGTTGCTATTAGTGTTGTTATCTGCATTCCATAAATTGAAGTACGTATTGTCTCCCCCGATTTCTTTTTGCATCACATCGGGCTTGCGAATGTAGTTTTTGATACACTCGTTGCCAAACGGGAATGACTCTACTGCATGGTTGGCTGTTGAAGCAATTCCTGCTGCGTTATACCATGTTTTATTTTTGTAAGCATAACCGCTGGATGGGCGCAAAGGGTCTTTGCGTCCCCATTCGTAAAAAGTACAGTTCCCTTGGGTAGAAGTAGTTGAGCGCATTTGGTTGACAGTAATAAGGCGCGTTTGCCCGTGGGCAATGAATTGTACCTGGCAGCTTCGGGCTGCATAATTGATGACTTCTCCTTCGCACCAGCCCAAATGAATAGGCATGAGGTCGTGGGACACATTTTGATGGTTGGTTACCTTGATGGTATGGTATATATTCTCGTCCGTAATCCAAATGTGCCAAGACCAAAGAATTGTGTTTTGACTATCTTTAATGGCTATAAGCGCATTTCCCTGTCGGATATTTTCTTTGTCTACCTTGAAAGAAATCGTACCACCGTTGGTTCCGCTATTATACTTAATGTCGGTTACCAGCGAAGGGGCATCCTGCCAAACCAGTTCGGCTTTTACGGGGACGCAATCTGTATTTTTAGCGATATAAGGGTCGGTTATGCCATTGCCAAGATGATTAATGAACGGGTTCAACGTCCCCTGTATGGAAGCCTTAGACGTGTATGCCGCGTAATTGACCTGTCCATTATTGATGGCATTGCCGTATACCAAAGGGAAAGAATACGTGCCCGGTGCATTTACGACGTAACAGTTTGCCGTGTTTTCCACGTCTGCCGCACCCGTACTGTTCGACAGGTTGTAAGGAACGGCTTTAGAACCTTTCTCTGCTGTTGCACGAAGGGCTGTCGTATGTACACTTTGGGATACACCGGTTTGTGGAGTAACTTCAGCGTTAAAGGAAGTGGCAGTTTCGCTTCCCGTTCCTCTTGAGGTAAACTCGGTGAGCCAGCCGGGTTTGGTGCTACTCCATGTCTTTCCGTTGTTGGTCGAGTATTGGGTGGTCCACTCCACTGGCTCTATAATCCCCTGATTGTTTTTTCGGTAGCTGGTAACACTGTACGATTGCGTGCCACCCAAATAATTAAAGTTTAAGGTTTCGGAGGAGACTGTCAGTATGTATTGCCAATTAATCGAGGTACTTGATAGTTGGTAAGTTACCGTTTTTCCCATCTGCCATACGCTTTTTCCGATACGTCCGGTAAGGATGTTGTCAGTTACTCCATCGTTGAATACCACTTCGATTACTGCATTGTCTGGCAAAGTTTGCGGAATCATCATGAAAGTTTGCTCCGGAGCGGTGATTGCTGTGTTTGGAGTTCCCGAAGTCGGTTGATTCAGTGTTTGCGAGAAGTTTTTCGGATTGCTAACATGACTCCACGTGTCAGTTTCGAAGTTATAAACTCCTGTCGAGTTCATACCTTTAAGTGTAACGCTTTTTACAGTGCCTGCTTTCATGTCGCTGCCGCATACGAATTTTACTGCCGTCAAAGCATGGCGGAACCTCAGATTAACAGCCGTATTGGTTCCACCGTTGATTTCTTCCGAAGCTGCCACCAGTAAATCTTGTTGCTCCGCTACATTGTCTGGAATCGTACAGGTTACAGTCGGCGCTCCAGCGATTTGTCCGGAGAGTTGATAGGCATTGTTATTTTGAGGCGCATAGGCAAAGAATTTCAGTTTATAAGCATTGCCGGGCCAATAATGTGTAGAAGCGGGAAGCCATGAACTGCCTGTTTTACTAACCGTAACATCATACATGTAATTCGGCTTCTGCGTATTGTTCCAACTGCCGGTATACGCATAAGCAGATATGCCGAACGCATCGTACATATTATTCGAGGTGACAGGAATAGAACGGGTAGCCGGAACGCTGTCGGAAGAGAAGGGAGACGCTATACTGTCTGCATAAAGTGTATGCAGGTAAAATGGGGTTCCACTGTTCGACTGTAAGGTAGATACTGTTGAGCGTGTCTCTGCTCTACGTTCGTTTTGGTCAAAAGAAATCCAAGTGTTTTGAATCTCCGTATGAAAGCTGATACGGTTTTCCAAACGAGGCTGTTGTACTTCATCGGTACAAGAAGTCGTAAGAATGAATATTGCTAATAATCCTTGAGCGATTGGATGGTGTATAAGTCTATGATTTGCCATATATTAATATTTTATTTTGCGCAAAGTTAAGTCTTAAGAAGTGTTTTGGAAACGATTCTGAATGTACTTTTTATGGACTTATATACTTGAATTACAGAGATATTATTTGTTTAAACAATGTACATCCTTGACTGTTTTTCATGTCAATCTATCCTTTTAAAGGGTTTTATGGAGGAAAGAATAAAAAAAGGCAAAGGTATTTTTATCCTCTGCCTTTTCGTTCTTAGTATTTAAAGCTCAGGTTAATGGAAAGTTAAAGCTCAGGTTGTTTTTACATGTCTGTCAGAACTTCTACAGTTTCCCAGTCTTCTACCGTAATGCTGAATTTGATAGGACCTCCTAAAATGTCCTCACCACCGGTTCCGGGAGTTTCATCGGTATTCGAATTTCCGCCAGGATTTTCCGGATTTGGATCAACTTTACCGGCACCACCGCCGTCAGAACAGAAAGTCAAGTTATAAACATACTTTTTGCCCGGTTCCCATTGATTAATAGTCTTAGTATTGATTGCCACGGCTGAATAAGCATACTTGCCGGTTTTGGGGTCATCGGCAGTAGGAGCAGGATAAATCAATGTTTCACCGGCTTCGCTTAAATTAGAAATACGGCAGAGAACGGCAAGGTAAGCACCCTGTTTGTTGATTTCAGCATCGGGGTCGTTCTTTACTGCGTTCCACGCAGTAATCTGTTGCGGGATAACCATGAAATTGTTTTCACCAAACATGACAGACTGAAACTCGGTAGAGTTCAGCACCACAGCTTTCGTTCCGTTGCTGTAATAAGCCTTTGAAGGAATGTTCAAATCTGTCTGATTACTCCAGTTATTGATTGGCAATTTGGTATTATCGAGAGTAGATTCCGGGAAAGTAAGAGTGGCTTTCGTTGCCATGTTTACCAGTTTTACTCCGATAATCTCAACTTTAACGGAGCTTGCCTTTTCATTCTTGGCTTTTACCTCGATTTGTGACAAGGCGTGCTTGAATGTCAAAGGTACAGGACTACTGTTATAATTATCTTTCGTACCGGTATTGTAAGCCACCAGCAAGTCTTTGTGTTCGGTTACGTTGCCTGCTGGAGTGAAATCAGTAATCGTTTTGGCATCTTTGGTAATAGAAACCCTACCTTTTCCGGCAGCAGGACCATTGGCGTATGCGTAGAATTTCAATGCATAGTTCGGCCAATAGTAAGTTTCCGCAGTGTTCCACTCACTGCCACTTTTTGTTACAGTAGTAGCAAATTCTGTTCCGGCATCCTTAATGGCTGTTACTTTGAAAGTAGACAAAGAGGCGGTAGTTTCCTGATTAGTACGAGTAGCGATGTCAATCAGTGTACGGAAAGAGATAGTGCCTCCGGTGTTTACATCCACAATTTCGTCGTTGGAGCAAGCTGCCAACATCGTATAGGCAATTGCCATGCTTAAAATAAAGTTTTTCTTCATATAAATTATAATTAGTGATTAATGGTGTTAGTTTATTATGTACTTATTACATAGATATATCTATTTCTACCGTACTCCATTCGTCTACGTCAGGATTGAATCCTCCACCGTTGTCTATGGGTTTGGGGAGGGGAAGCCCGTCAAGCAGGATGTGTACATTGGCAGGGTCGGGAGAGTTGTGTATCTTCTCGGTTACATCATACGTAAAACTGTATTTCTTCCCGTCGTTCAGTATGGCATACACAGTAAGATACTGAGTGTTGGTCGATGTGGCCGGATAACCGAAAGTGTAGAAGTCTGCGTTTACAGTCGACCTGCTGTCGGATGTCATGTCGAACGGTAGAGTAGCCAGTTCCTCTGTCGGCAGGTTTGTTCCCAGCATAAAGCCGTCCGACATATTGGTAAGCGAGCCGAACAGTTCTCCCTCGGTGAGGTATTTCAGGTTTTCTACATTCTTGATTTCCACCGTGTAATGGCATACTATGGCTTTCGGATACAGCGTCAACGTCTGTTCCTTTGCCGAAGCTACTACTTCCACTTCTTCCATGCGGTCGCTCCACAGCTTGTCAGGCGTAAATTTTACCCGTTGCTCGCCAGTATTTCCGGCACGCGGAACCGGACGCGGGAAAGCTCCATCCGCCAGGTACGCTTTAATACTTTCATAGTGGTCGGTGTTTCTGAAAAGGATAAACTCCGTATCGTTGTTCATACACAGTGCGCGGTAACGCCCGACAGAGACAGTTATCTTTCCTTCCATGTGGTTTCCGAACTCATAGATCAGCGGCTCTTTCCCTGTTTCTGGGAAAAGGTAAAGGCGCATACTTGCGGGATGAGCCTCGGGAGCATATTTCCAATTGAATATCACTTGCATTTCTGTTGTGTGAGCATGAGCGAAACACAATTCTTTGTGCTCGCACGCCGTGACTAGGAATATTATGGTGATAAAGGTAAGAATGTGCGTGATTTTCATCGTTTTCCTCCTTTCTTTGCATTATAGTTTCCATTGCCAAGCAACCATACCAGCGACATTTCCGCTTTCGTCGGACCAAACCAACGGCGTTGTTTGGTTGCCTGCCATACATAGTGATTATCCGTAGGCAAATATTCGTAATACGTTCCTCCCCAATAACCCACACCGATCACGAAATCGAGGTTCAGCCGTTGCGTTATGGGTAATGAGTAGCCATATTCCAGTCCAGCACTGTAATTCATTTTCTCCCAAAGCGTACCGCCCGGTTTCCCGCCCATGTAGCCGTGTCCTCCGGTTTCGAAGTCATAGGTAAATACTTGTCCGTAGATGCCGATATGGTGCCCGTTCAACGGACTACCTTCGGTTGTCCGGTTGAAGTATTTCCGTATAGCCAGTTCGCCACCGTAGATACGCCAGTAGTAGTGACGACTGTTGCGGTTCCACCATGCGTACATCCAGTTTCCGCCCACAGAGAAGCCTTTGGCCACATAAAATTCTACACCGATATTTGGTACAAGAAGGGCATCGTAAAGCAAATTAGTTTTAACAGCCATGTAGAATGGAGAGCACACTTGTGGCTCCGTCTCTAAAACGATGGTACTGTCTTTTTCCGTTGCGTAGGAGGGAGGAGTGGTACATTCTGCCGTTACGATTTCCGTATCACCCTCGTCTTTGATTTCCTCTTGTGGCGTTTCGCAAACATATTCCACTTCTATCAGCGAGTGTCGCAGTTCGGGGAAGAAATGTTGTTCCATGTAGCGCCAGCAGTTTCCTTGCCGGAGAGTCATCAGTTGCTTTTTCCTGCCGTCAACCACGATGCCGTTTTTCACCACCCATTCGGGCGTATGATACAGAATCTGTAACACCTCTTCTTTATAAGGCATGTCGGAACACTCTACTTTGGCTTGCAGAGTCGCCCAATCGATGCCTCTGTGAGTTTTCGTAACCACAGCCGATTGTTCGGCAGGCAGTCGTAAACCGAGGTAATCGCTGATGGCATTGGTTCTTTTTTTCGATAAAACTTTATTAAATGAGGTATTCCCTTCGGGAGAAGCACCAGATGTGATGTGTAATCGGTTTAAGCGATATGTGCTGTCGGCTGACAGTGTGTAAAGAAACTCCAATAGCTTGCCCATACGATTCCGGTTATCCTGATATGTGGAATCGAACCGGGATATTCCCTGTCGGTAATAAATTTCTACGGTCAGTGTGTCGGTAGGCTGAGTATCATTTGCCCACGAAACAAGACTCCCGGCGGACAGTATGTACAACAATATTTTTCTTTTAAATTTTGTCATAGAAATGAATTAACTGTCATTCTGTTTTTGGATGCAAAATTAGGTATAATATTCGATGTGCTCTCTTTTGTACAATGTACATCTGTGTTTGTGTAATATGTTGATTTATAGGAGTAAATTGGTTTTTGCTAATGTACAAGATGGAACGAATATAATTGAAACGGGCGGCTCCTTATTTCTATTCGGAAAACTGGGTAACGGATGCGGTAGTTTTCGATAACTTATCTCATAGCGTATCCCGGTTCTTGCAGATGCGTTTTTGGAGTATAAAAACCGCCTGCAAATACGAGAATTACGGCGGCTTTAGGGATAAAATGAGTCGTTGGTATCTTCAAATAATCGTCCGTCTCCGTAACGGGTAAAAGACAAGACTATAAATGAAATAGATATTTCATGGAAGGCAATGGCAGAGCCATCAAAAAGAACGATTGGAATATTTAGAGGACCTCATATCTGTCGGGTACAAGGTCTTTAATTATGAATTGTTAAAATGAGAGCAAATCACAACGAAACATGTGCTGTTATGGCAACAGGAGTGTTGTTTCCAATGTTTCAAATGTTCTGTACTCTATAATAGAAAAATTCTGCATACATAATTGATATTCTCATTACTTATGTATGCAGAATCTTATGCACACCACACATCTAAACTATTAAACGTATTTGTGGCATTACAGAGATGCACTGTATCTGATCAATACATATCCGCCTACTACCTGCATTGCCATTCCCGGCAGGCCGATGCGGAAATCCTGTACAGCTTGGAAGAAACTGCCAACCATGGCCCATTCGCCTAAAGTACCTGCTATCTGATAGAACAGTACAACAGCCAATAAGATAGGGAGGGAGATGCGGTTGAAACGGTGTGCTGCCCAACCGGCGGCTATTGCCAGCAATACGGACTTCAGCAAGATGGCGGGGAGTACTGCCGGAAGCGGCATTCCGAACAATAATGAATTGGCTATCGGGGAAAGAACCGCAGTCAGCAATCCCACTTTCCAGCCGAATTTATATGCGCCGATTAAGGTGAAGAAATAAATGGGCAACCATGTTATGCCGCCTTGCGGTATAAGGTGGAAAAGTTGGGGTAATGCCATATTGCCTGCAATGAACAATGCGGCTATCAAGTAAGTTTTTACATTGCTGTAATCCAGCGAATAGAGTTTTACAGTTTTTGTTTCCATATTCTTATAGTTTAAAGAGTAATCATTTAGTTTAAAGAATAACCATTTTTTATATTTACAAAGTTATAACTATTATTTCAAACAGATACGGTTTTGGCAACAGTAATGTCCGAATTAGTCAGAAGTTGATATTCACTCCGCCCATAAAAGTCGCTCTGGGCATCGGAAAACCGGCATTTATTTCGTAGCGCTGTGCCAACAGGTTTTCACCTCTTACGAAAATATCGGCATACCGGCATAAACGGTAATTGGCACGCAGGTTCCAGAGAACAAAACTTTCTTTTCTCTCTTTGCCTTTGTTCACGTTGGTGTATAGATCCTTTATATATTGCAGAACCGTCGAAACCCTCCAACGCCCTTGTGTGAAATCAGCCCCTGCATAGAGTTTATGACCGGGAGCGGCCACCACCGGATTCTCCATGTGCAGCCAGCTGTAATTGGCGTTTATCTGCCAGCAAGAAGTGATGCGGTAGCTGATATTGCTTTCAACGCCCCAATTCTCTATTTCACCCGTATTTATGTTTTTGGGTTTACCGTCGGTGGGAACGGTCATAATCATGTTGTCTCCGTCAATATAATAGAGATTTATGCCATAAAATAAAGCGCCGTCCAATGCCCGCTGTGAGAATGACAATTCGTAATTCATCAGGCTTTCCGCCCTTAAATCCGGGTTTTGCGGCGGGAACATATACATCTCGCGAATGGTGGGGTTGCGGAACCCCTTGCTCACCATTGCTTTCATCTCCGTCTGTTCGGGCAGGTGGAATGAGAGTCCTCCTTGCGGTATCCATTCCGTACCCACATGTGAGTGGTGGTCCACGCGGATACCTGCATTGAGAGACAACCAGTCGCCGAGATCCTGACGAAAGTCAACGTATCCGGCAAACTCATCCATTTGTTTGTCTACTCCCGGAATATGTTCGCCGGTAGCCACCATTTTGTTCCATGACTTGCCGCCGAAGTGTTGATAGTCGAAACCTACGGTGAGGCGGTTGCCGGCGAAGAGCGTTGCGCTTTGATACCATGACACGCCCAGCATCCTGTCTTTAGAGTTGAAGTGGGATTCCTGCGGTGTTCCGCCGGGATGATAGCCGTCATTGATTTTATGGCGTCCCCAGTTGTAGAAGAAGCTCAGGGCGCCGGAACTCTTTTCATAATGGTTTTCGAGGGCGAATGAAGCCATGCCGCGTGTGATGCGGGAGTCGTTGTCTATATATGGATTATCGGTTTCGCCCGGATTGGATGCCTTGAACCGGGTGATGTTTACGTCACCCCACACTTTCCAAGCGGCATTGAAATCATATCCCAGTTTGGCATAACCGCCGTACTGCTCGAATTCCATGTTCTCCCGATGCCCGTCGGTGCGGTTGTACGAGCCGGTAACGATACTGTTGAAACGCCCTTTTCTGATGCGGTTGGAGAGTTCCGTCTGCAATGTGTTGTACGAGCCGTAACCGATTTGCGCATTGGTCTTTATGCCGTCTTCCTGCATCTTACGGGTCACGATATTGATGACGCCTCCCATTGCATTGGAGCCGTACAGCACTGAAGCCGGGCCGCGAAGAACTTCCACCCGGTCGGTCAGCATCGTCTGGTAGGCATCGGCAATGGGGTGTCCCATTAGTCCCATATATTGAGGATGTCCGTCAATCAGTACCAGCAGACCAGCCGTAGGGCTTCCGCCGATGCCGCGCAGACTCATTCCGCCTGCTGCTCCGGTGGAGACGCCATACCCCATGATGCCGCGGCTTGTGGTGAATAGGCCGGGCACTTGTTCTGTCAGTACGGGCAGGACAGAGGGCTGGAAGCTCTGTTCCAGCACCTTGCGGTTGACTACGGAGATGGTCATCGGCAGATGTCGTACGTCCGTTTCGTTTCTTGTTCCCGTCACTACTACTTCATCTATGGTCAGGCTTCGGGCAACGCGCGTGCTGTCTTTGGCCGTTTGCGCCAATCCTGTCATAGCCCAAATGCCGGATACCGAAAGGAGTAATATTACTTTTTTTCTCATCTGTACTACAACGTCTCCTGTTTCAGTTTTTCCACAAAGCTGTCTATTTCCCGTAGTTTCTTGGGAATATTGATGCTTTGCGGGCAGTGCGGGGTGCATTGGTCGCATCCGGTGCAATGGCTGGCCTGACGAAGTTTCGGTACGCTGCGGTCATAGCCGATGAGGAAGGCCCGGCGGGCTTCGCGGTAGTGCTCGTCCTGACTGCTTTTGGGGACATTGCCCTCATTGACGCATCGGTTGTAGTGCAGCAGAATGGCCGGGATGTCCAGTCCGTAGGGGCAAGGCATGCAATATTTGCAGTCGTTGCATGGAATGGTGGGGTAGGCGAGCATCATCTGCGCCGTATCTTCCAGCAGAGCCATTTCGGCTTCCGTACAAGGATCGAGAGGGGAGAAAGTGCGGAGGTTGTCCTGCAAATGCTCCATATACGTCATGCCGCTCAGTACTGTCAGCACATTGGGGAACGTTCCGGCAAAGCGGAAAGCCCAGGAAGCCGTACTGCTTTGCGGTCGGTGCTGTTTCAGACGTGCCACCAAGTGATCGTTCAGTTTGGAAAGACGTCCGCCCAATAGCGGTTCCATGATGATGGCGGGTATGCCGCGCTTTACGAGTTCTCCATACAGATATTCGGCGTTGACGTTGTTGCCCGAAGCATGTTTCCAGTCTGCATAGTTGAGCTGTATCTGTACGAAATCCCAGTGTATCCGGTCGTGCATGGCCAATATTTCGTCGAAGACATCCACCGTTCCATGATATGAGAATCCCAGATTGCGGATACGCCCGGCTTTACGCTCTTCCATTAGAAAATCAATCATGCCGTTGTCGATGTATCGCGCCCGGAAAGTCTTGATACCGCCGTTGCCGACGGAGTGCAGCAGATAATAATCGAGGTAGTCCACCTGCAAATCCTCAAATGATTTCCGATACATGGCGATTGAGTTTTCGCGGGTGTAGTTGGAGAAGTTTGACAGTTTGGTGGCTATCAGGAATTTCTCACGCGGATGGCGTTTCAGTGCTATGCCGGTTGATTTCTCCGACCAGCCCTGCACATATACGGGCGACGTATCGAAATAATTTACGCCATGGGCAATGGCATAGTCAACCAGTTCGTTGACGGTTTCCTGATCCACCTCATCGCCGTTTCCGTCTGCCCGTTTCCGGGTGGGCCAGCGCATGCAGCCGTAACCCAGTATGGATACGCGGTCGCCTGTTGTAGGGTTGGTGCGGTAGACCATTTTGTCGGTAGGTATCTCGCCTGATGCGGCCGATTCGCTGTCCGAACTGTTCTTTTGGCCGGAGCAACCGTACAATGCAGTTGCCGAAGCGAGTGTTCCTGCGCCGGCGAGTTTGAAGAAATCCCGGCGGTTTATTTTATTGTTGTTATTGTTCTTTTCCATAATTGATTATCATTGTTTATCACCCTATCATTTTATTACATCCTACACTGTCCTGTGCATGATATGCCCTTCCACATAGATAGCGCTGAACGGGCGTGACGGACAAAGATTCTCACATGCTCCGCAGCCGATGCAGCGCTCGGTGTTGACAACCGGTATTTTTCTGGATTCCGGGTTTTCGGGGTCTGAAGCTACCATTTGTATTGCGCCAACCGGACAATGACGGGCGCAGTTGCCACATTCCACATCGTCGGTGATGCAGATGCAATTTTCCTTTATCCATACGGCGTGCCCTATCTGAATGGCCGATTTATCGGCTTTCGTTATGGGGCGGATGGCGCCTGCCGGACACACTTCCGCACACTTGGTGCACTCAGGCCGGCAATAGCCGCGTTCGTAGGACATTTCCGGTTGCATCAGTCGTGTGAGGTCGGAGGAAGGACGCAGCACTTGGTTGGGACATACCGATACGCAGAGTTGGCAGGCCGTACAGTGTTGCGCAAAGTTGCGGGCGCTCATTGAGCCCGGAGGAGTGATGGCAGTGGCGCGTTCAGGTATTTTCTTTTCCTCGATGGCTGCCAATCCGCCGTCCACTTTTTTCTCTTGCGCCTTTAGGGCGGTTGTTGTGGCCAATATTGCCGTTGCGGAGAGAAAAGCGCGCCGGGAATCGTCGACCGGTTGGGCGGAAGCGGTTTCTTCTCCGGCAGATGTCCGGTGTGTGTGTGACTTATGGCGGCGGGTATAGGTGATAGCTCCCTGTTTGCATTTATCCAGACAGTCCATGCACGCTACGCAGCGGCTGTAATCTATTTCGTGGGCTTTGGAGTTGATGCAGGACGCCTTGCAGTTGCGGGCGCAAAGTCCGCAGCCGTTGCACTTCGTGGTGTCTATGACGGGTTTGAAGAGGGAGTATTTGGACAGGAAACCGAGCACCGTACCCACCGGGCAAATCGTGTTGCAGTAGGTGCGCCCGCCTCTCCATGCCAAGATGAACAGTACGATAAAAGTAATTGCGGCTATGATGAAGGTGGACAGGCTTTTCATCCACACCTCCGTTTCGTAGAAGGCATAGCTGTCTGCCCGCTCCGCCAGGTATGCCAGCAGGTTGTTACCCCATTGATAGACAGGAGCAAAAAGGTTGGAAGCGATACGCCCGTAGGAGCTGTATGGCTCAAGCAGCGAAGCGACGGCATGGAAACGTACGCCTGCAACGAGGGTGACGAAAAACAATGCCAACATTCCATAGCGCAGCCATTTTCGTGCGGGGGAATAGCGGAAACGGTTTTTCTTCCGTTTGCCGGCAAACCGGGAAATGACATCCT
>OGGC01001879.1_pt1 | contig 12759 bp, 7 predicted proteins | sample 1571181 | NCBI WGS metagenome assembly OGGC01 (sample SAMEA2581930, study PRJEB24529) | metagenome | biome: Human gut stool | place: China | collected 2011 | reverse complement strand
AAGATGAACTAATCAATAAGCATAAGTTCTATGAATTCAAGATGAAGCAGTTCTTGATGGCATTAGTATTGGGAATGCGTCCTGCAAAGATTTACAATGGATTGGATTCGGCAGTGGAAGGTATTCTATTGGTGGATGGAAATGGAGAAGTGCTCTGTTATCATAAATCGGAAAAGCAAATAATGGAGGATTTTTTGTTTCTTTCTTTCTTTCAACCTGCTTTACAATTCCACAAGCTGGGAGCGGATCTGATAATATTCTTACAAGCTCTTCAGCCTTTTTTCTTTCCTTAAAGCCATTATCCTTATACAGATAAGGCGTTCCATAATATCTGCTCTGCTCACACACTCTCCATTCAGCATCAAATGTTTTATCGTTAATCGATGCACCTCCAATAACCTTAAAAAATGGTGTTTTAACAAAGCTTCGTATTTCTCTTTCTCTTCTTACAACCATGCCAAGAACACACGTCATAACTCTTCCGACAGAAACTACAGCTCTGTCCTCATGAAGATAATTAGCTATATTTCTTCCGTATTTTAATGTAAGAACTCTTGAAAAATTAATACCCATAAGATAATCTTCTTTAGCTCTAAGATACGCAGCTGAACTCAGGTTATCATACTCTGATATATCCTTTGCATTCTTTATGCCTTTAAGTATTTCTTCCTCAGTCTGTGAATCTATCCATACTCTTCTTTCGTTCTTACCAGTAACATGAGCCTCCTGCCTTACAAGTCTGTATATATATTCTCCCTCACGTCCCGAATCGGTACATACATATATTGTTTCAACATCATCCCTGTTAAGTATATTTTTCACTATATCAAACTGTTTTTTTACAGCTGGTATAACTTCATATTTAAACTGTCCCGGAATAAATGGCAATGTATCAAACCGCCACTTTTTTAGATTCTCATCATATGCCTCAGGATAACTCATAGTTATAAGATGACCTACACACCATGTTACAATATGCTCATCAGCTTCCAGATATCCATCTTTTCTTTTAAAATTTACATGAAGTGCTTTTGCAAACTCCTGCGCAACACTTGGCTTTTCCGCTATATATACGGATTTTCCCATACAATCATTCTCCAATCTGTCATTATAATATACATGTTTTTATATATCATAATTTGTCATATCTTTATATTATAAATTATATCATAGTAAAATGCAAAGAATATAAATCCAAATGCAAATGCAAAACATAAAATAATCTGGCACACAAAAAGCAGCAACGCTGTCATCTTTTGATGTACGCACTGCTGCTTTCCTTTATGTTATAATGCGGGGTCAACGTTAATCTGACCACTTACTGATGTATCCATGCTGTCACATTACTTTGCTGTTATATATCCCTGTGCCTTAAGAAGCTCAGCACAAAGAACTGCTCCACCTGCTGCTCCTCTTAATGTGTTATGTGAAAGTCCGACAAACTTATAATCAAATACGCTGTCTTCTCTTAATCTTCCAAGTGAAACACCCATACCATGCTCATAGTTAACATCAAGCTTAACCTGTGGACGGTCATCCTCTTCAAGATACTGGATGAACTGCTTTGGTGCAGATGGAAGATTTAATTCCTGAGGTACTCCCCTGAAGCTTCTCCACTTCTCTATAATCTGTTCCTTTGTAGGCTTCTTGCCAAAGTTAACAAATACAGCTGCTGTATGTCCATCAAGAACAGGTACTCTTAAGCACTGGCATGTTATAACTGGCTCTGTAGCTGGAACTATCTCTCCATTCTCTACTGTACCAAGAATTCTAAGTGGTTCCTTTTCAGACTTTTCTTCTTCACCGCCAATATAAGGGATAATGTTTTCAACCATTTCTGGCCACTGTTCAAATGTCTTACCAGCACCTGAGATTGCCTGATATGTTGTTGCAACAACAAGCTTTGGTCCGAATTCCTTTAATGCATTAAGAGCAGGTGTGTAGCTCTGGATTGAACAGTTAGGCTTAACACAGATAAATCCTCTCTTAGTACCAAGTCTTTCTCTCTGATATTTAATAACTTCAAGATGCTCTGGATTGATTTCCGGAACAACCATAGGAACATCTGGTGTCCAACGGTTAGCACTGTTATTAGAAACAACCGGAACTTCTGCCTTAGCATATCTTTCCTCTATAGCCTTAATCTGGTCCTTAGGCATATTAACTGCACAGAATACGAAATCCACCTTAGAAACGATTTCATCAAAATCCTTATCCATATCATATACAGTCATCTTCTTAACGAACTCAGGCATTGGTGTCTGCATCTTCCAACGTCCGTCAACAGCCTCTTCATAAAGCTTTCCTGCTGAACGTCCAGAAGCTGCTACTAAAACAACCTCAAACCAAGGATGATTCTCAAGTAATGTTATAAATCTCTGTCCTACCATACCTGTACCACCAAGGATACCAACTCTTAACTTATCGCTCATTTTTAACTCCTTCAATATGTAAAATCTAAAAGACACTTCCCTCTGTTCTGTCTTTCTGTGACGGACATTTGTTTTTGTGTCTAAGAAAATATATCACAGCCTATAGGATAATGCAAGCCATTTTTAAATATTTTAAGATTTTTCTTAATAAAAATATATTTTTTAATGTAAAAATGAAAAAGCCCCGGCAGTTAACCGGAAGCTTTTTCTGGAAATATTAGGAGAAGTAAATTCTTATAAACTTATTTATTGAATGTCTTCTTTCTCTTTAATTCAACACATGCAATTCCTGCTGTTAATGTCATTGCAGCAATATACCATACCATATGGTATGAATCACCTGTCTCAACACCATTATTGTCTGATACCACTGGATCTGTAGCTGGCTGATCTGCCGGTGTCTCTGGTTTAGCAGGCTGCTCTGGTGCTGGTTCTACTGGTGTTGGATTCTCTGGTTCGCCTGGTGTTGGATTCTCCGGTTCACCTGGTGTTGGATTTTCTGGTTCACCTGGTGTTGGATTCTCCGGTTCACCTGGTGTCGGATTTTCTGGTTCGCCTGCAGATGTAATCTCCTTACCATCAACAACAAGTTTAACATCTGAAAATGTCACATCAGCACTTCTTGCAACATACATTCCAACATATACATATTCTGAATCTACAGAAGTTAATTTAAAATCAAAACCACCTGTAATAGTTTCTTCATTACCAAATGTACATGCATAACCATCTGTATTACTTTCGATTTTAAGGTTATATGTCTCACCAGCCTTAATCTCATTAGCACATGTTCCTCCCTGTGTAAGAGCGCCACTCTTTCTTGCAAAACAGTTCCATACAGAACCTTTCTTAGTAAGCTTAAGTGGACCAGCTGCAACATAGTCACCTAAAGTATTATTATTATTCTGATCAACATACATATCATCTCTTGCCATAAGACCAAATGATACCTGATCATTAGATGTAAAACTGTTCACAGTCGCCTTTGCTGTAATTGTAAAATTACTGTTTGCTGGAACTCTGTAATAATACATAGCAATTCCATCAGCAGTACTTGCTATCTTTCCTGCTCCGTTAACAGCAATATTGATATTACCATTATCAAGACTCTCAAGCTTGAATTTAGATGCTATCTTGTCATTGCCGCCAACATTTCCAAATACAGTTCCCTTAAAGATTCCTGCATTAGCCCATAATTCACTGTCTTTTAAATCATTTGAATATTCTGACTCTTTATAATCAGGATTAGACTTTAAAACATCACTCTTAGTTGGTGCTTTAGCATCAATAATATGCTCTGCAAGTCCAGCTACATTAAGTTCCTTAATTGTCTTAGTAACAAGATATGCATTATATGTTCCGCCCCAGATATTAGTATGCGTATTGTCTACACTTTCCGGCTTTGATGATGTCCATGCATGTAAATTAACTGTCTCGGATGCTCCTAATGAATCGTATAATTTCTTAGTAAGAGAAGTCATATCAACCACTGGAACATTAAGATCTTTTCCAAGATTAATGATTGCCTGTGGATAACTTCCTCCTTCAAACTCTCCTGAAGCAGCTGTAACATGAAGCTGGCTGTCAGACCAGTTGCCATCAGCAGTTCTTCTTACAATCGGTGTACATAAAACAACAGTTGTTCCTGCTGCCTGTGCCGGCTTTATATAATTCTCATATAAAGAATTAGCAAATGAGCCTGCTGTCTTATAATCTCCATTAGGGTTAGTATATCTTCCGCTCTCCGCTTTTTCATCATTGTGGCCGAAACCAACAAGAAGAAAATCTCCCTTTTTCATTCCAGCTATAAGCTCACCATACTCCTTATCTGCTGTATAGCTTGTTGAACTTCTTCCTGATAAAGCAATATTCTTTACCTCAAAAGTTCCATCCAGATACTTATCAATCTGTGTTCCCCATCCATATCTAGGATAATAATAATTGTCTGTGAAAGCACTGACTGTCGAATCTCCCACAATCCAGACAACAGGCTTTGATGAATCTGATTCCTCAGCTCCTGCAAATGTGCCAAATCCAAAACTCATAACAAGCAAAAGAACTGCACTAAGCAGACAACTGATTCGTCTTCTATTTTTGTTTTTCATAACAAAGACCATTCCTTTCTTTTATTTGTTCAAATTGTAAACCATGAACCAATGTCAAGGTCAAGTCTTTGTGTATATTTTACCATAAAATGTTTTTACAAAAAAATCCCCGCACTATGTGCGGGGAAATTTACAAAATATTAATACGCTATACCATTAGATACTTCTACATAATAAATATTAACTCCACCAGATTCTGATACAATATAATATTCACCTGCCTCATCTAATCTGAATGACACTGACTTAAGTGAAGAACCAGGTATCTTAGCTGTACTTGTTACATCATTACCGTTCTTATCAATAATCTTAATAAGTCTGCTTGTATCTGTATCTGAGCTTGTTGCATATATCTTTACCTTAGATTCACCTGCTGTCTTAAATGCAATTGCTCTTGCAGATTTGCTTCCTGCACCGCTAAGCTTGATTCTCTTTGTAAAGCTGATATTCTTGTAATCCTTATCACTCTTATCAACTGTTACAGTCTTTTTGCTTGTTGCAACAATCTTAAGACCATCAACTACAGTTGAACTCTTAATCTTTCCTGTTGAAACATCATTAGCATTAAGAATTAATTTTTCACCCTTTGTTGATACTGAAGATGCTTCTGTTGCTTTTGTTGGAGCCTGTGTCTCCTTTGTTGTTGCCTCTGTCGCCTTTGTTGGAGCCTGTGTCTCCTTTGTTGCTGCCTCTGTCGCTTTAGTTGGAGCCTGTGTCTCCTTTGTTGCTGCCTCTGTCGCCTTTGTTGTTTCCTGAGCCTTTGTTGTCTCTTCTGGCTTAGTTACCTCAGATGATGAATTCTTTGAAGATACACTAATCATCTGATTAGCAACATTGAATCTTGCTCCCATTGAAGCATAGCTTCCTATTGTCTCATAGAGACCGTTCATATTAACAGTTCCATCAGAATTTCTAAGCTGTTTATCTATATTTTTGCTCATATCGATTGCATTAACAGTGTTCTTAAACATTCCAGCTGTCTTAGCAGGGTCAGTCACAACAGTTCCCTTCTTATCTCCACTTACTAAAGAAGTAAACAAAGAACCTGAAAGATTATAATACTTACCTGAGTTGTAATATATTGAATCAGCCATTTTACCAGTAAACTTATCTGAATCAATTGCACCTGCTGATACAAGTCCCTTAAATATTGCTGCACTTGATGTTCTGTAACATAAGAAGTTACCCTTCTTAGCATACTTTCCGTTGCCCCATGCTGTAACATTTACAATTGTAAGACCTGTTGGATTATTATTATCTGTAAATCCTGTTGCACCATTGTCAAATGACAGACAATTCATTACATTATGTGGAGTTCCAACACCTGAACCTCCAAGCTTGAATCCATTCATATCTCCATTAGCATAATGAACACCGTTAGATAATGTTCCATTATTAAATGCAACACAGTTTCTAATTGTAATTACACCGATAGGACCTGTTGCACTCTTTGCAAATAAATCCCATCCATCATCTGAGTTGCTATATGATATACATCCGTCAAACACATTGCCTTCACCGCATGTAAGCTTTGCAGCAAATCCATCTGCATTCTCACCTGTACCACCCTGTTCAGGGAAATCACAGTTATCATGTGATGTACAGTTAATAATCAGGTTATTTGATGGCCATAAATCTTTAGTAGCTGCTGTTGTGTCATATCTTGAAATCTGAAGACCTGAATCCCTGTTTGCTTCAAATACACATTTTTCAAAAATGTTGTTATTACCAGCAAGTAATACTCCGTTATCTCCAGCACCATAGAAATTAATTCCCTGGAAATACCAGTAATCTCCATCTACAACTACACCTCTGTTAGCTCCGTCAAGCTTCTGTGCTGAGAAATCAAACTTAACTTCCTTGCCACTTTCAGCCTTTACAATAATATAAGAGCCTGATTTTCCATTCATGGCATTATTAATTACAATTGTATCAGAGAACTTATATGTTCCCTCTTTTACAATAATTACATCACCAGCCTTAGCTGAACTGATTGCATTAAGAATTTCATTTGAAGATGATACATACTTTGCATTCTTGAAATCTGCATCTTTCTTCTTACTGATATCTGTATACGCACCTGAATAAGAAAGGCTTGTCTTATCATATGATGTTGTTGCATCTGAACCCGTTGTTTCCTTTTCAGTTGCCTTTGTTGCGCTTTCTGTTGATTTAGTTGTTGCCTGTGTTGCTTTTGTTGTTGTCTGTGTTTCCTTAGTTGTTGCCTGTGTAGCTTTTGTTGTACTCTCTGTTGCCTTAGTCTCTTCTGTTGTTGGATCTGGTGAAACAATCTTCGCATTAGTACCACCTACAGAAACAAGGTCTGTATTCTTGTAATTAGTAACTTTTGCCTTTAATTCCTTATCTATGGCATATACAGAATCATCTTTATCAGAGAATGTCCATGAAATCACTCCACCACCAAGGCTTCCTGCTCCCTTTGCAGATGTTACTACTGAAGGTACATCTTCTGCATTATTAAGACTTCCTGATTTAACTCCGAGATCCTTAGTTGTATCAAAGTTATCATAAGATGTTGCACCTGCTACAGTCTTATATGAAGATGGAACTTTCTCATCTGCTGACTTTGCAAGGTATGCATCAAATGATGCCGCATTTGCAGAATCACCTGTTTCTGAAACAGCATTTGCATAGATAATCTTCTGTGCACCTACGATAACATTTCCATATGCTTTAATGATACCACCGTTCTCACCTGAGAATGTACCCTCACCAAGTGCATCTGTTCCCTGATTAGATGAAAGCATTGGATTCTTACAGTTTCTAAAATAGTTATTCTGTATGAATAATGAAGAACCCATTGTTGAACCAGCACCATACTTTGCATTGCCATCATAGTAGTTGTTATACATATGCACTGACATTGTTCTTACTCTTGCATGTCTTGAATCAGAATGATCAAACCAGTTATGATGATATGTAATATAGTTAGGACCAGACTCACTCTTCATTCCACATAATGAGCACTTACCTGAGTCATAAAAATGTACATATGAAACTGTTATATACTGTGAATTACCTTTAATGTCAATTGAACCGTCACCCTTTGCCTGGTCAGCATCCCCACCTGCTTTACCATAGTACAGATCAACATTGTGAATCCATACATTGCAGTTTGCTGTATCGAGAGAAATACCATCATCCATGAAATTAATAATTGAGAAATTTCTCATCTCAACATTTCCTGCATTTCTTAAGAGGAAACCGAATCCATTGATTGTTGCATCATCTCCGATACCCTCTATTGTCATATTAAGATTTGAATAAGCACTAGCTCCTTTAATCTGTACTCCCTCAGATGAACTTGAAAACTTATCCATTGCAGTATCTGTAACACATCCGATTACACGAACATCAAGTGCTCTTGTTTCTATCCCCTTGCTAGCACTTTTTGTATATGCATCAATTATTGTCTGAAGACCTGTATATTCCTTCTCTCCCTTTGCCTCTTTTACTGATGCCTTAATTGTCTTTGCATTATCGTTAGTAACATAAAGAACAATTGCATCTTTCTTAAGTGTTCCATTCTCATTGTAAGCACCTGAACCTGTTTTATATTTTGATTCAGATGAAAATGCAAATCCGGATCTGTCATAAGAACTTACATTGAGTGTCTTAGTAACCTGTGCTTTGTCAGTAACTTCCTTTCCGTTCTTTACAGGAACTACCTTAATAACATAGTCACCTGCCGCAAGTCCTACTGCATCAACCCTGTAGTAGTTCTTATACTTTCTGATAAGTTCATTGTCGATTCTTGCATAAGCAGAATCTGACTGGCTGGCTTTCTTGATATATGCTGTATATCCTTCTGCCTGATTATCAATGGCCCACTGTGCATATGCTGACTCTAACCATCCTGCCGCACCATCAATAAATTTAACTGTTCCAACATCCGCCTTCGCTGTAAGAAGTGATGTAGGAATCACGATACTCACAATCATAACCAATGCAAGTACCCATGCCCATTTTCTACGGGCTGCTTTGCTAATAATAGCTTTCATGTTTTGCTTTTCCTCCTCAATACATTTTTTTGTGCATTTTGCTTTAACCAGCAAGGGTTTATGTCGTTATATTAGCAATTTTTACTCAAAAAGTACATGTATGTTAAGTAGGAAATAGGTACCATATTCATAATTTTTATGTATTTCATGTGAAAATATGTCAAAAATATGTAAAACACCGTAGCACATTTGCTGGTAAGCTAATATGCCACGGTGCAGATTAAACATCCGGATATTCAAATATATATCTCTCATACCCATTAATTATCTTAGTATTCTCATTATACTCATATTCCTGCTTAAACTTCATCTGGTAGCTCCTATGGATATGACCATGGATAAAATACTTAGGCTTATATTTTTCCAACAGATAATTAAAGCCCTCAAAACCCTTATGCGGTTCGTCAGGTCCGTCACCTATTCCCGCTGCCGGAGAATGTGTAAGCAGTATATCAAAACCTTTATTTTTCTTTATCGAAAGCCACATTTTATTAATTCTGTGGTTCATCTCTTTCTGTGTATACTGGTTCTTTCCCTTCTTATAGCGTATAGAACCACCAAGTCCCATAATACGGACACCTTTATACACATATATCTTATTCTCTATATCAATGCATCCATCCGGTGGCTGTATATCATAACAGTCATCATGATTGCCATGCACATAAAGAACAGGTACTTTTGAAAATGATGCAAGAAACGACAGATACTGGGGCTTTAAATCCCCTGCTGAAAGTATAAGATCTATACCTTCCAATTTTTCCTTTTCGAAATAATCCCATAAGTACTTTGATTCAACATCAGCTAACACAAGTATTTTCATTAATAATTCCCCAGCCACCACTGCAGGCAGCATGCTTTCTATTCTTCTTCTTTGACAACACCCTGAAGTGCCATTTTTAATTTAGCATTATCTGTAAGTTCATCATACCGAGGCAGTCTGCCAACCACATTATCAAGCAGCCAGTCCATAGTAATTATATGTTCCGGATCAATAAGCTTCCCTTCTTCAACCCTTATATTACCCTGCTGATCTTTTAATTCACCCTCAAACACTCTAAACCTTGCTTCCTTAAGTTCTTTCTCAAAGAGCTTTACAAGTCTCTTAGTTGCTGATGGCAAACTCTCTGAATATATAAGATCAACAACTCCTGCCGACATTCCCCACCAGTAATTAAGTGCTTTTACATTATCGCCGTCCTCATCCTTACTCCATGAACCACTCATAATGCTCTGTATAAGCTTTTCATAAAAAACTCCCCAGTGCCATACAGGCATAGCCAGGTGCTTATCCGAATCACTCGCTTTATACAACCCGAACTTTCTCTTACTCTTGCCCGGAGTAATCATATCCTGATTAGAAATAATGCTTATATTCTTCTTAGCAAGATTTTCCTCTGAATCATTATCCTTAATACTGTTCCATTCAAGGTAAACCTTGGCTCTTGGATTAACAAACTTTACTCCCAATGCAAATGCATTTATATTCGCACATGCCCCATAAACCGGATTATCAGCTATATAACCAACATTATCGTCATCAGCCAGTGAACCTGCAATAATCCCTGTTATAAACTTTGCTTCAAACATTCTTGCATAATATGACCTGATATATTTATGTGAAATGTTAAGAGAACAATCAAGAATCTTTACTGACGGATGTGCTATTGCAGCTTTAAGTCCAGCCATATTCATCGCCGAAGATGTCACGAATATAAGGTCACATCCTTTCTCTATAAGTCTGTTAATTGCCGCCTCATCATTCTGCTCCGGTATCACATTCTCCTCAACATATGTTTCTATCTGGTCACCAAATGTATCATCAATATACTGTCTTCCAAGCTCATGTGTATAACACCACTCTGAATCCTGCGGTGTCTTTTCATACACAAATCCAACCTTAAGCTTCTTAACTCCTCCACCCATTGGAAGCAGATAGCTTAATATATTCTTCTTAGGTGCTGCTGCCGGCGTCATCTTAAGTTCCACTTCGCTGTTGTCATCAAGAAGCTCGAATTCAGCCCATGTCTTGGCGACATTCTTTGCCATTTCAGACTTAGTCATCTTCTTAACAGCATCATATCCGTGAATATGAATGAAGCGTAAAAATGAATCTCCTGTTGGGAAATCAAACTTATCCCCTCCTCTTGATTCATAAGCAAGCCTGAAATTAAGATAGCACGAAACAAGGTCTTTCTTATCATCCTCATCCATTGGTTCTCCTGGTGTAATTCCAACCAGCTCCATAAGAGTTGTAAAACTGCCCTCTTTACTGAAATATATATCGTTTAACTTGGTAGATTTATAAAAATCCATGAATTCATAATATATCTTAACATCAGGATCATCACTGTATTTAGGTATCTTTCTTATAACCTGTGCACTTACTGTCACCGCCTTAAAATATTTAAGTACACTGACTCTTTTATTACCTTCAAGCACATAGAACTTATTCATGTACTCATATACTTTAATATCGTCTCTTATTCCTTCATTCACCTGACTGTCGCTAAGCGAAGCCCACTTTGCTGAAAATTCTGTTCCCCAGTCAAGTATAGGCATGAAGTTGTCTGCAAATGCAGTAGTTCTACCTGCTGTACATGTTCCAACCACAAGTCTTAACGGAATCTGGTCACTTCCAAGACTAACTTCTCTGTCAATACTGTTTTCATCAATAATATCCTCCAAAACCGGAAGATATGGGTACGTACCCTTATTTACACACGCATGATATTCTTTTTTACCAATCTTTACTGCACTAAGATAATCCTGTACTGACATATCTTCTACCTTTCCTTTCTGTCTGCATTCTACCGTTTAATGTTCCTGTATGTAACATTTGCAGACCGCCATATCTTATTTATTTCTACTTACATATATAAAACTATCACATTTTCACCAAAAAATACACCTTAAAATTGACTTTTGTTAATTATGCTAGTATCTTATTCGATAGGCTTGAAATTTTTCTATATTTCGGGTCTGAATAAAATGCATGCAGATACGCATTTAAAGAAATGGAGTATACATATGAATATTGAATTTTCTAAGAGAGCTGACCGCTTTGGCAGCAACATTTTTAATATACTTAATCAGAAAAAGAATGACAGACTTGCACAGGGAAAGCCGGTATATAACTTTACTGTAGGAACTCCTGATTTCAAGCCTGATGAATCTGTTATGAAGGTTGTTTCAGAGGCAGCACTTGACCCTGAGAATTACAAGTACTCACTTGGTGATACTGATGAATTGCTTGACGCTGTATGCAAATGGTACAAACGCCGTTACAACACCGTTATCACACCTGATGAAGTCGCCTCTGTATTCGGAACCCAGGAAGGCATGGCTCATATTGCCCTTGCTTTGTGCAACCCTGGTGATTTATGCTTAGTTCCTAATCCGGGATATCCTATATTCGAGATTGGACCATTCCTGTGTGACGCACAGATTGCTTATTACAATCTTCTCCCAGAGAATGATTATCTTATAGATTTTGATTCTATCGATGAAGATACTGCAAAAAAAGCCAAAATGATGGTTGTATCTTATCCACTGAATCCTGTATGTGCTACTGCACCTGATGAATTCTACGATAAACTCATCGCATTTGCCAAGAAATATAACATCATTATTATTCACGACAACGCATATTCTGAGATTATATATGACGGACAGATTGGTGGCTCTTTCTTAAGCCACGAAGGTGCTATGGAAGTTGGAGTTGAATTCAACTCTCTTTCTAAAACTTATAATCTTACTGGTCTGCGCCTTTCATTTCTTATCGGAAACCGTGAAATCGTAAGCAAATTCAAAACTGTCCGCTCACAATTCGACTATGGAACAAGTTTTATATATCAGAAAGCTGCTGTTGCTGCACTTAACGGTCCGCAAGGATATGTCGCTGACAACCGTGCTGAATATGAGTTAAGAAGAAATGCTCTCGTTGCCGGAATTAAGAAGCTTGGACTTAAACCTGCTGATGTTAAAGGCACAATGTTTGTATGGGCTGCCATTCCTGACGGCTATACCAATTCAGCTGATTATGTTATGGAACTTCTTAATAAGACTGGTGTTTTATGTACACCAGGAAGCAGCTTCGGAAGCCTTGGAGAAGGTCATGTAAGATTTGCCCTTGTACTTCCCCATGAAGAAATTGACAATATTTTTTCTAATCTGTAATTCACTAAAAAACATAATATA